>Ga0315899_10003764_pt1 | contig 16489 bp, 10 predicted proteins | sample LakEriMetagenome_2_FD_203518 | JGI IMG/M metagenome (GOLD analysis project Ga0315899, IMG submission 203518) | Freshwater fungal communities from buoy surface, Lake Erie, Ohio, United States - Buoy 4 MA112 | ecosystem: Environmental > Aquatic > Freshwater > Lake | place: USA: Lake Erie, Ohio... | reverse complement strand
CTCGCAGAGAATACACCTTATTATGAATGCGGTTTGCGTTGGTCGGGGAAAACAGAATCAGGCTTGAACTGGGCTGTTTTATTGCTGAATGGCTGGCAACGTATCGGTTTGGATGAGGGCCGCAACTGGCCGGCGTTTGGTGTGCAATTGCAGCATGTAAAAGCGAATGGTCGTGTGTTGAACTATTCCAATTACATGGGTACCATTGGCGACCGTGTCACCATTTATCACAACACCTATGGTCAATGGAAGGTAGGCAACGACTGGAGCGTTCAAACCGAGTTGAATTATGAATCGGTTCCGTTGGAGAAGGACTTTGTTGGGTATTCACTTGCAATAGGCCGCACGTTTGCAAAAAAATGGATGGCAGCATGCAGAGTCGAGCAAACACGTGATAACCGTGGAAATTTTTTCAGAACGAGCTACGCGCCGGTGAATCTCAATCCCGGAGGCTGGTCGGTGAATGTCGACTATAGTCCATTTAAGAAGTTGAAGTGCAGAGTGGAGGCGCGCCGCCTGTGGTCGGCCAAAGGCGAACAGATTGAAGTATTACCGATCACCTCTTCTTTGTGGTTGTTAACCGCATCGGCTTCTGTTTCTTTTTGAACTGTTGAAGGCGCTACAAGGTTTTAGCACCTGTAGCCGAAATTTGCACAAAACACAATCTGATGAATACAGCGGAACTAGCTGAAGATATAGCGATTTTTCAAGACGCCATTCGCGCGGGGATTCCCTCCTCGTTGCCGGATGCGCCGGAATACGATACAGCGATTAATCACGCTCCGAAAAGAAAGGATATTCTTTCGCCGGATGAAAAGAAACTAGCCTTGCGCAATGCGCTGCGTTATTTCCCGCAGCACTTGCACGTTTCGTTAATCGAAGAGTTCAAGCATGAGTTGGAAGTCTATGGCCGCATCTACATGTATCGCTTCCGCCCGACGTATGCCATGCATGCGCGCCCCATTGATCAGTATCCCGTGAAGTCGCAGCAAGCAGCCGCCATCATGCTCATGATCCAAAACAATTTGGATCCGCGTGTTGCACAGCATCCACATGAGCTCATCACGTATGGTGGCAATGGAGGTGTGTTTCAGAACTGGGCGCAGTACCTGCTCACCATGCAGTACCTGAGCGAGATGGGTGATGATCAAACTCTCGTCATGTACAGCGGACATCCGCTTGGTTTATTTCCTTCGCACAAAGACGCACCGCGCGTAGTAGTGACGAACGGGATGATGATACCCAACTACTCGAAGCCGGATGATTGGGAGAAATTCAACGCGTTGGGTGTAACGCAGTACGGACAGATGACAGCAGGCTCGTATATGTACATCGGTCCGCAAGGCATTGTGCATGGCACAACCATCACAGTGATGAACGCCGCGCGCCGCATGCGAGAGCAGCGAGGTATGAAAGCGACCGATCCGATTCTGTTTATCACCGCAGGCTTGGGCGGTATGAGCGGTGCTCAACCCAAAGCAGGTAACATCGCAGGCGTTGTTTCGGTAACTGCAGAAGTGAATCCGAAAGCCGCTTACAAGCGCCACGAACAAGGATGGGTGGATGTTATCACCGATAATCTGGATGAGTTGAGCAACGCCGTGCGCGAAGCGATGGCGAACAACAGAGTGACTTCGTTTGCTTACATCGGCAACATTGTGGACGTGTGGGAGAAGTTCGATGCAGAAGGCATTACGGTTCATTTGGGCAGTGATCAAACCTCGTTGCACAACCCGTGGGCAGGCGGATATTATCCGGTTGGAATTTCGTACGAAGAGAGCAACCGCATGATGGCCGAGCAGCCCGAAGAGTTTAAGAAGCGAGTGCAAGAAACGTTGCGACGTCATGCAGAAGCGGTAAACAAACACGCTGCAAAGGGCATGTATTTCTTCGACTACGGCAATGCATTTTTGCTTGAGTCGTCGCGCGCAGGTGCCGATGTGATGGCCAGTGAGGAGCAGCGCAAAGGCCGCAAGCCACGCGAGTTTAAATACCCCAGCTATGTGCAAGACATTCTCGGACCGATGTGTTTCGACTACGGCTTCGGACCGTTTCGTTGGGTGTGTTGCAGCGGTAAGGCTGAAGATTTGGAGCGCACCGATCGCATAGCAGAAGAAGTGCTCACTGCGATGATGCGCAACGCTCCGAGTAAGATCCAACAGCAGATGGCCGACAATATTCAGTGGATCAAAGAAGCCGGCAAAAACAAGATGGTAGTGGGTTCACAAGCACGCATTCTGTATGCCGATGCTGAAGGACGCATGCGTATCGCGAAAGCATTCAACGATGCCATTGCGCGTGAAGAAATAGGAACGGTGGTGTTGGGGCGCGATCACCACGACGTGTCGGGCACTGATTCACCGTACAGAGAAACGTCGAACATTTACGACGGCTCGCGTTTCACCGCCGACATGGCAGTGCACAACTTCGTAGGCGATGCGTTTCGCGGAGCTACGTGGGTGAGCCTGCACAACGGCGGCGGAGTAGGCTGGGGCGAAGTCATCAACGGCGGCTTCGGCATGTTGCTCGACGGCAGCGCCGACAGTGAACGCCGCCTCAAGAGCATGCTGCACTGGGACGTGAACAACGGTATTGCGCGCCGCGCGTGGGCCCGCAACGACGAAGCAGTATTCGCGATTGAACGCGCGATGCAAGCAGAGCCGCGGTTGAAAGTCACTCTGCCAAATGAAGTGAGTGGCGATTTCGATTTGTAGCGGGCGTTTGGCGGGGGTGTGTATCCGAACTGCGTTCGGATGAACGTAAAGTCAAGCCCTTCGGGCTTGGTGGTTGCGCCCCGTTTCACTCCGAAGCCCGGAGGGCTTCACTTTTTGATACTCCGAGCGCAGCTCGGAGATAGAAGAAACGCGCTAGCCAGCTATCCAGCCCTCTTCTCCGAAGCCCGCAGGGCTTCACTCTAAAAAATTACCTCATGGAATATTTATGCCGTCTGAGTGAAAATGGATGAGTTGATTCTCCTGGGTTTTCAGCGCTATTTCCGATACGATATTCCATTTATGCTTCGGCAGCCCCGCATATGCTGCACAGCGATTTTGAATCGCGCAATTCATTTGCACCATGAGCACTTACACGCAGATCTTATATCAAGTCGTGTTTAGCACGAAGTATCGACGCAAGACACTTTCGAAGCCTGGGCGCGAGCAATTATTTCGCTATATCTGGGGCATCTTGGATAGCAGGCGCTGCAAGTTGTTTCGCATTAACTGCGTGGAAGATCACATACACATTGTATTCGCATTGCACCAGTCGGTGGCATTAGCGCAATTGGTGCAAGACATCAAAGTCGGTAGCTCGCTTTACATCAAGCGCAATAAGTTATTTCCGGAATTTACCGCTTGGCAAACAGGTTATGGTGCGTTTACATATTCAGCCGAGGCCCGCAAAAATTTGATTAGGTATGTCAAGAATCAGGAGGCGCATCACGCGCGCAAGAATTTCAAGAAGGAGTATGTTCGGTTGTTACGCGAGCAGGAGGTTGAGTTTGATGAGGCGCGGTTGTTTGAAGAGGATTCTGTGAGCTGCGCTCACAGAGATCTATAGTCAAGCCCTTCGGGCTTGGGGGATTTTGCGCGGAGGTGATGCGTGGCGAAGTGGGTGTCATATCCGAACTGCGTTCGGATTAAATTATAGTCAAGCCCTTCGGGCTTGGTGGTTGCGCCCCGTTTTACTCCGAAGCCCGCAGGGCTTCACTTTCAATACCTCCGGGCGCAGCCCGGAGGGAAAAGGAAATCCCGAGCGCGCTATCCCGCGCTTTATTCCGAAGCGCGCAGGGCTTCACTTTTAGATACTCCGAGCGCAGCTCGGAGATAGAAGAAACGCGCTAGCCAGCTATTCTGCCCTTTTCTCCGAAGCCCTCCGGGCTTCACCTTCAATACCTCCGGGCGCAGCCCGGAGGGGGAGCCAATCGCAAACAATTTCTGGACGCCTCTTATTCGACAGGCAGCTTATAAACATACTTATACTTCACCTTCTGCAGCATCACGAACATCACGGGTACCATGATAAGCGTGAGGAAGAACGAGAAGACAACACCATAGATAATCGCTACCGACATCGGTTTCCAGAAGGCTACGTTGTCGCCACCGAGGTAGAAGTTGGTGTCGTAAGTAGCAAACCAATTCACGAAGTCGATATTCAATCCGAATACAAGCGGTACAAGTCCGAGTATCGTTGTTATCGCGGTGAGCATTACCGGTCGTAAACGCGTTGCTCCCGATTCAATGGTGATGCGCTTCAACTCTGCCCAAGGCAACTGCGATTCGGCATCGATACCCAACTCTTGCTTGCGGCGGTCAATGAGCATGATTGTGAAGTCGATTAATACAATGGCATTGTTTACTACAACACCCGCAAGTGATATGATACCCAGCATCGTCATCACAATCACGAAGTCTTGGCGGAAAACCACCAGGCCTAGGAATACACCAATGAACGAGAACAGAATGGAAAGCATCAACACAACAGGGGTGCTGATGGAGTTGAACTGACCAATCAACACAAGCACTACACCCACAAGCGCGATGATGAGCGCCATCAATAGGAACGACATTTCTTTCGCTTGTTCCTCTTGCTGACCGGTGAAAGCAACCGAGCTGCCTCCATTGGCTTCGAAACCGACCATTTCCTTTTTGATCTGATCAACTACTTCATTTGCATTGTACCCATCGAGTACGTTGGAGTAGATGGTCACCACACGATCCATGTCTTTGCGTTTCACTGCACTGAACGTGTCGTTTTCCTTGTATGATGCAATAGCACTCACAGGCACTTGCACGATTCGACCCGTGGTCATATCGCGATACGTGATTTTCTGGTTGAGAATTTTCTCTGCGCTGTTGCGCTCTTCAAGTGGGAAGCGCAAATTGATTTTGTGATCATCATCACCGTCTTTGAACGTGCTTACCTCGCGACCATAGAGCGATGAACGAATCGCGTCGCCCACTTGGTAAATGCTGAGGCCATAGCGACGTGCACGTTCAATATCTACTTCGATAGGTAGCTCTGGTTTGTTTTTATCGACATCCACTTTTAGTTCTTCAATACCGCCGATGTATTTTGTTTCCACCAGTTGCTTTATGCGCTGCGCAGTAAGCAGAAGCGAATCATAATCGTCACCGCGCACTTCGATGTTCACGGGAGGTCCTTGCGGAGGCCCCATTTCACTTGGGCTAACGATGATACTCGCGTCGGGATATTCTTTCAAACGCGTGCGCAAGTTGTTCATCACTTCAGTTGTGCTAACATCGCGACGCAAGCGTGACTCCACAAACGATAGCGTAATGCGTCCTTTGTGTGGTGTGTTCTCGAGCGAGGGGCCTTGCTGTGGATCGGACGTTCCGTTACCCACGTTGGCAATCACCGACGATACGAGGAAGTTCTTGTTTTTTTCGCGAATCGTTTCGTCTTCATACTTCGATACCTCATCCAGAATAATGTCTTCGATTTCTTTGGTGATGCGGTTCGACTCTTCGATGTTGGTACCAATCGGTTTTTCGATGAAGATGTTGACGTACTGCGGATCACCTTGCGGGAAGAAGATCACTTTGGGAGGAAACAATCCGAAAAGCACAAACGAAAGAATGAGCAACCCGAACGTACCCATGAACAACCAACGCTTGCGGCCTTCTTTCAGTGAGAACTTGAGTACTCGGTTATAGAATGCATCGAGTCGCATGAGCGGTCCGTTCTGGAATTTCTTCGAGAAGGGGGCGAGGAAGTACTCGTTCAACACCATCATGAGGCCAAGGAGCATCAGTATGTTACCCAACCAGATTACTCCGGCGATAACACTTGCAAGACCTATCACCATGAGTGTCCCGGCTACTTTCCACAGTTGCTTGCGGTTGGTTTCAATTTCGTCAACTCGCATATACTGCAAGCACATGACCGGATTGATGATGAGGGAAACAACAAGCGATGCAAACAAAACTACTATTACAGTTAGCGGCAGATAGCCCATGAATTGACCCATGATGCCGGGCCAAACGCCCAAGGGAAGATAGGCTACTACGTTGGTCAGCGTCGATATGATGATGGCCCATGCCACTTCACCCACACCTAGCTTGGCGGCTTCCATTTTTGTATGTCCTTCCGACATGAGGCGATTGATATTCTCAACTACCACAATACTGTTGTCGACGAACATTCCCAGTGCAAGAATGAGCGCGAAGAGTACCATGAGGTTGAGTGTAACACCCATTAAACTCAAAATAGAGAACGACAACAGCATGGTGAGTGGAATGGCAACACCCACGAAAAGCGCGTTGCGCAGACCAAGCCAGAACATGATAACGAACACTACGAGCACAATACCGAAGAAGATATTATTCTCGAGGTCGCTTACCTGCATGCGGGTAAAACCCGTTTGGTCGTTGGTGATAGTCAGTGTGAGGTTGGAAGGAAGGTAATCTTTCTTCGCATCATCGATGGCCGCTTTAATGGCATCGCTGGCTTCGAGTAGGTTTTCACCGCCGCGTTTTATCACATCAAGACTAACCACAGGGCTTTTGAATTCGCGTGCGTACGATTCTTTTTCTTTCTCAGCAAAAGTGACCTTTGCTACATCGCGCAGATACACAATGTCTTGTCCTTCGTTTTTGATGATGACATTTTCAATGTCTTGCATGTTTTTGAATTCACCACTCACTTTCACTGAGCGATTCATATCACCCAGGCGAATGTCTCCCGCGCTCACAGTCGTGTTCTGACTGCGAAGTGCATCGGCAACGTCATTGAAGCTAAGCTGACGCGCTTCGAGCGCGAAATTGTCGATTTCAACACGCACTTCTTTTTCTGAAAGACCTTTGATGTCGACCTTGTTGATCTGCGGGATTTTCTCTAATTCATCTTCTAGTTTTTCAGCGTAATCTTTTAGGTCTTCTAATGAATAATCGCCACTGAGGTTGATGTTCATGATAGGCATCAACTCCGTGAAATTCATTTCGAAAATGTTCGGCTCAGCCGGCAAGTCTTTGGGGAAGTCTGGATCCGACATGGCCTTATCGACTGCGTCTTTCACCTTTCGCAACGCGTCTTCCGCCGTTATCGAAAAGTCGAATTCGATGTTGATGGCACTGTACCCCTGCACCGAAGACGACGTCATTTTGTCGATGTCGGTAATCGTATTGATTTCCTTTTCGAGTTGCTTGGTGATCAACTTCTCGATGTCTTCACCTGAGTTTCCGGGATAAGCTGTGCCCACATAAATGGTGGGTACAACGATTTCAGGAAAGCTCTCCTTCGGAACGTTGATATAGTTGTACACCCCCCAGAAGAAGATGATGAACGTGAGCACCATAACCACCTTACGGTTGTTGAGCGCCCAATTCGAAAGTCCGAATTGACGGTAGGTAAACTCGGTGTGATTTTTATTTTGATCCATACCTCTTCAATTAGATGTTGGCAATGCGTATCTCTTGACCATCGACCAGTTTGCGAGCACCTTTGCTGATGATGCTTTCTCCGCCCACAAGGCCATTGAGTATTTCTGTTTGACCCTCGTAGCTCTTACCGGTAGTAACAATTACTTTCTTCGCTTTCATATTGTCGTTGATGAAAACGAATGAACGTTCTTCAGCATCTTTCATGATGAGCGATGAAGGCAATACAACAGTGGTGTCAGAAGTGTAATCTGCAAATCGAACGCTACCAACCAGGTTTGGCTTTAGATTGGAATTGCCTGCAGGCAAGTCCATGCGCACTTCGAATGTGCGGTTGGCTGTTTTGATGGTGTTACCAATCAGAGAAATTTTAGTAGATATGGTGTCAAGATTTGGAATAATAACTTCCGCTTGCTGACCTTGCTGAATGATACCGATGTAGCTTTCGCTTATGTCGGCCAGCATGTAGTTGCTGCCCGGATTGATGATGGTCATCACGGGCATAGGAGTGCCAATGGCTGCGGCTTCTCCTTCTTTCGAATAAATCTTATCGACTGTTCCACTTATAGGAGCGGTGATAACGAACTGTGCGATTTGCTCACGCAACTGCTTAATCTGTTCTTCGAAATTTTCTTTAGCTCTGCGCGCTTGAAGTACTTGCATTTCACTTCCGATTTTCTGATCCCAAAGCTTTTTGATGCGATTGTAGTTTTCTGTTTCGACAGATAAGTTCACTTCCAATTGGCCGAGCATCTGACGTGTGACAGCATCGTCTATCTGAGCGAGTTTTTGTCCGGCTGAAACACGATCGCCTTCGCGTACATAGATTTTACGAATGATGCCTTGACCCATTGGGTTGGGATAGACCTTCGCTTGAGCATCGGTTGTTACATAGCCTTGCACCTGGAAGTATGATTTGAAATCTTGACGCATTACCGGCATTACCGCTACCGCGGGAGCTTTGATGCCGGTGTCGAGTAAGGCTATTTGCTCCTCAATGGTAGCAAGTTCTTTCGCGATGTTCGACTGCACATTTTTCAGCGAGTCACGCTTTGCGATGAGTGAGTCGAGTTGTGCGTTTCCGGTTCCGTTGGAGCCGCAAGAGGCTGCAAGAATGGCGGCTGTAAGGGCAAGAATGAAATGCTTCATATGATTGGATATTGTGTTGTTGGTCGAGTGGAATTATTTGTTGAGCACTTTGTTGAGTTTCGTTTGTGCATTCATGTGTGCAATCGCGGCATTGGTGTATGCGCTCTGTGCGTTTATGACTTGTTGGTTGCGTTGAGTAATGTTGAAGCTGTTAGAGAGCCCTTCGCGGTATTTGATTTCTTCCTTTTCTAAAATTGACTTGGCAAGTTCCAGATTGGACTTGGCTTGAGTCATGCGTTTTTTGGAGAATGCTAGTTCAGTCGTTGCTGTATTGTATTCCAATTGCACTGCTTCTTTCGTCATTGAAACCATATCGGTCATGCGCTTCACTTCTACCTCCGTTTTCTTGATTGTCTTCGTTTTGCTTCCACCGCTGAGTATCGGAACATTGAGTTGAATACCCCACAGTTGTATTGGAAACCACGGAAGGCTGGTATCGAAGTAATCGAACTCATCTCGCAAGCCCTGTGTTTGCACATTGTAGAATGCAGCCAGATTGGGCATGAGGGCTGCTTTTTTTGACTTCACATTGAGTTGCTGCATTAGCAATCCGTTTTCGGCAAGCTGCACGTCGATTGTAGAGTTTACGTTGAATGTAAGCACATCATCGCCGGCCATTTCAGTGAGTGATTCCCAGGTATCGGTCAATTCAATTTCGGTGCTAAGAGGCATGCCAATGCTAAACTTCAGCAAGTCTTTAGTGATTTTGACATACTGTTCCGTGTAGTCAATTTGGATCATCAGTTCATTCACGGACAGCATGAGTTGATCAACGTCTTGCTGCTCGCTAAACCCTTCGCGTTGCATTGCTTCTGTATCATTCAGCAGGCGTTGCAAGTGCGTAAGCATGTCGCGCAGTATTAATAGGTTGGCTTGCGTCGTTATCGCCATGCTATAGGCCTCAGCTGTTTTTGCCCGAATATCGATTTCAGACTTCTGTATGTTTTTGCGTTGCAACTCGGCATATGCTTTAGAAGCTTGCAGGCCAACTAGCCAGGTGCCATCGAAGAGCAATTGCGAAGCCGACAAACCAACGGTCATTTGATGGGGCACTCCGAATTGCACTTTTACATCTTGCCCCGGGGCGCCGAAAAAATCGCCTGGAATGATGGATGTAGGAAGATTGAGGAAGTTCTGATATTGAAGGCTTCCATTTAATTGCGGGAGACCGATGCCGAGCAATTCATCGGAGGTTAAGTCGGCTGAGGTTTTATCGTGTTGTGCATTCTTAATCTGAAACGCGTTTTTCAACGCATAATCTTGAGCTTGAATGAGTGAAAGCTGCTGCGTTTGCGCCTGCATGCTTGCGGTGTTTACCAACAAGAGAATCGCGAATGCCGTGTGCAGGATTGATTTCATATATCGGGTTTTACTTGCGTTTTTGTTTGAGGATGGTTTCAAGTTGTTCGATTCCTTTTGCGCTGGCAATGCCATGGATGTGATATTGGAAAAGCTCTTTGTAGACATCTACCGGCTTGAAGCGGTCGAACGGAAAAATATCGGGATCGAGAAATGCATCGATACGTGCCAGGTAGATGCGAGTGATGATCTCTGCATCAAGGTCTTTGCGATAGGCGCCTTCTTTCTTGCCTTTCTTGAGGTTGTTCAGAATGCAACCATGAACGACTTCTGCACGTGCAAGCTTCATCGTATTCCCAAGTTCCGGGTGGTATTTCTCCAAGTCGAACTTAACCGATGGATGGATTTTGCTAAGAATACTGAGTACCCAGTGCATGATTTCGAACATTTCTTCGATGGCACTGAGTTTTTTGGAAACAATGGCTGATATGCTTTGCTGCTCCATGGAGCAATGGCGCTGAACCACTCGGCTCAGCAGGTCTTCCTTGTCTTTGAAATGCAAGTAGAGTGTTTTCTTGGAAACCCCCAACTGGCGGGCCACATCGTCCATGTTTACGCTCTTGATTCCGTAGCGCATGAAGATGGACATAGCACCTTCTATCAATTGTTGTTCTTTATCGGTCGGCATTTCGGGGCGCGAAAATACGACCGTTAAACACTCGGGAAACAATTTTTGTTCAAAATCGTTTCCTGATTTTTCTCAGAGGCCCCTTATTTCCGAATCCATTGATAGTCGAGCGTGCGCTGATTGAGGTTTCCGCCCATCACCTTAATCATCACTTTATCGCCCATGTGCAGTTCTGTTCGAGTGCGCAAGCCACGGATGATGTATTTGTCGGCATCGAACTCGTAGTGGTCGTCAGTGAGGTTGCGCAATGACACCATGCCTTCGCTTTTCGTTTCGCCCACCTCTACATAAAAACCCCAACTGGTGAGTCCCGATATAATGCCTTCGAAGATTTTGCCCTCGTGATTGAGCATGTACTCAACCTGCTTGTATTTGATGCTTGCGCGCTCGGCCTCCGAGGCCCGTTTTTCCATGAGCGAGCTATGCTTGCATTTTACCTCGTAGTCGTTAGGGTTTACGCTGCTGCCGCCATCGAGATAATGTTGCAAAAGTCGATGCGCCATGACGTCGGGGTAGCGGCGAATGGGCGATGTGAAGTGCGAGTAGTAGTCGAATGCCAGTCCGAAGTGACCAATGTTGTTGGTCGAATACTCGGCCTTGGCCATGGTGCGAATGGCCATGTTTTTAATGATGTCTTCTTCGGCATGTCCTTTCACTTGCTCCATCAATGATTTTATGAGTGTGGAGGGATTGATGTTCGATTGGCGAGGAATGCTATAACCCAAGTGCTTGATGAAGGTCTTCAATTGCATCAGCTTGCCGTCGTCGGGTGTATCGTGAATGCGGTACACGTAGGTGCGTTCTTGTCCGTTCACTTTGTTCTTGCCAATGAACTCTCCCACCTTTTTGTTGGCCAGCAGCATGAACTCTTCAATGAGCTGGTTGGAGTCTTTCATCACTTTGATGGTAACGCCAATCGGTTTTCCTAGCTCATCGAGTTTGAACTTTACTTCCTCGGTATTGAAGTCGATGGCGCCTGTTTCGAATCGCTTAGCACGCATCTTCTTAGCGAGTTTGTCGAGGTGCGTTATTTCATCGGCAAATTCTCCTTTGCCTGTTTCGATAATCTCTTGCGCTTCTTCGTAAGTGAAACGGCGGTCCGAGTAGATAACGGTTCGCCCAAACCACGACGATTTCAGGTTGGCGTCATCGTCCAATTCAAACACAGCCGAAAAGCAGAGCTTTTCTTCTTTGGGTCGCAGTGAGCACAGTTCGTTGGAGAGGCGCTCGGGAAGCATGGGTATGGTGCGGTCTACCAGATAGACTGATGTTGCGCGAATGAATGCTTCCTTTTCAAGAATGGACTCCGGCTTCATGTAGTGCGACACATCGGCGATGTGGACACCAACTTCAGTGAGGCCGTTTTCCAGCTTGCGATAGGAGAGTGCATCGTCAAAATCTTTCGCATCGAATGGATCGATAGTGAAAGTCGAAATCTTTCGGAAGTCACGGCGCTTGGCGATTTCATCGGCAGTAATATCCGTTGCAATTTTCTCTGAATCAGCAATGACATCTTCCGGAAACTCGTAAGGCAATCCGAATTCTGCAATGATGGCGTGCATCTCCACTTGGTGCGATCCGGGCTTACCGAGCACCTTTGTGATGCGGCCAAAAGGCTTGCGATCCGGCTTAGTCCACTCTGTGATTTCGGCAATAACTTTTTCTCCGTGTTTGGCTCCGTTGTAAAGTTCTTTCGGTATGAAGAAATCGACGTGTATGCGTTGGTCGGAAGGAATGAAAAACGCGTGGTCTTTGGAGATCTCAATAATGCCAACGTAGTTTTTTCTGCCGCGCTCCACCACGCGAGTAACGCGCGCTTCAGGTCTGCGCGCTTTGGGGTTGAATTGAATCTCCACTGTATCGCCCCACAGCGCGAAGCCGGTATTGCCCTTGGCAATTTCGACATCGTCTTTATTGCCGGGGATACTCACAAAGCCACGACCGAATTTTGTAATCTGAATTACACCTTGCAAACTTGTTTGCTCGGCTGCCAGCAACATGAACTTTCCGTGTTCGATTTCTTTCAACTTGCCGCTGTCTGCTTCGGCACGCAGCAATTCATATACAAGTGTGCGAACTCCCGAGTCTTTGATGCCCAACTCTGCGGCCACTTGTTTGTGGTTGAGAGGTTTTTTCGGATGACGTTGGAAGATATCGAGTATTTCGCGGCGCAGGTCTTTTTTGAAGTCACCCGCTTTGCGTTTTTGATTTTTCAAGAGTAGAAAACGTTTTGTGCGAATGTAGTAGGATATAGGTGTTGTGGATGCTGAGGGAAGTTATGTTTTGAACAGTCGCTTTGAGTATTGGGGGCTGGGTACTGGAGACTGGGTACTAGGTACTGAGTACTGGAAGAGAAGACCTTCAATGAAGGTTTGTCCATTCGTCACTCAGTCCCCAGTCCCCAGTATTCAGTCTCCGCGCGTGTACATTTGCACCATGGCTTCCAATCCGAATAAAGTGATGCTGGGCTTGCGCTTGCCCACCGACCCACGTTGGGTGAACATCGTGGAGAAAGACATTGAAGAGATTCTTACCGATCACGCATATTGCGAGCAAAAGGCTGCGAGCAATGCTATCAGTTGTATAGTGAAATATCCGGAGTACAGCGATGTAGTCGACGAGATGGTGCGTATTTGCAACGAGGAGATGACGCACTTCGGCATGGTGCACGACGAGTTGAAGAAGCGTGGCTTGCAATTGGGTCGCGAACGCAAAGATCCGTATGTGCACGATTTGATGGACTTCATCATGAAGGGTGGAGGCAGCCGCGAGGCACAGTTTGTAGATCGCATGTTGTTTGCCGCGATGATAGAAGCGCGGAGCTGTGAGCGCTTTCGTTTGCTGAGCGAAGAAATCAGCGACCTTGACTTACGCGAATTCTACAGATCACTGATGGAAAGCGAGGCCGAACACTACGCGACGTTCATTGGTTTTGCGCGCAAGTATGCCGGCAACATCGATGTTGACACCCGCTGGAAGGAGTTCCTGGAATACGAAGCCACATTGATGGGTAAGTATGGGAAGGGGATGACGATGCACGGGTAGTAGGTACGAAGGACGAAGTACTAAGTACCGTTGATACAGTGCTTTTTACAAGTGTAGAATGTGCGAGTATTAGAACAGGTATTCTCGCACAATGAGAATTCAATGAATGGAATGTCGTCTCGGTACTTTGTACTTAGTCATTGGTACTTAGAAAAGACTAACTTTAAAAAACTCAAATAGTGCAACGCATAACAAAGTCATCCATCACAAAACCGCCGCCAATATCTAGCACCAATTCGCGGTCAATTGTGAAGCCTTGCTTGGTGTAAAAATGTTGGGCGACGTTCTTTTTGTTGACTTGCAATTCGATGGCTTTTCCACCAAGAGCGGCGGCGCGTTTTTTTACCTCATCGAGCAAGGTCTTGCCGATTCCTTTTCCATGCAGCGAGGTGTACACGTATAGCTTATGTAATTTGAAAAGCGTGCTTTCTGTTTCGGAAAACGAAGCAAATCCTTGTACGATGTTATCTTCTTCATGCACGAGAAAAAGACAACCTTCTTCTGCCATTTGCTTGTTCAGCGATTCATCTGAATACATCCATTCGAGCATGTAGCTAATCTGCTCCGGCGTTATCATCTCGCGATAGGCAATAGGCCACACTTCGTGCACCACGGCGCGGATCGCTGCGAAGTCGGCCGGTGTAGCTGTTCGTATGGTTTCCAACGTTTCTTGTTTCATGTGTGTTTGTCAATGGTGTCGCTGCGAAGCATTCCCATCCATCTTTCTATCCAATGCAGACTACTACTACCCATCACCTACTACCTATCCCCTACTACCTATCACCTAATACCTATCACCTAATACCTATCCTCTGACTTCAATCCTAAACGTCGTTCCCTTTCCGGGTTCGCTCCACTTTACAGAGATACGTCCTTCATGATATTGTTTGATGATGCGCTTCACCAATGAAAGCCCCAATCCCCAGCCACGCTTTTTCGTAGTGAAGCCCGGTTCGAATACAGTTTGCCACTGGTTCTTCGGAATGCCCTTCCCGGTATCGGTGATATCGACAAACACACGATTGTTTTCTTGTCCTATGTTTAGGTTCAATTTGCCTTCACCGTCCATGGCGTCGATAGCATTCTTGACGATGTTCTCGATTACCCAGCTAAAGAGTGTCTTGTTGATGTAGGCTGTTATTTCAGGGTTTTCAGATGTAACGCTAATGACCACTTTCTTCGAAACCCGACTATCGAGATAGTCTACCATTTCTTTAATGGCTTCCGGCATGTTTACTTCATGCAGTTCAGGCTTCGATCCGATTTTTGAAAAGCGATCGGTGATGGTGTTCAGTCGGTCAATGTCTTTGTTGAGCTCATCGAGCGACGACTGATCTACGCCTTGTGTTTCGAGCAACGCGCTCCAGGCCATAAGAGACGAAAGCGGTGTGCCCAATTGGTGGGCGGTTTCTTTGGCCATACCTACCCACACCTGGTTTTGTTCGGCTTTGCGGAAGGTCGAGAAGATGAGGTAGGAGCTCAAAAGGAATACGCCAATTAATATAAGTTGCAATACCGGGAACAATTGCAGTTGCTTGAGGACTTCTGAGTCTTCATAGAAGATGTATTGCTTGCCTTGACCCGGTAATACAACTTCAATAGGCGTGTTGATGGCCTTCATTTCGCTGAGCTTACTTGCTATGAGCTCCGATGTTGCGAATTCGAGTGTGTCGATGTTGCCCTTCTTAAGAATATGTTTTTGTGTACTATCAGTAACAACAACCGGCACCGACGCCGAATTGATAACCGTTTCAGAGATGAATGAGTTGATGAGGTCATTCATGGTGGTTTGCAGCTGCCGAAACAGGCGGCTGTCGTCGTAATATATTTTTTGCCCTACTTGTGTGAGTAGGACCATATTGTTTTTCGATTTTGCTGCAGTCATCAGTGAATCGACATATACTGCATTGGTGTCCGATTGGTCTAAGTTGGCGCTAATGGTCAAGTTTCCTTTGTCGTCGAAGAGCAACACGGGAATTGTGCTGTTATTGGAAATGAGATTGGATATAAAAGTGAGATCGGCATTTTCCGGCGCTTCTCCTATGATATAGTATGCTTGTCCGAGCAGATCAACGCGCTTGCGTTCTTCCGTTTTTAATTCATCAAAGAGTTTCTGGGTAAAAACCACGAGCTCTGCTCTGCGCTTGATTGCCTCGCTCCAGAGTTCGACTTTCTGTCTTTCTTCAGCGCGGATGCGATCGGCAATGTGGTTGCTGTACCACAGGGTGATAATCACAATGACAGATGCCAGCGTGAGCAGAAAGATTTTCCAACGTTGTTTTGAGCTGTAGAGATTCATAAAAAATGGCGAGTGGCCAACGGCGAGTGGCGAATTTAGCGCTTCTCCATTCTTCATTCTCCATTCTTCCGATAAGAATCTGTCATTCAGTTTGTTATGGATAGGCTGTTTGAGTTTCTATGGAAAATCTTCATCTCTTTGTTGAAAAGTACTTGCAGATTCGAAAAAGAGCGCTATTTTCGCACCCCGTTTTTCAGGAAAGAAAAGCGTTAGTTATCAAAGGCAATGGATACTTTAAGTTACAAAACCATCTCCGGCAACAAGGAAACTGCCAATAAGCAGTGGTTGCTGATTGATGCAGAAGGAAAGAACCTCGGACGCATCTGCAGTGAGATTGCATTCGTTCTTCGTGGTAAGCATAAGACTAATTTCACTCCGCACGCAGACTGTGGTGACAACGTAGTGGTCATCAACGCTGCTAAAGTTGCCCTCACCGGTAACAAGTGGGATGAGAAGCAATATATTCGTTACACAGGGTATCCCGGTGGTCAGCGTTTCGCTACGCCAAAAGAAATGATGGCAAAGCACCCGACCGCCATGATTGAGATGGGCGTACGTGGTATGTTGCCAAAGAATCGTTTGGGTCGTGCGATTTATCGCAACCTATTCGTT
>Ga0315899_10003763_pt1 | contig 16491 bp, 11 predicted proteins | sample LakEriMetagenome_2_FD_203518 | JGI IMG/M metagenome (GOLD analysis project Ga0315899, IMG submission 203518) | Freshwater fungal communities from buoy surface, Lake Erie, Ohio, United States - Buoy 4 MA112 | ecosystem: Environmental > Aquatic > Freshwater > Lake | place: USA: Lake Erie, Ohio... | reverse complement strand
CCGAATGGAAGGGTTATCGCTCATCAGATAAAAGGTACTCTGGGGATAACAGGCTTATCGCCACCGAGCGTCCACAGCGGCGTGGCGGTTTGGCACCTCGATGTCGGCTCATCGCATCCTGGGGGTGTAGAAGCTCCCAAGGGTTTGGCTGTTCGCCAATGAAAGCGGTACGTGAGCTGGGTTCAGACCGTCGTGAGACAGGTCGGTCCCTATCTACCGTGGGCGTACGAAACTTGAAGAGGTTCAACTTTAGTACGAGAGGATTTAGTTGGACGTAGCTCTGGTGTACCAGTTGTCACGCTAGTGGCACGGCTGGATAGCTAACTACGGAAAGGATAAACGCTGAAAGCATCTAAGCGTGAAGCCCTCTCTGAGATTAGGTTTCGTTGCTACTTGTAGCGAAAGTCCCCTGGTAGACTACCAGGTTGATAGGATGGATGTGTAAGCACGGTAACGTGTTCAGCTTACCATTACTAACGGACGAACACTTGACCATTGGTATCTTGCGTTCAATCAACGCTGAGACCAATGAATTTTATATCGCGTTCATTTACCAATCCAACACGCGTCACATTCGCCTACCGGCGGTGTGACGTACTCCCGGTGACTATATCGAAAAGGTACACCTGTTCCCATACCGAACACAGTAGTTAAGCTTTTCGAGCCGATGATAGTGCCCACCAGTGCGAAAGTAGGTATTGCCGGATTTTTAAAAGCTCTTTGAGTTCTCTCAAAGGGCTTTTTTTTTGTAATGAGCGGGAACATGGCTTCATTTCGTATTGCGACTCTAAACTTCGTCCGTCAACAGTGAGTCCGGTCGCTCGCGCGGGTACAATACTGGGGTCGTCCATTTTGTGGCGAGACTTTTAGATGGTCGCATCGGTGTCTGTCATCAATGCGAGGCAGTTTACTGTGGGTTTCACACCTCGTTCTTCGAGGGTCCAAGTTTTTCAAATCGCTTGCTATCTGTCGTCATTCTTGTGCTACTGAATGTCACCTGCTCCTTTCGAGTTGCTTCAGAGCAGTTCCTCGGCATGTCTTGGATTCCGAACGCAGGGAGTCTCAGTTACGGATCATCGCGAAATCCCAATTAGGTTTTGTATCGCTCACAACCTACTGATGAGGGGAAACCCTGGGTGAATCAGCAAAAGATGATTCAGGTCTCGATTTGGTCATTCAGTTATCAGGGCTTTCACCAAAGGGAGTGTTTATGGTTCGTTTAGAAGGTTCCCTGGTTGATTGCCGAAAGCGTTCCGTCATCTCGTTCGTCGGAGAACTCCATTTTTTGCATTTTGGGTTTATGCATGCCGTTGAGGAGTTTGAGGTTTAAGAAACCAAAGTGGATTTGTTCGGCCAATTGAACTACTGAGGTTTGAGTTCGATGTCGGATCTAGGATAGCGGTTAGGAAGGCAATTTCGTAATTTTCATAAGCACTCGGAATCTTGTGGATCGAACGTAGGCTCAGAGCTTGCGTTACAAGCGTTGACAGAGGATCCAGATTTGGTCATTGGAGAGAGTCGACCTGTTAATGAATTAGATCTGAAGATTCTTCATTCGGGTAAGTGCAATGAACCGGTTGCTTTTGTTGTAGCAACCGAAGCATTGGCGTTTTAAGTCAACGAAAAAATTTTGCCGAAGGAAGATTTTGACAGGCTTTTTGCGGCAGCCCCAGATGGTAAAGAATTGTCATGGGGCGATGTTGGTGTGACTGCTGATTTATCAGGAAAGAAAGTTGCTCGTTACGAATGGGGCAAAGGACAGTGATACTCAGACTTTTCTTGTGAGAACGTTTCTCGCCAATTCGACCCCGGTTTACTTCGTTTCAAGTTTGTTCGACTAATGCAGAGGTTTGTGCTGAGGTTGGAAAGAATTTGCATGGTGTCGGACTCGGAGATCTCTATGCGGGGATTCCTGGAACGCGGCGAGTGCCATTAATTGTGGATAATCTTGTTGTTGACGCGATAGAGGAGAATATTCTGAACTATTCTTATCCCTTGTTTAGGCCTTTTGTTCTGGTCTTTGATAAATCACAGTGCGCCGTTGATGCGGGAATGCGCGAGTCGGTTGTTCGATTTGTTCTCAGTAGAGATGGCCAAGCGATTGTCATGAAGTGGGGATTGTTTCCCGTCGATCCTGCGTTCGCAAACCACCAAATCGCTTAGGTCTTTGGTCAAAAGGTTCGCTAGTCAGTCGTTTCGGAACATTTTAAGGGGATGAGGATTATGGTTTACTCGCGAACTTTGGTTCAATCGTTTTTTTTCTTGTTTGCTTCTGGTTTTTTCCGGCAATTGACGCTCGATCGCAGCATCGTTTCAACTCGATTCCTCGGAATGGAGCGATTGGTAGTCAATCATGGGGAAACAACTATATTGCTAGTACATTTCAGGTTCCTGATTGGAATTGATATTCGAATTGGGGCGGGCCGTGGGGCAATGGTTCGCGGGCTTGGGAACTCGGAGCGGTAACGCTTAATGCTGCAAATGGTGTCTTGGTTCAGCGAGTTTTACCAATAGGTATTGCGGAAAGGGCTGGTCTTCGGTCGGGAGAGCTCATTGTGTCGGTGGCGGGGAGTCAAGTTGGCTTTACAGTTGTTAGCCTCGTGGATTTGATTTACGAAATTAACAGACGGGCGGACACGAGGGGGCAAGTTAGATTGACGGTTCTCGAAGCAGTGGCGCGTCAGTTTCGGACAAAAACCCTACAGATTCTCCGCAGTATTCCAGTAATGGTGCAGTGACTGGCCGCGTGTTTATGGACACGACTAGTGGGTGGTCTGGAGATTACACCCGAACAGTGGAATTGCTCAACGTTTCGCGACCCTACCTTTGTGCTTCGGTGGGAAGTACGTACGTGAATGCTTATGCACCTGGTCCGTTTCCTTTTTCGATTTACACAAATCTAACCTATGTGAATTCTGCAGAGCGGTATCGATTGGTCTCATCGCATTACGATGCGAATCGACAAGTTATCGCATCGGTACTCTAGATATCGCCTCCCCTGTCTCAGCTCCGGGCGCGATTTACAATCTTAGGCTGTCGCCAACTGCAAGCAGTTTGCCAAGTTATCAACCGTCTTACGGAAGCTATTATCCAAATCAAAATCTTGTCATTGAGGCATTTCGAAGGTGTCTAAATCGCGAACCGTCCGTCAGTGAACTGCAAGCCTAGTTGCAGCAGCTTGCAACGAACTCCATTTCTTTGCAGGAGATTAAGGCGGAGATATTAGCCGACGCGTCTTTTTATGATCGCGTGGGTAACAACCCAGACCAATTTATTGCTCCGCTTGATGCAATCCAGTTCTGGCGGGTAAGGCTTGATCAGTTGAATGGCGACCGGCTGATTTTGGCGAGAGGATACGTTCAAAGTCTAGGGTAATCATTCATTTAGAGAACGGTCGACTTCACCTGTTTTCCCTGGTAAGAAAGCTATAAATGACTGGCAGGCTTGCATTGGTTAGCGAGCTAGAAGGAGTTTTTGGGGCGTCGAGTGCTGCCGCGTTTGGAAGTTCTGTATTCTTTGTAAGGCAATTGTCTTCTGGTTACACAATTTTTTTGGAGGCCGCGTCGATCGAAAAATAACGATATTTTTGTGGTGAGACATGGACGAGATTTGGTGAAGAGAAATGGATGAGTAGTTGGCAGGAACTTTATCATCGCTCGCTAGGTGCCACGGCTGAAATCGTAGGTGAGTTCCGCAGTATCAAAGTTCAACCATTCCGGTTCTGCGCGGCGATATTCTCGGGGGAAAACGAAGATAATGACGCTGTTAATCAGTTGCTTTCCACAACTTTTGATTCTGAGGGAGTTAAAGAGTTGAGAATTTTTTCGCTTGGTGACGGTGAAGCGATGTCTGGTTTATTGATTGCCGCTGAGATTGCCAACCTTGGTCGGTTGTTTTTGACATTCTTAATGGATTGAAAGTTATGCTTTCAGTGTATTGCATCAAGTACAGTGCATCGAAACTTTAATCTACTTTTTGCCAGTACTTTGATGTATCCGCCCGATCATCGCAATGCTGTGGCTCGTTGAAATGCTTGCCCAGCAGGTCGCGTTGGAGTTCAGGGGCGAGGGATCGCGCGAGTTAGGAAAAGTACCGACTTGTGAACGTCAATCGCAGGGCGATACCCGTGCGGTTAAACGAAACACATTGTTGTGTGATTGGTTATCAGCGATCGATCAGCTCAATCTTGATTTGGTGTTCCACTGGAACTATCGCTTGTCGGATCGCATCGGCCAGTGGCTTGCGTTCGGCTTCTGTATCTTCGACTGCTTTCGCAAAGTCTTTATTACCAGCTTCGCCGTGGAATATTTGCTTTACCTGTTTTGTTTCATAAGTTTGTTTGGCCAGCACGGCGGCATCGATTTTGTCAAAGTAAGGACTGAAGGGGTTCTTTTCGAATCGATCTGCCAATCGAATTCCTTGTGCTGCTTCGTCACTAGAAAACACTTGTACCGAATCACCCCACGTCACCCGAACTTGTTTGCCGTTGGTGCCCACGACCTTTAGCAAGAATCGATTGAGAGATTCACTAAACGGTATCAATGACATGCCAGATCGAATGGAGTTATCGTCATCGATGGGGCCATTTGCACAGTAGGGGTACTGCGAGCTGACCACAGTAACAACGCCGTCTGAATACGCTTTGATTTCATGTTTTCCGTCTGCTGAAGCGGTACCATTTTTCATGTCGACATGAATCGTCCCGAGGTTGCCATCGAGCCCCATAGCTTTGAGAAATGCGAAGGCCATGATAACTTGCCCAGCCCATCCCGGGTGGATTCCGTCTTTTCCGGCGACTGCGTACTCCTCTGCGGATTTCATGAATTGCTTCGGTGCAAGTATTTGCTGTTGATACATAGGCCAAAAGATATCGGCAAATGGAGTTTTCTTTTGGGCTGCGATTTCCAATGCGATGTCTCGCAAGGCACAAAGATGGAGATTGTGTTCTTGAAGCGTGCCACTCTTCGGATTCACCCAGCTTGCAATTTTGCCTGAGCAACCGGGAGAACCGACGATTACGCGAACATTTTTTTCTTGGAAACGGTCCACAATCGCAGTGTAGTTGTCTCGGTACCAATTGCCGTTCGTGACGTCAAAGGGTCTGTACTTGGCATCATTCATGCCGTAGCAAATCGTAGCAATGGTTGGTTCGAAAGTTAAGCAATCTTTATCCATACGACGCAGAAAACCCGCTGCAGTTTCACCACTCCAGCCGTATTGGCGAACTGTTATCTCTAAATCCGGTAAGCAGGCGGTGAGATAGGTTTCGATGATGCGTGAATACATCTTTTGTTCGGTGATGGAATCTCCAACGATGGCGAGTCGATCACCTTTTTTAAGAATCAAACCACTTGGGTTTTGAGCTTTTGCTGGATTGAAGACCCTGAACTCGTCACCATCTGGCTTAGGCTCATATTCATAACTGCGAAGTCTAGGCGTTTGAGTCCGATTCTCTTGTGGGAACCCAAAAGAGACGGAAACGGTGGCTGCGAGAGTCAGGAAAAAGCAGGTTAGTATTCGATAATGCGACATTTGGAAACTCATCGTTGAGAGGTTGACGTGAGGCTCGGGATTGTAGCATCACTTAAAATCAACTGCTTGCAAGGATTGCATCAAGGTAGTGATTTTAAACGGAGTTGTGCGAGTTCGTACGCCGATTGAAACTCCTTTTGAAATTCAACTCGTTGGTATGCTTTCTTTGCGGAATCGAGGAAACCACATTGTTCTGCGATCATTCCGATGACAAGCCAGTCTGTACTCTTGATCACGTTTCCTTGCAATTGTACGACGACTCTTAAATCGTCGATCGCATCGGAGATTGCCCCTGTTTTAGCTTTTACACATGCGAGAGTGTGAAGGGTCGCAGCCGAAGCGTTGTTTGGGTCGAATCGATCTTTAGACTCGTTCCATAGCTCATCGAGGGGTTGATCTGTGAATAGAGCGGTCCAGAGTACGGAGTTCCACAATTCTTCATTTCCGTAGACAGTTGCGGATTTCTTAAGAGATTGGATCGCCTCGATTCTTTTTCCTTGACGAGTCAATATATGAGCTTCGAATTGAGAGACCATTGAGGGAGGCAATTCTTGGCCCCAAGTATCAAGTTTCTCCTTCGCCAGATCTGGTTTGTCATTTTCTATATAAAATCTAATTAGATTAGATTTGTAACCCAGGTAGCCGCTTCTGTCTTTGAGAAACTCTTCGGTTTCTTGAGCAAATCCAGATGGATTTGATTCAAAGAGGTTCTCGATCAGTGCTCGATAGTAATAGGTCTTTTTCGTATTAGACTTCTCGTTTGCGATCCAAGTTTTAAACTCTTCAATAACATTTTCCGAGCTGACATCGGCGTGTAAAACCTTGAGAACACGATCTAAGAATTCTGGGGATTTGGTTCGAGACGAATTCCATATTGCTTTGGCGGGAGAGAAAGACTCAGGATACAAAACCATTCCTTCTGGGATTTCGTTCATGATCCATTCGAGCCACTTCATCGCTCCGGTATGGTTGCCTTGGTCCGCTAATGTTCGAGCTCGGTTTACGAGGGCCCTTAGCTGTTTGCCACGCAAAAGTAGTTTGTATTGGTGTTGTTCTTTCACTACGAAGAACACATGATTGATACCTCGGATTTTCGTTTCGCATCGGAATCCAATCTCTTCGGAACCGTCTACCTTTGTTTGCGGCTCTAGCGAGTCGAGTATACGTTCTTTGTTCAAGCCATTTAGGCGTATTTGAGCCCGGTGACTAGAGAGCAGTGTACCGAGAGTCTCAAGGGACAGATCCGGATCCTTTGGATTTAGAGCAAAGCTATCCCAGTTTTTGGTAGTAATCCCGTTTTTTAGGACTCGATAGACGACCTCCATGACAACCTCTTTGGGGGACGACGGATTGCCGTTGGGAGTGGGTATGGTACGCATGTTGGAGACCGACTTAGCGACCATTTTTTGTTCGGAATCATCTGGCTTTTCAAGCTCAAAGAGTTTGCCTCCGGATTTGTATTGACGGAGATCAAAAAGTACTTGTTTTGCGCCATCAAAAACGATTTTTACATCTTCGGGATTATCTGCGAGGCGATCTCGTAGAGCACTGATTTCATTCCAGTTCTCCTGGAGTCCCCATTCAGCCACTTGTGCAATTTGTTCTTCAATTTCGCGATTGTATTGTCGGAATAGATCTATCGCTTCTGAGAATCGATTTTTCTTGATATTGAGCCATGTTGCCAGTTGGAACATTCCGTCGGATAGCTCGGAATGCTTCTGGTACTGATTGATCAATTCTAAGCACTCCGTTTCGCGATCTGACGTGGTTCCCAAAGTACCATCCAGATCTCTCGCCAGGCAATTCGACAAAAGGTGGTTGGCCATCCAATCTTGGGGGGCTATTGCGATAGTCTTGCGAAGTACTTCCTCCGCTCTCGGAAGATCGAAATCGAACTCAAATTCCCTTCCTATGCTGTCGAGAATTAAGCACTGGCCGAGGAGCCTAAGAACCAAGACTCGCTCAGGTGTTTTTCGTTCCTCCTCTTCCAAGGTCGATATCGCCTGTTGGACCATCCCGCAATTGATCAGTCCATCGATGTAATCGGAAAGTGCTGCATCCGATTGGCTCTGTTGCCATTCCTTCTTGAGCTCGATGATTTGCTTTGCTGTTAAGGTTAGTGGCTGAATATTGTCAAGAATATCAATCGTAATAACGGTCATCCAACGATTCGTCGGTGCATCAAGCTCCCTCGTGATTTTGGCAAGTTGTTCTAGGTTTGCGACTGTAAGCTCGCCGGCATCGGACGATAGTTCATATTCGATCGAAAGATCTCCGTTCGATTTTCTTTCTACGAGTTTTCGAATACTAACTGGGCCAATTTTTTCTTCGATGCGGTCCTCATTAGCGAGGAATTGAATACCGTTTGCAGCTGGAATCAGGGTCGATCGTCGATAGGAAAACGGGACTAACATTGGAGCGGAGTAATTTCGTTCTACCTTCGCATCAGACCCATTTCCGATCATGAGATAGGCTTCGGGGAGATAGTCAAATAAACTGAGCATCGACAAAATAACTCTTCGTTGTGACTGATTGACAATCACAAAGGGGATTCCGTTGGTTTTAGTAATGGAAGTGAACTGAGCCTCGCTGTCGTTCCATGGATCGTCTTCGGACTCGATTTTAAACTCCGGATTTCCTCCAACGCTACGATATTGCTCCGTGCGATTTCGTTCTCGATAATCGCGATCAAGACTAAGTGATTCGTTCCGAGCTGCGGCCGCAAAGAATCCAGAGTGCTTTGAGTTGGTCGCCACCGAGTAACTATTTCGGTCGTCAGCAACACTTAGAATTCGTTCTTCCACATACCGGTTGAATTCCTTTGAGGCTACTGGGATACGTGAGAGACCGTCGGTGGTAGATGTGGCAACTAACGCATTTTTGCCTTGTAGATAAACAGGGACAGCAAGCGAATTAGAGCCGGGATAGGTGCAATCAATCCACACCTCTTTGCCGTCACAAATAGCCATCACAATCGCGTGATCAAACGAATTTAATGCTGGGTAGGCTTCATAGGGTGCGCGGTAGGTCGACGAATTAACCAGTGTAACATACGCTTCGATTTTGAGTTCGCGAAGTAGCCCAACCAAAAGCGATGATTGGTCTTTACAATCGCCAAATCGTTTCGTCAGTACTTGCAATGGTTTCGCTGGGATAATGGAAGCAGCACCGAGAGCAACACTCGTGTAGCGAATATTGTTTTGAATCCATTGTTTGCATCTTTCCAATTGTGAAATCTGCGATGCGGAACGGTCGACATCGATTTCGGTTAAGATCGACTCAAAATCTGTTCCCAGTAATTTTTGGTCGATGATATCAGCGTATTCCGTCGCAATTCTGTTCCATGATTGCCCGGTCGTGATGACTAGTGAAGTCAGTTGGTGTTCGTTAGCGGGAATTGTGCGTTCGAGCTTTAAAGCATCGACTAGCTTGGGGGAATTGATTTCTATCTTCCAGTATTGTTTTCCATTCTCTGTAACTCGTTCTATTGGAATCTCGGGACCCAAGATTCCAACCTTGAGAGGCATGTCTTGAGGAGCTTCAATTTCGACAGACACATAACGCGTAGGAACGATCGTATCAAGCAATACGCTTCTTATCGTTCCCGATTTAAAGAATGGCGTTCGCTCGGTTGTGATTGTCAGTTCCTCAACGATTCCTCCTTCTTGTAGTCCAGGTAGCACAGCCTGCAAAAGCATGTCGTCGGAAAGGACTGTTCGATCGTTAGATTGAATCGAAGACACGATGATGTCTTCATCCTGCACTTCATAAGATCTTCCGTTGCGATCAAAGATCTTCGCGGAGTAAATTGGTTGATTTTGATACCAAGGAGAATAACTCCTTTGGACTGTACCTTGGTCACCCGTGTCTTTAAGTCGGCTTACCCAGATTTCGCGGACTGTTTCTTCGCAGGTCCCTTTTTCGTTAAAAACCAGTTTCGTCTCAAAAACTAAATTTTCGCGATCGTATTTGGGGTCGTTTGATAATTTGATGTTGGCTTCGTTTCGTAACTCTTCAAATGTATGTCCAAATCTTTTGGGAAACGGGGAGTCGCAAAAGGCAGTCGATGCGAGAGTGATCGCTACAAGAAATCCGATGTGAGGCAAGGGCTTGAAGAGTTTCATTGTTTTTCAAGAAGAGGGGGACGATTTGCGAAAATCTTAGATGATGACGGCTGATTATAGTCCCTCTCTATTTCGAAGGGTGTTTTACTGGGACGGTAATTCGTCGATTTTTAGCTGGATAGTTCTAAGATGATTTCAAAGCAGCAAACCCCTACTAAGCGTGGGGGGTGACGAATGCGGGGAAGGGGAGTTATCCTGATGAAGAATTACGTTTGAGCGTGAACTCGTTGCAAACCTAGCTCGTTGCGATAATAGACGGAGGTTTACTGTGTCGGACTTGTACAACAAGCCAATCGAGGGAAGTTCAGCTGGGGACGGTGGGGAATCTTCTCCGACGCTTACTGGCCCAGCTGATAAGCCTGCTAACATGCGTTTGCCCAGCATCGATATCTATCGTGGCATGGTGATGTTTTTGATGCTGGCGGAGGTTATGCACCTCTACAAATTGCGAGAGGTGTTCGACCAAGATAATATTGCAGGCCGAATCGCTGAATGGATTCGGTTCCACACGAGCCACGTCGAATGGGTTGGGTGCTCCCTCCATGACATGATACAGCCCAGCTTTACATTTCTCGTAGGTGTATCACTCGTCTTTTCTATTGCATCGCGAATAAGCAAAGGGCAAACTAAGGCGCAGATGCTTGTTCACGCGCTGTGGCGTAGTTTCGCCTTGGTCTTTCTCGGTATCTTTCTTCGAAGCTTGGGTAAGCCACAAACGAACTTTACCTTTGATGATACGCTCACTCAGATTGGTCTCGGTTACTGTTTATTGTTTCTCGTGGCGGGCTTATCGACGCGGTCGGTCGTCGCCATCTTAGTGTTGGTGTTGGTCGGCTATTGGGGAGCATTTATTACCTATCCCAAGCCATCAGAAGGGTTTGATTACGCGGCGGTGGGTGTGCCAGCGGATTGGGGGAACCACTGGAAAGAAGGCTTGCTGGTTCACTTTAACAAGAATTCGAATTTGGCTTGGGCTTTTGACCGATGGTGGATGAATTTGTTTCCGAGACCAACGGAGTTTTTGTATTCGGGTGGTGGCTATGCGACTTTGAGTTTTGTCCCCACATTTGGGACAATGTTGCTAGGTTTGTTGGCTGGACGGATGATGAAGAGTAATAATGACGACCGTCGACGAATCGGAGGATTGATGTTGGTCGGGTCGATTTGCATGCTGGTTGGTTATGGGTTGGATTGGTTGGGAGTTTGCCCGGTCGTCAAGCGGATCTGGACATCGAGCTGGGTTCTTTGGAGCGGCGGTCTTTGTTTCGTCTGGTTAGCCGTACTTAGCCAGGTATGCGACGTTTGGAAATTTACTGCTTGGGGAGGTTTTTTTACGGTTGTCGGGGCCAACTCTATTGTCGCATACGTTATGTCTTGGACCTTGGAGGGGCCGGTGATCGAGGCCATGAAACGCCATTTCGGTGCGATTTTCTCTTATGCAGCAGACCGATTCGCCACCATGCTTTCCTCAGAAAAAGCCGGTTTAACACAGCTCGAGTCCCTTTTTTACGGCGTCTCGGTACTGGTTGTTTTCTGGATCGTTTTGCTCTGGCTCTATCGGCAGCGAATCTTCGTCAGAATTTAGTACGATCCATACAATAAAGGCCAAAATAAGATTTTGCTATGCTGCCGGTTGGCATTGCAAAACGCGTGAGAATGGGTAATATCTCGCGTTTTGGAAAAAGAATTTCGGACAGACCGAGGCGAGATCGTTGATGGGATCGCCGTAACTTTTAGTTTTGTGGTTGATTGATGACTGTTAGCAAAGAACGAAAATCAGAGATAATCGGGGCTTTTAAGCAATCTGAGGGGGACAGCGGTTCCGCGGATGTGCAAATTGCGTTGTTGACGGAACGAATTAACGGTATGACGGAGCACATGCGACGAGCTCCGACCGATTATTCGAGCCGACGTGGGCTGCTGCGAATGGTTAGCCGCCGTCGATCTTTGTTGGATTATGTGCGTAAGCACGATCCTCAGCGATACACCGAGATTATTGGTAAGCTCGGAATTAGAAAGTAATGGAATGAAAAGGGCTGGTTTATACCAGCCTTTTGTTTTGGTACACGGCAAACGAGGGAATTGGTTCTGGAATTTGCCGGCAGCTAGCTTTATGACGGATGGATTGGCCCGAACGAATGAGCTTGCTTATGTTGGTAGTTGGGAACTGATTTTCGCCATCTTTTAGCTAGGCGAATTCAGTCGATTGTTGAGTTGTGTTTTTGTGTGGTGCCGCTGCAATGCTAGGACCATTGGGCGGGTGTTGTATCTTGTTTCGCTTCGATGTGCTTCGTGGCGAAGTTGTTTAGTCATTGTGTTTGTTTACTTGTATCGAGCATTCTTGTTAGCTCGATGCGTGAGATTTGGAAGGAAGTAGTTCTGTGAAGATTCGTGTAGAAAAGCAGATTGGTGATTCCGTTCTGTCGTTTGAAACCGGTGCATTGGCCAAGCAAGCGACATCGAGCGTTTTGTGCCAGTACGGAGAGACGGTGGTCTTGATCGCTACCACCACCGGCCCATCGCGGCCCGGGACCGATTTTTTCCCATTAACCTGCGATTACCGCGAGCGATTCGCGGCTGCAGGCAAGTTCCCGGGCGGCTTCCTCAAGCGAGAAAGTCGACCAACCACCAAGGAAACGCTGACCAGTCGATTGATCGACCGTCCCATTCGACCTCTTTTCCCCGAGGGGTTCTATGATGAAGTCCAGGTGCAGGCGATCGTTTTGAGCAGCGACGTCCAAAATGATGCGGACGTTCTTGCTATGAACGGAGCCGCGGTTGCTTTGTATGTTAGCTCGATGCCGTTTTCGGGACCGATTGCCTCTTGCCGCGTTGGCAAGGTCGATGGCAAGCTGATTGCATTCCCGACGCACGCTCAACTGGAAGAGAGCGAGCTTGACATGATCGTCTCCGCGAACCAACGCGAAGTGGTCATGATCGAAGGCTTTGCTCAAGAGATGCCAGAAGCCGAGATGCTCGAAGCGATCAAATTCGCGCACGACATCTGCCGCCAAGTAATTGAGTTGCAAAACGAGTTCCATGCCAAGGTTCAACCTGTCAAGGTACCGTTTGTGGCACCGGACGAAACCGAGCTCATGTCCAAGCTTCGAGCTGGTTACTACGATCGGTTCAAGGAAGCCAAGCAAATCGAAGGTAAGCAAGCTCGCAATGATGCTTCCAACGCGCTAAGAGTCGAAGCGTTGGCCGCTTTGGTGCCTGACCCTGCAGCAGAGGGAGCGGTCTCGGTCGATTTCTTCCATCATGTTTGGCATCGATTCGAGAACGCAGTCGTTCGCGATTTGATCCTGTCTGGTCGACGAAGCGATGGTCGCGATGCCAAGAGCTTGCGTCCGATTCACTGCGAAACCGATTTGTTACCACGAACTCACGGAACCGCACTGTTCCAACGAGGCGAAACCCAAGCCTTTATTACCGTTACGTTGGGAACCCCGAGAGACGAGCAGCGCGTCGATGGTCTCGTTGACGAGTACAGCAAGAAGTTCATGCTCGACTATAACTTCCCATCCTTCTCGGTGGGTGAGTGCCGACCGATCCGAGCTCCAGGCCGCCGAGAAATTGGTCACGGCATGTTGGCTGAACGATCGCTCGAAGCCGTCCTACCCGATCCAGAAGATTTCCCGTACACCATTCGTGTCATCAGCGATATTTTGGAGAGCAATGGCTCATCCTCGATGGCCAGCGTTTGCGGCGGTTGCTTGGGATTGATGGCAGCGGGCGTTCCAATCACCAACCCAGTGGCTGGTATCAGCATCGGATTGGTTCGTGAAAAGGATCAACACGTATTGCTAACCGATATCATCGGTGACGAAGATCACTTCGGTGATATGGACTTTAAGATCGCTGGAACGCAAAACGGTATCACCGGTATCCAGCTTGACCTCAAGATCGATGGTATTAGCGAAGAAATCATTCGTGGTACTCTCAAGCAAGCTCGCGAAGCACGGATCGAAATCCTGCGCAAGATGTTGACTTGCATTCCACGACCTCGCAGCGAAACCAGTCGCTTTGCACCTCGATTGCTACGAACCAAGATCGATCCAGAGAAGATCGGTGCATTGATTGGTCCTGGCGGAAAGAACATCCGCGCTATCCAAGAGGACACCGGCGTAACCATCGATGTGGATGACGAAGGAAACGTAACCGTTGCATCGGCTGATGCGGAATCAGCACGTATTGCAATCGGTCGCGTTGAGGCTTGCACGGCAACCGTACAGATCGGCAAGATCTATGACGGTATCGTATCGAGCGTCCGAGACTTCGGAGCGTTCGTTGAGATTCTGCCTGGTAAGGATGGGCTATGCCATATCAGTGAACTCTCCTCCGGTTATGTTGCTTCGGTTGATTCCGTGTGCAAGGTTGGGGATGCGATGAAGGTGATCGTTATCGACATCGATGATCATGACCGCGTCAAGCTATCTCGCCGACGAGCATTGGAAGAGCTCGGCATTGAGGACGAGTTGGCAGAGAGCACACAAGAAGACGAAGATGATTTGCCAGAGGATGACTTCGGTGACGAAGATCTCGGCGATGACATTGGTTTTGGCGATGCCCCTGAGCGAACAGCCGAACGAGCCCCTGAGCGAAGCGGTGGTGGCGGCGGTCGTGGACGAGGCGGAGATCGCGGTGGTGACCGGGGCGGAGATCGAGGTGGTCGTGGACGCAGCGGTGGCGGATCTGGCGGTAGTGGCGGCGGTGGTGGCGGTGGCGGTTTCCGACGTGGCGGTGGCCGTGGCGGTAGAAGCCGTGGTCGCTCCGGCGGCGGCGAACGCTCTGGTGGTGGTGGTGGCGACCGCCGATAGTGATCGGCCGATCATAGCATCCCAACGATAGATCGCCCTGAAGCGATCGATTCCCATACAACCCTCTGCACCGCGTTTGCGATGCAGAGGGTTTTTCTTTTTAGCAAACCAGTTAATCGATTAACCGCGGTCCCATCGGGCCGCGCTGAACGTTCTAGCTTATGCGGTGATGCTATTAGGCAGCCGCTCCAAGCTTGATGGCAGAAAGATCGAACGCAGAAAGATAGGTGATTCATTTTTCTGCCCTTGCTGAGTCCGGAGTGAGAGTGAGTGCAAATCCATAAATCCCTGTTTTCCCTGTCCAGAGAGATACTAGAATGGGATATTCTGTGCTAATCACTACGGCTAGCGATCAAGGTAGATTCGGAAGGGGCGATCGATGAGTATTGCAATAGCGACAACCTGGGAGGAGCGACTCCACGATCTAGGCAATATACCCGCCTCGCGTATTCGAACGGACCCCGCACCGGGGACAGCCACCGTCGACGATGTAACACGTCTACGCAACACAGAAAGGCGATTGTACGAATTGGTGGATGGCACGTTGGTGGAGAAAAGTATGGGTTGGCAAGAATCGCTTTTGGCCGGCATCCTGCTTCAGTGGCTCAACAATTATCTCGACTCACACCGTATCGGCGTGGCCACAGGGGCTGATGGAATGACCCGTCTTTTTGGGGACACGGTTAGAGGACCGGATGTGGCGTTCGTTGCTTGGGATCGAATGCCGGGTGGCCGCATCCCAACCGCAGCGATCCCTGACTTGGTTCCCAATTTCGTCATTGAGGTTTTGAGTCCGAGCAACACGTATGCGGAAATGTCGCGTAAACGCAGAGAGTATTTTCATGCCGGCGTAGAACTGCTTTGGATGGTGGATCATCGAGCTCGGACCGTAACCGTTTTTCGCTCGACACAAGACGTCGCCGTCTGCCTGGATGACCAAATGCTGGATGGTGGCAAAGTGCTCCCTGGTTGGCAAGTCAGCATCGCCGAGCTCTTTAGTCGCCTCGACCGTAAGCTATGAGCTAGCCGTACCAAACGGCTCTTAACATTCAGCCATTAAAAACCAACTTGCAGAAAGATCGAACGGAGGAAGATAGGAGATACATTTTTCTGCGTTCGATTTTTCTGCCATTGAAAATGGCCTTTCTGACCCGGAGATCGTAATTTGCCCATTCGATGTAGCATTCCAATTCGGTCCGCGTGTCAGCATGAGTTTAAGGATCTCGACTTCCAAGTCATGCGTCACGCCTTTGACTCACACAATGGGTTGGGAAGCCTAGCTAACGAACATGTCTATCAAAGAGACCTTGCTAATAGGCTCGAAGAACACGGATTTCAAATTAAACGCGAAGTCGAACTTCTACTCACACACGGTTCATTTACGAAATCTTTATTCCTCGACTTGGTCGTAAATGAGTTTGCGGTCTATGAACTCAAAGTTGCCAAGGCCATCAGTGAAGCTCACGTTGGTCAGCTACTGAGTTATCTCTATCTTCTCGATCTGGAACGCGGTAAAGCTCTGAACTTTGAGGCTCGCAAGGTAGACGGCAGGTTCGTAAACGCGGCTCTGAGTTACGACGAACGTCACAATTTTTCTGTTGACGAAGCGTCCTATTGTGGTCCGGAATTACTTCTGCGATCAATGATCGATCTTATCAGTGACTGGGGTACCTGTCTTTCCGTCAGCCTTTACCGCGAAGCGATGGTGCATCTCCTGGGAGGTGCGGAGTCGGTGGATGCCATGATAGATATGAAACGCGATGGAATCGACATAGGCAAGCAACGATTCTGTCTTGCATCACCCGACGAAGCATTTCAGATAACTTCGATCTACAAAACGGATGCAGATTTCGAATCGCATTTGAAACGGTTGCTTGCTGCAAGTCCGCTTACTCGATTGCACTGGATCAACGTTGATCGCCATCGATTGCAATTCGTAACTGTTCATCGTTAGTCGATATAAGAGTTATGGCAGAAAGATCGAACGCAGAAAGATGCGTGATACATTTTTCTGC
>Ga0315899_10003762_pt1 | contig 16491 bp, 10 predicted proteins | sample LakEriMetagenome_2_FD_203518 | JGI IMG/M metagenome (GOLD analysis project Ga0315899, IMG submission 203518) | Freshwater fungal communities from buoy surface, Lake Erie, Ohio, United States - Buoy 4 MA112 | ecosystem: Environmental > Aquatic > Freshwater > Lake | place: USA: Lake Erie, Ohio... | reverse complement strand
GCTCGCTTGATCGATCCCTACAGCGATGCGCTCGCCGGTGACTTTCTCCCTTCAAGCGACGGGGTAATCCGACCTCCGAAATCGGTCGTCATCGATCACAACTTCGACTGGCAATCCGACAAACATCCCAAAACCCCACTTCGCGATACAATCCTCTACGAATTGCACGTCGCGGGTTTCACCAAAAGCCCCACGAGCCAAGTATCCAAACGAGGGACCTACCTGGGCCTGATCGAAAAAATCCCCTACTTGCAATCCTTGGGTATCACCGCCGTGGAACTGATGCCAATCCATGAATTCCCCATCCTGCATTTCCACGGCAGTCCATTCAAACACCCAAACTATTGGGGCTACGATCCCATGGCATTCTTGGCACCCCACCGCGGATACGCTTGCGATCCCTCTCCAGGAGCCCAAGTCAATGAATTTAAACAACTCGTCCGCGAAATGCACCGCGCCGGCATCGAAGTCATCCTCGACGTGGTCCTAAATCATACCTGCGAAGGTAACGAACGCGGGCCTGTCCTCTCCATGAAAGGACTCGAAAACTCCGTCTATTACCTAATGACCAACCAAGGCTCGCACTACTGCAATTTCTCCGGCTGCGGAAACACTTTCAATTCCAACCACCCAGTTTGCCGCGAACTGATCTGCCACTGCTTGCGCCACTGGGTTCTAAACTACCACGTCGATGGATTTCGTTTTGACCTTGCAAGCATCCTTTCTCGCGACCGAAATGGAAACCTGAGCTCCTCCGCTCCCATCCTGGAATGGATTGCCGAAGACCCTGTACTTGCAGATTCAAAACTCATCGCCGAAGCTTGGGATGCCGCCGGAACCTACCAAGTCGGCGCTTTCGGTACCGGACACGGCTTGCCCTGCATCTCCCGTCGATGGTGCGAATGGAACGGACGATTTCGCGACGATACTCGCCGCTTCTGGCGCGCAGACCCTCACACCGCCGGCCCCTTCGCGACCCGATTGTGCGGTTCCTCCGATCTCTACGAACCCCACGGCCGCACCCCCGAAAACAGTATCAACTTCATCACCTCACACGATGGATTCACCCTCAATGACCTGGTCTCCTACTCTTCGAAACACAACGAGGAAAACGGTGAAGACAACCGCGATGGGGACAATAACAACCTCAGCCAAAACTTGGGGATCGAAGGCCCCGCCACCAAGAAAACGATCGAACGTGTGCGACTTCGCCAAATCAAAAACTTCTTGGCTACACTACTCCTAAGCCAAGGTGTCCCCATGCTGAGCATGGGGGACGAAGCCCGACGCACACAACGGGGGAATAACAACGCTTACTGCCAAGATAACGAAATCTCTTGGATGGACTGGTCTCTCGTCGAATCCAACAAAGACCTCGTGCGTTTCACCCAAACACTGATCCAACTTAGGAAAATCCACCCCGCTCTGCGACGCACCGAATTCTTCGCCGGTAACTTTCGCACCGACCAATCCCCCCCCGATATCAACTGGTTCGATCTCCAAGGCAACCCACTCAATTGGCAACAAACGAACAACAGCCTCGCTTGCACTCTAACTTCGCCTTCCCGACATCTTAATTCTCACCCAACAAACTCTACGAAAGCTTCCGCCCACGCTTCCCCCAAACATGCAAATACTTCTCCATTGCTCGACTGCGATATTGCGAACCGCGACCTGCTAATCCTCTTCAACCCAACCCCTCAAAACCTGCATTACCACTTACCGGAAACTCCATCAGGATCCCATTGGCGCCTCCTCTTCGACACCTCGAAATCCCCACCAGATGATCTCTTTCCAGACGGACTCGGATCGGTTTTTACTCCAAACCCAAAAAGAAAAATGATGAACCGCTCGATGATGCTCTGGATCTCTTCCGACTGAAACTCGGCCCTGTGGATCAGCTTTCAGCCATTGCATCACACTTGAATCGCACGATCTTTCATCGCTTCCTCCAACCACCTCAACTCCCGACTAATCCCAACATCCAACGTCTCGCTCGCAAGGGTCTTCGGCAGCACACTCCAAGCATACGTCTCGACCTCGTATTGCTCACTCCCATCAAACCAATCGCCATGCTCACGCACGCAATCCAAGAAATTTAATATCTCACCACGCGTCGAATCAATCGCTCCCAACCGTTCCGCATAAATCGGAACATGGAAATGGATCCGCCACTGACACCCATCCAACCACTGCACCTCTCCACCGCGAACCCTTGATAACAACTTCGGCAAGTCCTCAAACAACTCCTTCGAACCGTCGGACTTGATCACCAATGTCTGATGCAAGTATCGATCCTCAGCGAATAATCCTAGTTGCTCTAGCGCCAACACTCGCTCTTCGTGCGACTTGCCCGCCCAGTCGACCCGAATCGCCGACGAGACTTGCACCTTACCAACCCGAATCCCCAACCGGCGATCGAGCTCTATGGCCAACTTCTGATCCTCAGCCATCACCGCACTGTGACATATATCATGACAAATTGTTAGATACTCTCTCGCAATCGCTGCACGCTTGGAATCAATCGCAGGTTCCGACCAAAAACGCTCGTAGAAAGATCGAAGCGACGCATGATCGGTAAATAAACACCCTGGCTCCGGTTCCAACGCAATCACAATCCGTCGACCATTCTGCTCGTAAAGCTCATGCAAATGCAATGCTAATTCCAATAGCTGGTCCGCCGCTTGCTGCTGAACCGTCAGTCCGACCTCACCCGGCGAATCATCGGTGTGCGACCAACTGATCGGCAACGTGGATATCGATCCACCTACACCCAGCGGCAAAAGCGCATCAAGGATCGATACCAATTGCTTCGTGTACTCGAACCTCTCGGGCTCCCACCATGCCGGCTCGTAAACCCGATGCTTGACCACCGATTGATGGAAATCCTTTTGAGGAAATCCATTGAGCGTATAAGGAACCAACCCCATCCGCGACAACCCATCGCGAAACTCACCAATACGACGTTCCTTCTCTACACTACTTCCCGCTAACATCTCCAAAGCAGCAGCTTGTGAGAACCAAAGCCCAATCCCAAGCTCTTGCTTCCCCAAATGCTCACGAACCCTCAACGCACATCCTTGGAGATTCGAAAGGATCTGCGCAAGATCCGTCCCGGCGTGGACATTGGTGCAATACCCAATCGGACTTCCTGCCACTGGTCTGCTACCCACTGGTCTGCTACCGACTAGCCTACTATCGACTGCTTGACCATTCCCTTTTGCTGCTTCACCATCTGAGTGATTGCTCACGGTTCGAATGTATCCCTCTTAGAAGACTTACCCTTCGCACCACCAGGCTTCGATACCGCTCTCTGAAAATCGCGGAACTCTTGCGGCCATGGGGCCAAAAACCGAACTTGCTCTCCCGTGATCGGATGGGTAAAACCCAAGCTCTCCGCATGCAACGCAATGCGGCGATATGGCCAAGCACGATGCGTTGCGAGATCCGGCCGATATCGAGGATCCCCCAAAATCGGATGCCCCATCTCCGCAAGATGAACTCGGATTTGATTGCGCCGACCCGTCTCTAACCGGACCTCGACCAACGCCGTCTCACCCCAATCATGACGAAGCTTGTAATGCGTAATCGCTAACTCGCCGGTATACTCCCCACCCTCGCGACTCCCAGCTTTCTCGCGACCACCTGCCCTATCGCGGCCCGACTTCTCGCGGCCGCCCGACTTCTCGCGGCCGCCCGACCTATCACGACCACCGGCTCCATCTCGAGACTCGGGCGAGTTCTCCTTCACTGGCCCTTTCACCGAATAACGATTCAAATTCGCATCCGTGGCCAAATAACTTCGAATGGTTCCCGACCCTTTTTGCGGTACCCCAGCAACGATCGCAATATACTGCCGATCCGGCTTCCTCGCCGCAAACTGCTCCCGCAACAACTCGGCTACCTGCAATGTCTTGGCTAATACCAACACCCCAGATACGTCGCGATCAAGCCGATGCACGCAAAAGATCTTCGCTTGATCATCTTTATCCCTTAGCCGACGCTCGACCTTGGAAACCAACGTCTGACCCTCGCGGTACATCGTCGGAACTGTCAGCAAATTCGGTGGCTTGACCACTACGCATAAATGAGGGTCATCATGCAAAAACTCTACTGGCCCCTGACGACTTGCACTGCGAGCTTCCGTTCGGACCACCACCGGCATCGGTATCCAATCGACTTCTATCTGATCCCCAGGCTCCACTCTTTGATGTAACTTGCGACACAACCGCTCATTGATCCGAACACAACCATTTTCTATCAACCAATGGCTCTGACTCGCGGGCATCCCAAGCAAATTCTGGAGCACGCCAGGAAGCTGACGAGCTGGAAACGGAATACTGTCCGGTACGGTGATCGTGCGTAGTGTCATAACCCTGAATAATTCAAATAAAGGAGCCTGTTAACATACCCACGAAGCCCTCCAGGGGTCAGCCATGTTTCCAAAAATCCCAAGGGATTCTGCCGGGATGATTGCATTACAAGCGTTTAAATCGTATCGTAAAGGTTCGCAAGAACTCCAGTCTGCGCCCCTGAACTCTCTTGCTTGATGTTTCACGGTCCCATTTCTCCTATCTGAGCCTCTACCACATGTCCTCTCAGACCCCTCCGAACCCTTCGGAAAATCCCTACGACTCCTATTCGGCCAGCTCCAGTCCGGCAGCAACCTCTCCAACACCCGTCGCGGCAAAGAAGTCCCCATCTGCTCTGATGTGGCTTATCCCCGCCCTCGTCGCAGTCGCAGCTGGCTCCGCCTTCCTCCCCGACGTCCTGAAGAAAATGTATCTGGCCCAAGAAGAAGCAATCAAAGCCAAAGGCAATATCGTCGGCTCGCGAACCGATATGAAACCACCCCCCGGAAAATCCACTGACCCATACGCTTCTCTAAACCAAGGTGGAAACGCAGGGAACAACTCTGCAAACAAAGATGACTCGAAGAAATCCGAAGACTCATCGGCCGAGAAGTAATATCACAAGCATGCCAACGATGATTCGGTAAACCGCAAACGGTGTGAAGCCCCGCGCTTTGACCCACTGCATGAACCAAGCGATCACCGCTAACGCCACGAAGAAACTCGTGATAAAGCCGATCGCTAATGTCATCCACTGCGTTCCGCTGATACTCTCTTCGGTCTTCATGATGTACTGCAAAAGCTTAAACCCGCTCGCTGCAAACATCACCGGAATCGATAAGAAGAAACTAAACTCCAAAGCCGCAGGTCGCGAAAGCCCCATCACCTGCCCGCCGGCTATCGTCGCCATCGAACGACTAGTTCCCGGAAACGCAGCTGCCAAAATCTGCGCCGCACCGATGACAATCGCTTGCTTCATCGTCATCTGCTCCATGCTACTTGTCGTAGATTGCGAACCATACGTTCGGTCAATCCATACCATCGCTATCCCCCCGATAACCATCGCTAAACCAATCATCAAGGGTGACTCCAAGTTCTCGCCAATGAACTTGTCCATCAGAAAACATGGAATCGCGGTCACGACAAAACTGCAAAGCACCATCGCTAGCGGATGACGCCACCAAGCCGCCTGACCTTCCTTCGCTCCACGCAATGCCGATGTAAACGATCCTATAAACTCAACCAATCGAGGCCAAAAGTAAAACACCACCGACAAGATAGCCCCAAGCTGAATGACAACCGCAAACATCTTCCAAAACGGATTGTCGAGCTCTAATCCCAACAGCTTCTGCGCAAGAATAATGTGAGCTGTCGAACTCACCGGTAAAAACTCGGTTAACCCCTCGACTATGCCTACCACCAACGCCACGAAATAATCCGACATCGCTCTTCCAATCTAAAATCCCGTCGCTAGCAAAATAATATGACGGAAATTATAGCGATCGATCGAAAAGGAGATACCTCAAGCTGCGTCGCGCCCCTGACGCCGAAGCTTCTTTCGCTCCGCTTTGCTCAGCGGCCTCTGATTGCCATAGTCTTCCTCATCCTCATCCTCGACATCCTCGCCAGTTGATCCCTGCTGCGAGCCCTGCTGCGATCCCTGCAGGGATGTCTGCTGAGACGCTTGCTGCGAAGCTTGCGATGGAACACTTGCACCATTCGCCCCTCCCATATTCGGACTCGATACAGACGACTTGGGTGCCGCCGTACTAGCGCTTCCCACTCCCGTAGCATCCCCCCCCTGAGAGAGCTTGGAGGAATCCTTTGGCGGCTTAAGCTTCAATCCATCGAACAATCCAAGTATCCTTCCTGCCAACTTCTTCGTCTTGGGCGTCTCGATCTCCTCTAGGATCTCAAAGGCCTCCACTCGGTTCGACGTGTCCGCCGTTACCGCACTGCGACGCAATGGATTCCAACCCTTCTTGAACCAAGAACGCTTCGGTGCTTCAGCCCCTTCGGTATCACTCGTCGCTGCTTGAATTTTCGCTGCTTGACTCTTCGCTGCTTGATCCTTTACTGCTTCACTCTTTACTGCTTCACTCTTTACTGTTTCACTCTTTACTGCTTCACTCTTTACTGGCGAACTCTGCGTTTGCGTACTCTGCGTTTGCAGACTCTTCGTTTGCGCACTCTTCGTGTCTGTGCTTACACTAGCGGCAGCTTGGCCAGATTTGCTCGGTGTCGCATTCTCAACAGGTGCACTCTCGGCAACAACTCGCTTGCCAAACGAAGGGAACCAAGACTTCTTTTTCGCTGGTTCAGCCGAATCATTTTTCGACTCTGTAGAAGTCGCACTATCGGTTTTGTTCGCGTTAGTCGCTACAGTCGACGTCTTGGCCGCCGGCGCGCTCTTGACCGACTCGGCTGACTTCTGCACCACCGTACTCTCACCCCCCTGAGTCTCTACCACACTGGCTGCACGACGTTGAAACCATCCAGGTTTCTTGGTTAAGCCCTGATCGATAACCACTGCTTCATCGATTCGCAAAGGCTCCTCAATCGGTTGCTCATTGCGCTCTACACGATGAGGAATAAACCCAAAGAGTCGCATCGGACGCTTCGGCTCAATATCCGCTACTTGCTTGGACTCCCCTTCCTCCTCGGACTCAATATCCTCATCTGAAACCGCCTTACGCTTCCAAGGTAACCAAGACTTCTTCGGAATCTCGCCGTCAAGCTCCCCTGCCTGAGACTGCTTTTCCTCTTGGCTCTCGAAATCATCTTCAGCCGATTTCGACCATTCTTTGTTCGACGCTTTTGTAAATGCAATCCGTTCAATGAATCGATATTGGGCTTGCATGTAACAATACCGCAACGTCAGTCCAACCGACTGAAAAACCGCAAGAACGCCCCCAAGCCAACAAGCGCCCACCACCAAGTCAATGCTCCCGAGGGACCATTGCAATTTCAGCAATCCTGTTCCAAGAAGTGCCGCGCATCCCCATGCGATCAAGCCGCCAAACCAAAGGGCAACCGCACCTGGAACAGCCCGCAATTCACCGGTCAATCGCAATCCAACTAACGCTACAACCGAAGCGTAAACCGCTAACACCAATGGCCAACCACCGTACCCCATCTCTTTCTTGGTCCAAGGATCGATCGATTGACCCAACAAATATAAAGCCGACGTAGAAGCATCGAAGCTGGAAAATACAGAAACACCTAACATCACCAGCCAAACACGGTAATTCGCAGTGAAGTCATCAAGCCGGTGTTTGCGAATGCTATAGAGCATCCACGACGCGATGGCGCAAAACATCCACAGTTGACAAGTCAACCAGTTCGCAATGCTATGAGGACTCCGAAGATCGAACAGCTGCAACAAAGGCAACGCCGATCGCCCGATGGAATTGGCAGTGGAATGAAAAAAATAATGGGCTGCTACAAGAGCCAGCCAAATAACCCACAGCGACGCAATCGCTGCAGATAAAACCGTGGAACTGATGGGGATCGCCTGAACCAAACGCATTTGGCAAGGCTTGCGCACCGAAGGACTATACGTTCCAGAATCGAATCCGCTCAGAAGGGAATTCGACGATGTCCGCAGTTGCTTGCGATTCCGCTTTGCCGCACGCGCAGACTCCACCGCTGAATTGGAATCCGCCGCAACCGAATCGAGAATGACCCGTTTGCGTCGATCCAAGCGTTGGGAGCGCGAAAAAGGCATCTCGAATAAATCCAGGGTAAATGCAAAACCATCGACGCAGCCACCCCCTGAACTCGCCGGACCTCCCGACAAGCTGGGTTTAGCCCTGGAGTGAATCCCAAAATCCCACGGGTGCGTCAAGACCAATGAGAATCTAGTGGCCCTAACTGGAAATACCACTTGGGTACGGAATGACGCGCAAATTGGGCACGCGACGGAATTCGGCAGTATTGGATGTCAGCAACTCAGCCATCGTTTTTCGACGTTCGACGGGCACTAACATGGCTATCGGTCGTTGACCTTCGGACAATTCCACGACTACCCTTATGCGAGCTACATGCCGAACCAGCTCTGGCCAATCGATTTTTTCAGTTGAGACTCGTGTATTTCCATGGTCCCATCATCTTCTGCCATTGTAGTCATGTTCCCTGGAACTGTCTCGGAGCGATCTTGTTTGAATTGCCAAGCCACAGAACGTAGAAACCATGTCGGTAATTTACGCTAACAATTAGAGGAACTCCCTGAGCGCAACCCTCGTCGTAACAACACTCTCTTTACTTAGAAATCGTAAAATTCTAGAAGGAAATGACTTACTGAGTTCGAGACCCGCTCGTTCCCGTTTTGGAAATGCCGGTTCGAACTGGGGTTAGACAGCTAGGCTAGGTGGCTACTTGATATTCACCAAACAGGCAGCCATTGCGTTCTTGGCGGCTAGCCAGAAAGCTCGCTCAGAGGAATCGACTTCATGTGCTACCAATCTGACAATTCGAGCAGTCAGTCCGTTTAACCCCACCCCGAGAGATTCGTAATGGCCAACTGCATCTTTAATTCCACGCGCCGCACCAGCAATAAAGTATTTCTCTGCCTCAACGTCCAGGTATTTTTCTCCTGACTGATTTACGCATTCTGGGTCATCATATGCGACTTCGAATGGTGCGGAAGGATCTTTGGCATCTGACAACTCGACAGAAACAATCGCAAACGGTGTCGGCGATCCCGTTACGTCGCTTGCTCGGCCACTACAACGAATGGCCCCAATCATCGTTCGATGTGTTTTCAACTCAACCATTGTCGGGTTCCTATTCAAAAAATGGCCAGAACTTCGGCGGACGCGGTGACAATTCATGAGCGCCATTCAATCCTTCTCGATACACATGCTACTACCTAAAGTGTACAAGGGCAGTCCCCATCGTAGTCGACAACAGGTTCCCCAGACGAATCGAAGTGACCTATCTGATGTTTCGTAGTTTCTTTGCATCGAATGATCAATGCGGTCATAAGTGTTTTTGCCAAGTCGGGAATCGCCTTGAAAAATTAGGAGATGTAGATTACAGACGACTTTTCCCAACTTATCCAGCGCTTCAAAGTGGACGTGCTGACTAACTTTTCCATGAGATCCAAGTAACTCTGCTGCCTTCATGCGGAGCTGCCGTAGACCATCGGCACTCCTGAACAACCCCGGTGCAATCTATTTGTAACCAGCACCCAACCATTTGATTCCGTGGTTTAGAGTATCCGCCCGAAGCCATCGGTAAGTGACTACCTATAGTGCTCCACCCCTCAACTGGATACGCATTATGCACCACCACGGAGAACGTACAATAACCCCGGATTTTTGATGTTGATTTAGGAGGTAGACTTAACGAGTTAAGGTTCCCTCTCTAAATCCTTGCCGAGAGTGCACTACGCCAAGACTTCGTCGTGAAGAGAATGCCCAACGCTCGGCGAGTCGCCTCGCTGAAATACTCGAACAAGTCTCTTAAACAATGCTCACAAAGGTGAATTGGAGAGACGGGTGCATTTGCTCGCTTCAGCGCACCCGACCCGCATAGAATAACCAATACGTAACCGGAATAACGAACAACGTAAAGATCGTGCTAGCAATCAACCCGAATATCAGCGACCAACCAAGCCCCGAAAATATCGGATCCAAAGTGATCGGAATCGCGGACAACATCGCTGCACCCGCCGTCAATAAAATTGGCCTAAGCCGAACGACCCGGCTCTCCAAAATCGCATCAAACAACGGACGACCACCACGAACCGCTTGCTCCATGAAATCTACCAAGATAATCGAATCGCGAGTCACAATCCCCGATAATGCGATCATCCCAATCATCGCCGTCGCAGTGAAATACACCGGATCGCGATAACCGCCAACCTCCGATGCCATCAACCCATTGAGCATGTAAAACCCAGGCATCACCCCAAGCACCGTTAAGGGGATCGCCATCATCACGATCAACGGTATCAAAAACGAACCTGTCTGAGCCACCAATATGATGTAGATCAACACCATCGCTGCTCCAAATGCCAACCCCAAATCCCGGAACACATCTAACGTTATCTGCCACTCTCCCTCTCCAGAAAACCTCGCACTTACCCCCTGCGATAACCCCCACGAAATCCCCGACCCGTTCCTAAAAAACGATCTACTCGCAAGCGGCCTCGGTTCTCCCTCAGTCACAAAACCCACGGATTCGCCACTACCGTCTGTAGCCCCCTTATCATTCACCGGATCATTAACCGTATGACTCGCCGTCTCATGATTCGCTATCTTCTGATCCGCCAAAATATCGATGATGCAATCCGCCGGCGGCCTGCCCGCCGTCTCCGCCATCACATAAGCAACCCGCTGAAGATTCTTGTGATAGATGGTCTGCCCAACCCGATCCGTGACCCACTTGCCGATCTCCGTCAAGCGAACCAGCTGTCCATCAACCCCACGCACTGCCAATTGACTCAACTCCAATGGGTCCTGCCGTAACCCCTTTGGTAATCGCACGACGATCTCCAACGGATGCCTCTCCTCATGAACCCTCAATAATCCGCTCGACTCCCCAATCGTCGCTGTCCGGACCGCCGACGCGATGTCGCTGACACTCACTCCCCCCAAAGCAGCCTTCTCCTGATCCGGCACGAACGTCCAACGCGCCATCGGTTGCTCACTCATGTCATCAACTTCCACCACGCCAGGCTCTAACTCCAACCGACGCTTCACCACCCCTGCACTCTGTAACAATTCCTCATACGATCGCTCCATCGGACCATATACCTCCGCAACCAACGACGCAAGCACCGGTGGACCAGGGGGCAACTCGACGATCCGCAACATCGCACCAGCATCCGTTGCTACCTTCGTTAACTCATCGCGCATCCGCAACGTGATCGCATGACTCTGCTGTACCCGATTCTTCTTCCCTACCAAATTCACCCGAATCTCACCCTGATGAGCCCCACCACGCAAGTAATAGTGACGCACCAAACCATTGAAATCGATCGGACTCGAACATCCAACGTAACTGGTCCAATCCACCACCTCGGCTTCTCGCGCAAGATTCCCCTCCAACTGCTGAACCACCGCCGAAGTTCGCTCCAACGTACTTCCCTCGGGCATGTCCAACAAAATCAAAAACTCATTCTTGTTATCAAACGGTAACATCTTCAATGGAACCAACCGCATCGCTCCCAACCCCATAGCCGCAATCGTCAAGACTCCAATCAGCGCTAAAAACCCAACCGCCCTGAATCGTGTCTTGAGCAACGGTAACATCACGGGCCGGAAGATCCTGTATAGCAACGTCTGCTTGACCGCCTCAGGATCATAAGCAGCATGACTTTCTCCCGCCGACTCCTCCGCCCCGTTTGTTGATTCACCGTTTGTTGATTCACCGTTTGCTAATTTACCGTCTGCTGATTCATCGCCGTGCGGAAACTCTTTTTTCAACACATGATAAGTCAACCATGGGGTAATGGTAAAAGCTACCAACATGGACATGAGCATCGCCACAGGTACATTGAGCGCCATCGGGGACATGTAGGGCCCCATCATTCCCGTGATAAAAAACATCGGCAAGAAACTGACGATGACCGCTAAAGTTGCACTGATCAACGGCGGACGAATCTCGGCAACTGCATCGAGCACAATGCGCCGACTAGCTCTTTTCTTTTGGTGAAAATGCCTCGCAATATTCTCCACATCCACAATCGGATCATCGACCAATAAACCCAACGCTAAGATCAATGCAAACAATGTCACGCGGTTGATGGTAAACCCAAACAACAAATTCACGAACAAAGTCAATCCAAAGACCACGGGCACCGCAATAGCCACAATCAACGCTTCACGCCACCCCATCCCCACAGTCAACAATAAAACCACAATCAAAATGGCGATACCCAGAGCTTCGATCAACTCGTTGACCTTCTCGTCCGCTGTCAATCCACTGTTGCGCGTAATGGTTAACTCGACGTCCCCAGGCAATACCTCCGCTCGCAATTTCTCCGCCGCATCGATGACGGCGCCAGAAACAGATACCGAATTCGCCCCCTTCTGCTTGGATATCGCAATCGTGATCGCAGGTCGCGATTCAACTCCAAACCCTCCCGCTTGTACTGCCACCTCTTCCGCACCAAGCCGCGTGCCAGGACTGCCATGATGCTGCGGAAACTCTGCCGCTGCCCCCCAACCATGACGCACGTAACTTGCCGGCTCGTTCGCCGCATCGACCACTTCCGCAACATCTTTGATGTAAACGGGTAACCCTTGAAATACCCCTACCACCAAATTGTTCAACTCACCGGGATACCGTAAACCAGCCGATGTCCGAATCTGCAACTGTGTATCATTGCGCGAAATCTGATCGCCCGGTATCACATCGTTCGCCGCACGGATCGCCCCTTGAACATCTGCCAATGTCAATTGATAAGCTTGCAATCGATCGGGCATGACCTCGACCCGAACCACACGAGGCTCCCCGCCTACAATATAAGCCCGATTGACTTGCTTGATCGACGCAAGCCGCTCGACCATCTCCTCCCCAATCCGACGCAACTGTGAACTGTCATCCCCCGCACCAGTCAAAGCCATCGTCACGATAGGTACGTCATCGATCTCAACCGGCTTAAGCACCCACGCCTTGACCGCAGATGGAATCGCATCCTGGTTCTCATTGAGCTTCTTGAACAGCTTTACCAAACTGCGTTCGCGATCCTGCCCTACATAAAATCGAACTGTAATGATCGCTTGATCATCTCGCGACATGCTGTAAACGTATTCAACCCCATCGATCTGCGAAAGCATCCGCTCCAAGGGCGTCGCTACCAACTGCTCGACCTGCTTCGCATCAAACCCAGGCGCTTGAACGAACACATCCGCAAGGGGCACGACAATCTGCGGGTCTTCCTCACGCGGGGTAATCCACAACGCCGCTAGTCCGACTAATGATGCCGCAATGATCAAAATGATCGATAAATTGCTATCCAAAAACGCTTTGACTATCTTTGATATCAAGTCGTTGTGGGGGGATTCTCCCCCATTTAATTTCCCTTTCACTTCCGCACCTCGGTTCTATCTGAACTTCGTATCACAATGACTTCACCTGTGCGCAATCCCGCTAGCACTTGAACCTGGTCTTGGAACTCCCGACCTAGCTGCACATTCCGACGAACCATCTTCCCTCCTTGAGCCACTTGAACCATCGACAATTGCCCAATTCGCAGAATCGAATCCTTCGGCACCAAAATCGCCTCCTCGGTCCCAAGCGGCAATTTCAATCGACCAAACATGCCGCTGTAGATTCCCTCCGGCACCGGCCCTATGACCTTGACCTCAAAGGAGTGGGTCGCCGAATTCGCTTGAGGTACCACCTCGCTGATCGTCGCCTGCGTCTCGTAATTCAACGCATCAAGACTCGCAGTGATGCTTTGCCCAGGTCGCAACGACAAAGCTAACGACTCTCGCACCTGAGCAACCAACTGCATCTGCGTCGGATCGTAGATTCGAAACAAAACTTGGCCCGGCACTGCTGTGTCCCCAGCCTTGACCTGCTTGTCCACCACGATCCCATCAAAAGGTGCCGCAATGGTTGCAAACGAAAGCTGAATCTTCGCTTCCTCAATCGCTTGCTTCGATCGTTCTACCTCGGCGTTCGCATAGCGAATGTCCGCCTCCCTAGCTTGATACTCCGACTGCGATATCGCCGCTTGAGCTAAGAGCGTATTGGCCCTCTGAAACTCCGATTGTGCCTGCGCCTGCCGAGCCTGCGCCGCAACAAGATTCGATTCGATCTGCCCAAGCTTCGCTCGGAGATCCTGATCGAGCAACTTGACAAGTATCTCTCCAGAGCGGACCTTCTGCCCCGCCGTAACATTGACTTCCTCGACCCGAGCTAAGATCTTGCTCGCAACCGCCGCTTCATGAACCGCTTGAATCGTCCCGACCGCCGTTTCGAAACGTGGCAACTGCACGGAATTCAAAGGCAACAACGTCGATCCCTGAGGAACCTCGGTACCTGTCGCATCAAGCGTCGAATGGACCTTGGTATGAAAAACACCAGCGGCCCAAAGCAACATTGAGACCACCGCAGCAAATCCCGCCAACAACACTGCCCAAGCTCGCAATTCTCGCGATAACGTGGACAACCAAGCGAATCGCTGCGCCCCAATCTTCAACGTACTGGCCGAATCGGTCGAATCTCTTTGCATACCGCACCCATGATGTAATCGAACAAAAAACTACGCTTCGAACGTCACTCAAAGCAGATCCTACAAGCCCCCTGCACGAGCGGTGTCCTACTGCCCCGCAGATGCCTTGACCTGATTCCACGGCATCCGAGCCAACATCAGTCCCATCATGCAACTGTTGGTAATCCCAGCATGCATCAACCCCAACCCAACCACACCGCTGAGCAAAGCCCATCTCGGATCAAGCGTCAACGCCATCACCGCACCACAAAAAGCAAGAAACCCAGCAGCAACTCGCACTTGACGATCTAGCGATATCACCCCCTGACCACGCACTACCGGTAAGCCGGCTTTATCCCAAGCCATCGTCCCACCCTCGACATTGATCACGTTACCAATGCCACTCTGAAGCAACTTCGCACACGCTTGTGAACCGCGCGCTCCAGAACGGCAAATAACATACAAAGGTCGACTCGTATCCCGATCTGCACCCAACGCTTCCGGTGACAATCGATCAAGCGGAACATTCTTCGCAACACTCACATGGATCTCTTGAAACTCCCCTGGAGTCCTTACGTCGATCAAGTCGATCGAATTGCCATCCTTCAACATCGCTCCAAGCTCTTGAACGGTAATACTGTTTTTTGACATGCTGATTAAGCCTCCTCTGCTGTAATAAATGCTGATACTTGTAAGGTTAAAAGGTCAGAAACTTGGGCAACCTCAAGTTGCCGGTTTGGGGCAGTTCTCATGGCAACCGAACCGCTCCTCGATGCACTGCAAAATCTTTTGCAACTGCGGCTCGACCACTTTGTAGTAAACCTTGCGCCCCTCGCGTTCGCTCTCCAAGAAACCGCATCGCTGCATCAACCGAAGGTGTTCGGAAGCCATCGCGGTCGGCAAACCACAAGCTTCCGCGAGCTCACTGACCGTGTAGTTCTCGGTCAACAACATTTGAACCATCCGCAAGCGATGCGGATGTGCGAGAACCTTCAAACACTCGGCCGCTTCCCCTAGCGCTTCGAGACTCGTCAAGATCTTCTTGGTCGCTGACATGCCCCACCCCCCTACACCACGTTTCAAAAATGCTTTCGCCAACCGTATTTCGGACGCCTTGGGGGCCAGCCCCACAACTCGTCATTCCAATATATCGGAACATTCCGAACTATCCAATAGTAATTCTAGGCGGATCCAGCAAACCGGGCTGAAAAAGGAATCGAAAGCGGTAGGTAACGATCGAATTTCGCCTAATCGTACGGCCTTCAGCAGCACACAGTGAAGATGTTGATTTGATTCGAGCAAGACCCGAGTTCGAGTTCGAGTTCGAGTTCGAGTTCGAGCACCAGTACCAGTACCAGTACCAGTACCAGTACCAGTACCAGTACCAGTACCAGTACCAGTACGAGTACGAGTACGAGTACGAGCACGAGTACGAGCACGAGCACGAGCACGAGCACGAGCACGAGCACGAGCACGAGCACGAGATAGGGAAGGAAGAGGGGCAATCAACAAAAAACGCCCCGAGGGGGGCGTTAGTGGTTCAAAGATCCCGGTCGATTTGCAATCGTACTCTCCCGTGTCTTGCTAAGAGAGTTCCGAGATGTTTTAAGTTACCGGCGGCGAAGTCGGCGAACTCCCCAGCCACCCACAGCCACGCACCCCAACATCATCATCGAGGTCGGCTCAGGTACCGCTGTCGCGTTGAACTGAATGTTATCAAGCCGATTGTTACCGGCTGCGGTTGTCCCACCTGCGACGGTCAACCGAAGGTAAGCGTTTCTCGCACCATCAAGTCCAGTGATGGTATTAAGCGTTTGCGCGGCATAAGCCGCTGGTATGGCACTGACTACTTGCGCCTCCGTCCAATTCGTTGCATCCGCACTGTAGGCCCACGTCTGCGAAGTATATCCAGTACCCGATCGCTGTGTCGCATAACTTACGACCAAGTCCTTGAACCCACCCATCGAA
>Ga0315899_10003761_pt1 | contig 16495 bp, 12 predicted proteins | sample LakEriMetagenome_2_FD_203518 | JGI IMG/M metagenome (GOLD analysis project Ga0315899, IMG submission 203518) | Freshwater fungal communities from buoy surface, Lake Erie, Ohio, United States - Buoy 4 MA112 | ecosystem: Environmental > Aquatic > Freshwater > Lake | place: USA: Lake Erie, Ohio... | reverse complement strand
CCACGTCGAGTACGCCACGTGCTTGAGCACCGGCTTGTGCGCAGACGCACGGCCGTACTCCGCGTCCAGCGCCGCCTTTACTCGTTTGTGCTCCTCCTTGAGGTTAAGGTCGGGCCTCTTGTTGCTGTTGACACCGACAAAGAGTATCGTAAAGGGCCGCGGGGCAGGAGCGGGAGCCGCCAGCGCCAAGCCTGCCCAGTCGGGCGCCGTCCACGCTGCCGCCGCCTGCGCCTGGGCCTCTGGGCGCTCCAGCGTCGACCAATCTGGCTCTGTGTACTCCTCTGATTTGGCCGCCTTGGGCTTGACTTTGTCTGATTTGGCCGCCTTAAGCTTGACCGCCGCTTCCAGGTGCCTGACACCAACCTCACGCAGCTCGTGCACAGGCCCCGGGGACCCTGGATGCCCGCTCGTGCGGGCACGCTCTCCACTCGGCCCCTCTGGACCGTCATTCCCGGCGCCGCCTGGGCAAAAAGCCCGCGGGTCCGCGTTGGCGTAAATGCGATAGCCCGGCGACGCGGCGCTGCGAGCGATGTCGAAACTGCCCGCCAGCGACATGCCCTGGCACACGCACGCGTACAGTGTCTCTGAAAATACGAGCGCGTCCATGTCCTTCACGCGTGCTGCGTGCCCAATCGTAAAGTCGACGCACCCTTTGAGCTTCTCCGCAAGGTTTATTAGGTAAATGGTAGAGAAGGGCTCCTGCAGTAATAAACACACACGGTACTGAAATTCGGGTCTCTTCCATCGATGTACTAAAGTTCGACTTGGCAGTACAAATTAACATCTGGCAGTACAAATTACCTTCACTTACAGCACCGGAAGTGCAAGAAGACGGAAATCAGAGGTTTTTATTAATTTCGATTGTTCGTGCACTCAAAACTTGGTTCGAAGGTGACCTGCAATCATTTGGTTCTCTTTACTTAAAAAAAAATCGTTTAAATTTTTTGTACCAGAGCACTTAAGGCCGATCTCGGCTATTAAGGTAGGGTTCGTTTTGCTGTGTCGCGGGGTCAAGGGGCGAAGGCACGGCGAATGAGCGAGCTTTCGCGCGCGTGCAGCGTGCTGCACGCAAGCAGGAGCGAGGAGGAGGTTCTCGCGGCGGTGCGCGAGGTCGAGGTTGCAGCGCGCTGCTGCTCCGATGGCGGCGGCGGCGGCGAGAGCGTGGCGAGCGGCGTCCTTGGCGCCGCGAAGTTCGTGGCGGCTCTGCGCGGCGGGCATGGCGCCGAGGCCTGCGAGGCGGCGATGTCCGCCGTGACTGCGCTGCTGCTTGCGGTGGCGCGCGCCCCGGTCTGGCCGGCGGAGGGCCCTGGGATTGACGACGGCGCCGGTTTCGACAATCTCAGTCTCTGGGCCCTGCGCGATTGTGCGCAGCACTCTGTCGATGCGACGGCAGCGCAGGCCGCGTGGGCCGCCGCTGAGCCGCTTGTCATGGCGCACTTGGAGGCCGGCCGGTGGTCGCTGCGCTATCATGCGGCTCGATGCGTCTTGACGCAGGACGTGCTCCTGTCGCTCGGCGACCCGCCTCCGGCTGCGGAATGCTTGGCGCGCACCCAGCGGCTCATGCGTGTAGCACGCATGAGCCAAGATTCCCGAGCGTCATTGAGGGGACTCGCCCTGCACGCTGTCGTTGCCGCTCTGCTGCTGTGGTGGCGCACCGAAGACCGACGGGATGGAGAACATGACAAGGCCAAACCCTTTCTCTGTGCGGCTGTCTGGGTGCATCTGGTGCAGCTGGTCGATGATGCGGACGGCAGGGTCGCACGTACCGCGCGTCGACTGCTGTCATGCAGTGGGTATCCAACGGGGGACGATCCCAGCACTCTCCACGGCGCTGCGGATGTCGCAAGATGTGCGGCGGGTCCGAGTGCAACGCAAAAGATGCAGAGCGGCACACGCTCGCAGGAGGCGGCCGCGTCGTTCCTGGCGTCGGTGAAAGTGAGGCATGTGCTGCCAATACTGACATGCTCGCTGGGCCTTTCGTCGTCGTGGGGCCGATGCGCCACCACCATCGGGGAGGCGCATAAGGACGAGGAGGTCTCTGGCAAGGGAGGAGAGGAGCTGGCGTGGCTGCGGCGAGAAGTTGAAAGGCAAGACGTCTGCGCGCGGCTGGCGGGCATCAATGCCATACTTGTTATTCAACGCCGTCACGCGACCGCCGTGCAGCTGGAGTGGGGCGTGCAACAGGAGATGCGGCTGTTGACGGCACTACAACGCGCGCCTGGTATTATGCACCATTCTTTTCCTCCTTCCCCGACGCGCGTGTGCCTGCAAACTCGGTGTCCGCATAGCTGCCCTGCCCGATGACCGCCCGTAGCGGTGGAGGTGAAGAAAAGGCTACAGAAAGAGGATGACAAGGGTGTTGTGGGGAAAAAAACGTCTGTCCCAGGGGTGGTGGAAGTGGGGAGTGAAGCGAGGAACAAGTTGACGAGCTTTCTCAAAGCCCTCGCCTCACACTGCGCCGGCACTGCCTCCGCTGCGCCTCCCGCGCGTCTGCCCGCTGCTTCAGGAATAGCGGCCGTTGGTGGGCTGCCTGCAGGCTCTGGGGAGGGAAAATGGAGCATCGGTCTTCTCGTTCAGGGGTACTCTGAGCTCTTTCCCCCTACACGTGCCCCTGGCTCGTATGGTTGGGGGGACAGTTGGGCCAACATGACAGAGAGGGGTGAGATCGATGAGGATCAGGATGAGTATCTAGTGTGTGCTCGCAGCTATGTGCTGTGTCTGCAGCACGCCCTGCACGAGCTTTCGCGCAGGTGTACATGCAAGAGCGACGCGCAGCTAGGCAAGGAGCCGTGGCGCTCCAGGCTCGCCATGATTGCTGCTGCTGCTGTTCACCGTGGCACCGAGCTCGTGTGGGCGGATAGGGTTGATCTTGCTGCATCCAGTGGTGCGCGAACTGGGGTGGGAGCCGCAAACGGTGACGCGTGGGGTGCCGTGGGCTTGGGGGGATACCATGGATATGGCACTAGTGGCTCGCTCTTGGAAACTGAGCGCGCGGCTGCCGGTCTGGTGTTGAACACTTCGAGCGCACAGCTCAAGCGGCAGGCCGTGGGTGCTGCACGTGTCACGGCGCACCTTTCCCTGCTGTGTTCTTTGTTTGGTCGGCCGGCGACGGAGGTGAGTGGGGGGCTGCAAGAAGACTCAGCCGACGCGTGCGAAGCTGGGGGCATGAGCGGGACCCTCCTGGCGCGCCTGCTCGCAGCGCTCGTGCAGGCTCGCAATCCCTGGATCTGGGGAGTGCACAAAGAGGTTGCGGCAACTGCAGATGATCTGCTGCTAACCTTGACTGCGGCATGCCTCGCACGAGCCCGGCCGTGGGCAAGCCCTCTCACTAGTGCTGCCGAGGATGAAATAACATCTACGCCGCATCCTGTTGTGCCTATTCCTGCTGTCAGCCCCAGCAGAGGCCAAAAAGGGCTTGTGGGTTGCGAGGTGGTGGCGCGAGTCATGTGGCAGCAGTGCTGGGAGGCGTTGGAGCATCAACCGACACCTGACTCCCAATCAGGCACTAGCCGGACTGCCAACCCTACCAATGTCCACTCCAATGCGATCAGCAGCGCTCGGCGTAAGGATGGCGGAGTTGAAGCGACGCGTGGGTCACCTCACGACGGCGGGTGCGAGTGGGAGTGGGCAGCGGCAGGACGTGGCGCAGCTTTTCTACGCGCCTCGTCCTTGCTCTGGCTTGCGGCACAGCTGGGGCATGCAGAGGCATGGTCAGAAAATGCATCGAGCGTGTGGCTGGGCGCTGCCTTGGCTCTGCTCCAGCAGCCAACGTTTGACCTCAAGGCTCTTGGCGCACGCCTCCTTGTTGCGCTCCTTCGTCAGGTGCGACTCTCTCTTCCAGTACCACCAGTGCAACGCACGCACGCAGTGGACGTGAGAGAGGCGTTGGCTGATTTCTCGTATGCTGAGCAGGCCGACAGGCAAGACGTGCGATGGAACGAGGTGGTGTTGGTGTCATCGCTACAGAGCTGCTTGCACCATCAACACGAGCCGCTGCTCGCCGCCACGCTTGAAGCCTTGATTTTGACTGTGACAACTATAGATGGCGACGCTCTGGCCCCGATGGGTCCGCTAGGAGGCGGGGCAGGCCCTCTCAAGGTCTTGCATCTTCTGCTCGACCAAGGCTTGAGAGAGACAACAGGGGGCTTGCGGGCTTTGATTGCGCAGGCAGTTTCTCGTCTCTACCATCATCTCGGTGCCCATGCCGTGTCACTAATGGGCCCAGCCGTGCAGTTGGGTCTGTCGCTTCTTACAAGTGGACCTGCGCATGTAGCAGAGACGCTGAGTGGCCTTGCGCTCTTGTCGGCAATCGTGACCAACTGCTGGCCGCGCACGCACGCCTACATGCGAGACATCGTGCAGGTCTCTGTCCTGCCTACCTGCACTACAAGCTGTGCCTGATCTCTGTGGTCTCACAATTGTATCATCTGCGGCTGATTGCGGCACGTCTGCATGCATAAAGACAACCCCACCACTACTGCTAGTGTGTCGACCTGACCAAAATGGGACGGTGGTTGTGCAGGCAGGCTTGCGTGCCGTGTTGGAGAACCGAGGCCAGGTCTCAGAAGCGGAGGAGCAGAGCATCAATCAACACGTGGCAACCATTTTGCACGCGCTGCACATGGCACATGGGAGCAAGCTGAGCAAGCTGCTCGCACCCGCCCGCGCTGCCTTGCCTACTGTCGATCGCATAGTTGCCTCGTGCTGCCTCCCTGACACCTAAATCATGCCTCGTGCGCTCTTGCTTATGTGAGATTTCTACATGAATTTGCCCGTTAAAGTAAAACTACCGTGTCGCATCATCGTCCTCGCGTAAAATCAAAAAGCAAAAGAAAACGGCATTCTGTGAGGGGCGATTCGATTGCAATCGAGTGAAGGAGACTGTTTAACCCGCTGGATCACAAAAGCACGGAACACATCAATCAGAGCTGCGCGCGACACGGAGAGCATGAAAGAGCTTCATCCTTGTATATTAGCTGTCTGCGTCAGCAGCAACTGGTGCTGCGATTGTCATTTGCGCTACAGTCGTCTCCTCCCTGCTTTTTTTGCTGGCATTTTGGAACCAACATGTGTATGCGGCGGAACCTGCCGTAAAAATTCAACATCAACCCACACAACCAGTCAGTCTTAAGGGTAATCCGAGTTTGGGACAGCGGCACTCCAAAATATGACACAGCAAGTCACTTCTGAGCCCTTGCATCCGCGCGAGAGTGCCCAGGGACCTGCGGCCGCCCACTTGGAAAAGCGGCTGGGAGCATCGTAGCCATAAGTGCTGGCATCTCTCAGAGTTCCGTCTTGCTGCACCGCCTTGCATGGCACCGGCATCGTCAAATGTGCTGCACTCGTTTGTGTGCACCGTCACGCCCGTGAGTGCGTATAGCAGAGAGACAGTGATGCGACATGTTCAGTTGGACATTTGCTCTGTATACCCGAAAGCAGAGAGCGATTACATTCTCAAGTTCGGGCAACATTCAATCGCAACGCGCTGACATGGCAAGCTCCCTCCGTGCGAGAAACTTACGAGTGCGAGCTTCCCAGCGGAGTGCTGATGTGACGTTGGAAGCATGCCAGCAGTTGGCATTCGCGTCACCTTTGAGCTTGGTCTTGCCAATGCCGCTGCCAGCAGTTGCTCCTGCTTGCTTCGCATCGTTGAGCCAATCCGACGTCGAGTCATTGGGACCCCGAACCATGAGTCCGTCCGAGAGAGGAATGGCATGCTCCACCATAATCGATCCACGTCCCAGCGCGGCATGGCCGTAGCTACCGCCCCCGCCAGTGGCCAACGTTTGCAGGCGCTTGTTTGGATAGGTTAGACGTGCGCTAAGGGACATGGCCACGGTGCTGGTGCGCGGATCTATCTTGAGGCCGATGGCAGCCCACCTATTTTCACCGCTGTGTATGCTGATAGCATGAGGACCTGCGGTGACCACCCCTGCTGTCGTCAACGGAACAGGATGACTGTGGGCAGAAATGGCATTTGCTTCATGCTTTTCCTCCCCAATTGTTGTCAACTGCTGGCCAATCACTGCAGCGTTACTGCCAGCTGTGCTCTCCCGAGGATAGGGCGTGAGATTCCCGACGGTGCGTGGTAGCGAGGATCTGATCGATGGCGTTTCTGAGAGTTGCGTGCGAGACGACCTGACCGAAGGCGTTCTCTCCGAACGGGTCGGGTCTGGTCCAAAAACACCGCCCCGGTCATCCTCATTCACCTCCGCCTGCAGGCTGGGCAGCGCAAGAGACGAGCGCACAGCCGGCGACTGGGATGCACGAGTGCTGGCTCGTGATTGAATTCGGCTGTTGGGTCCCGAGGCTTTTGCGAATTGTTGCCGATCTGCATGTCCTTGCGCGTGCGTTGGCAGCGTGTTGGCAGCCTGGAAGAGCGCAGCCCTGAGCTGCGCTTCTTGCTGCTGATGGTGAGATATCTCAGCCTTGAGTGCTTCAATGCGGTCCTGCGCCGGCGCTTCGGCTCCCTGGAAGTATCTAATGCTGCTTGTCGTGGACAAATTGGAGCGGACAGTCAGAGCATCGTCCGCGGGTTTTTGCAAACCCGAGCGGTTTGTCCCTGAGCTGCTGATAGTAGAGCTTTTTGAAAGCGCTGTGAGCGTACTAGAGCGACGGCTTGCCGCTGTACCACCTCTAAACTTTGCGTGCCCCTGCCACTCAGCAGCGCCATGCCACTCACCATCGTCAGCGAGCATCGCCTGACGCAGCTCCTCGTTTTCCAGCCTCAGTATTTCGTTTTGACGGATCAGCTCGGCGGTGTTGAGCCGCAATGGCTCGAGGGCGGTTGACGCGCGCGACGACGTGGCTGCTGTTTGAAAGCGGGGTACGTGCGCAGCGTGCGTCTCGACCTGGTCCATAAACGAGATCCGCACAGGGGAGCCCGCTGATTGCACGGTGCTGGCAACCGAGTGCGGACGATCGACCCGCAGCGCATCCAAGCGCCCCGCAAACTGTGCTCCCTCGAGCACGCTGACAGGACGCGGCGGCAGCCGCAATGCCTTTTGGCCCGGGCCAAACTTCAGCACGTCATTTTGATTCGGCTTGTCCTGGGTGGCGTTTTTGTCCCCCATCATGACGGCGACGCGCAGATCGAGTTTCGGTATCGGCTTCACCTTTCGCAGCGGCGGCCGAGCCCCGTTCGCTTCCATCGGCTCACCGCGGTTGCCCATCGAGCTCTTGAGGTAGGCGCGCTCGCGGAGCGACATGCCGGTTGTCGGCCGCAGGGCGGCATCGGCAGCGCCCTTTGGTCTCTGGCGCACAGCATGCACGGGCACCTCAGCCGCATGCGGTGCCGCGGCAGGCCCGAAGACATCGAACGGGCCCGCGGCCTCAAGCGGGGACGACTTGCCAACGACCGCAATGTCCTTGGACTTCGCCGCCTGCTTGAAGCCCGGCGAGATGGTGCGCCGCGCAATGGCGCTGCCAAAGAGCCCAACGTCGTCGGGAACGGGAAGGGCGGCCGCGGCACCCACCGCGGCCTCTTCCAAGGGCATGACGCAGCGTCAAGCTTGCATGCACTTCCTCGCGTCGTCCCCGACCGTTTTTTTCATATTAATTTCCAAAACAAACATAAAATTCCGAATTGGCCGCAATCCGATTTTCTTACGGAAAGGTTTCCATAGAACCTATTCTACTTCTTAGAGCCACCACTTCATACCGTGGGAACACGGGATATGGCGGGAGAACTACAAAGCTGCGGGGGTAGACTCCAACGCGGCCGTCTTTGTCGCCGCGGCTGGTGCCCTCGCTCTGGACACGTAAGAGTGTAGGAGGGAACCGAGATGCGGGCGCCGCGGCGGGCGCGCCTGCAGCCGAAGATGTGCGCGCTGTGTGCGCTCGCGACCATGTTCGTGGTCTCCTCCTCGCCGCTCGCTGGCGCGTCATCCGTGCGCGACCGCACGGCCGCGGTGAACGCGCTCTCGGAGACGTTTCCCGTGCACATCTTCTACTATGCGTGGTTTGGGGCGCCGGGCTACTACGACGGCGGGCCCACCAGGTACCGTGAGTGGGACCACGAGGTCTTGCCTCATTGGGACGAGCGCGAAGCTGGCAAGCACAGCAGCGGCGCACTGCACCAGCCACCCGAGGACATTGCCGCTGCCTTTTTCCCCGCGCGTGGCCTCTATAGCAGCCTGGACCGGGAGACCCAGCGACGCCAAATGCAAGAGATTGCCGACTCCAAGGTAGACGTGGTCGTCTTTTCTTGGTGGCGGAACATGAGCCACTCAGACGTCCAAGGCCGCAAGGGTCTCTTCCCAGGGACGGACGGTGCGGCAATGGGGGCGCTCGATGGGGCGCTGGCAGCAGGCATCAAGATCTGCTTCCACCTGGAGCCGTACAACGGCCGGGTGCGTACTGCTTTCTCTGTTCTGTACCCTTGCCTTGCGCTTGCCCCGTGCAAAGCTCATGCTCATCCGTGCATCACTTCCTTTGCCCTGCCTGCACCTGCCTCTGCACTCGCCTTGCTGGGTGCATACAGACGGTCCAGAACGTGCGCGACGATGTGGCGTTCATCCTCTCGAAATACGGTTCGCATGCTGCCCTGCTGCGGGTCAAGGATCTGCCCGTCTTCTACGTCTACGACTCGTACCACGTGCCCATCGACAGCTGGAAGCAAGTCTTGCTACCGGGGGGCAAGCACTCCGTGAGAGGCACGCACCTGGATGGCATTTATATCGGGCTCTACCTGAGCCGGGGCCACGAACGCTACGCGAGTGAGGGGGGCTTCGACGGGCTCTACACCTACTTCGCCTCCACAGACTTTAGCGACGGCACGCGCCTGGCCGAATGGCCGCGGCTGACAACGTGGGCAAGACAGCACAGCAAGCTCTTCGTGCCCTGCGTGGGGCCCGGGTATGATGACAGCAGAGTGCGGCCGTGGAACGCGGGCTCGTGGCGGTACCGCGGCATGGGCAAGTACTACGAGGACATGTGGGCAGGGGCAGTAGAGGCAAATCCCCTCGTCATTGCTGTAACGTCCTACAATGAGTGGGGCGAGGGGACGCAGATCGAGGCAGCAGCCGCGGGGCGCGTGAGCAGCCGGACGCGCTACCGGTACCATGAGTACGGCCCAGACGAAGAACTGTACTTGAAACTCACACGCGCTTGGTCTCTCACATTCCGCGAGACCCTTACGCAGCGCCTGTCGCAGGAGCGCGAAGTGCTGCGGGAGGCGTTGACGGCCGAGGATCGGCGCCTGGGTGGCATGCAGGGTGCTCTTGTCGCCCAGGCTGCGGATATGCTCAAGTCTTCCGCCGCGTCTCCAGACGATGGTACGTCCGCGTCCGGCTTGCTTTCGCGGCACCCTCGCGGCACCCTCCCAATGACGCACACGCCATGCCGTGTTCCCCCGTGGGGGCGAAAGCTAAAGGATCTCAAAGTCCCGCATCCCTCAAGACAGTACATTATACTGATAGTGTGTTTTGAAGGATCCGCATCATATTGTGCGAGTGCTCGCCATGCTTTGGATGGAGATGAACAACAGTGTAGGGTTTATGGTTTACGGTTTAGGTTTGGATGGAGATGAACAACCGTTTCAGTATTTAGCATCGGCATCATCACCAACGCAACTGCATAAAAATGACATGCTGCATGCCTGCAGGGCACGAGTCGATGGCGGATGAACTCCAGCAGATACAGCAGGCCTGGCAGCGCCTGCATGGGGAGCGAGAGGCCGTGAGGGGAAAAGCCTTGCAGTTTTCACTTCAACTCGAGCCCCTTGCACCGGCTCTAGATCAAGACCTCCTGGTGGTGTGGCAGCGGTTCGCTAACGACGCAGTTGGTGGTGGCAGTGGCGCCGCTGTTGCTGGGAAGTCTGTGGCAGGGGCTTCGAAGGGGGAGCGGGGGGGGGGCGACAGGGGGGTAAGCGATGAGGGTGATGTCAAGGCTGCGTGCGAAGTGTGTTATTCGCCAAAGGCGATTTCAGATCAAGAGCGCATGCACCAGTGTCTCCTCTGCTCTCGCTCCGCGGGTGGTGACGCGAGCAGCGACAGGTTGTGGCATGATACATCTAAAGCATTCCCCAGGGATCAGCCTGCGAGTAATGAAGCGGGGGGGACAGGTGTGGGGAGGAGACGGGAGCAAATGTGGACCGGAGTCACAGACGCGCAATCGTTGGATCAGCAGAGCGAGATGAAGCAGATGTGGGAGGAGCAGCAGCGGCAGCAACAGCAGCTTGTGTTACAGCAAACCCAGTGGGAACAGCAGCAGAAGAATTTGCAGGAGCAAACTGTTCGCGATTCTCTGCAGGTTTCTTGCCCTCGCACGCGCAATGTATTGCACCTTTATCAGAGAGGCGGGGGGAGCGGATTTCGTCCATGTATGTTTTCTCGCACGCGGGACAGGGAGGGAAGAGACGAGATGCGAGTGCGCAAATGATGATGGAGCATGGAGCAGCCGTGAGACTGGCGGCAGGATCGCATGCGACCTCGGTTGCTGACGTTTGTGTGTGGACGACTACCAACATTCCACCACCTGTAGGAGAAACAACAACGCAGCGCCGAAAACGCAAAGCACCAGCAGGAGCAGCGTCTGAGGCGGCAGCAGCAGCATGAACGAAAGCGACAGGACGCGGCAGAGCAGGGACGGAAACAGCAGCAGCAGCAGACAGAGCGTGAGTTAGTGCAGGCACAGCATGAGGCGAGACAACAGGCCGAGCAAGCACGGGGAGCGGAGCATACAACGCACCCAGGCAGTATAGAACGGGCGACAAGCCATGCCTCTGGCCGACGAGCTCCTTCTGCGGAACCTCAATTGCCCACCGAGCCTCCACAGCCATCTGTGCACCAGCACAGCGTACAGCAGGAAGAGGCAGGGGTCGTGGCCGGAGGTGGGGCGGGGGCGGGGGCGGGGGCGGGGGCCGGGGCCGGGGCCGGGGCGGTGGCGGGTGCATGCAAATCGGAGGTAGCTGAGGTGAACGCGCAGGTGAGCACTCTTAAGAAAAGGATGGATGAGGCCGATCAACTTATTGCGCAGCTGCTCGCGGAAATCAAGCAGCTCAAGCAGAAGAGCCAAGATAACGCCGAGGTCTCTCTCCGCCCTCTCTCGCTCAGTCTCCGCTTTGAGGCTTCGGTTGACCGTTTTACGTTGGGCAGCGCCCACACGCGTATAGCATAGTGACCGATTGTTTCTGTGGCAGGCGGCGCTGCGCAATCGCAAGGCCATTGGGGAGACACGCAACAACATGAATCTTGTGGCCAAGGCCTTCCAGCAATCGGCCGCCACCCTCGTGACCCTTTCCGGAGCTTCCGAGTGACGGCCAAGCTCTTGCTATCAGCAAGAGATCTACAGATTGGTCCTGCGCTTGCTCTTGTCATCGTTCCCCCCCTCTCTGCGACCAGTCTCTCCCAATCTGTTTATGGACGACGCCGCGCTGAGATGTTTGCACATATCATGTATTTCCTGTACATTTCCTATGTGATATAAATCTTGATGTCTAGTTTTCAGCCTCGATCGCTACGCGAGAACAGGCCGTGTGAGCACAAGATCCGGCACCATCAGGACACATTTCCTGAAAGGCTCAAGTCCATCCAACTCCCCCCACAATTTTTTTTTAATTTCGCCGCAAAAGAGGACACCATTCCCGCCACTCGGAGGTTGCGTGAGTTTGCGCAGGTGCCAACCGGGGAACCCAGGCTGCGAAGAGGCTAAGCTACCACCTGTTGAACACGCCACCTCGGTGGCATGTTCAGATCTCTCCTATTTCTTCAAGGAGCTCGAGGACGCGCATGGCATCGTGGTTGGCGAGGAGGTCGTCGACGCCGTGCTCCGACAGCCGACTGGCCCGCTTCCACATGGCCTTGAAGCGGCGAATGTTGAACTCCGCCTCGCGCACAGGGTCTTCGTTGCGCGGGAAAGTGTCGAAATAGACGTGCCCCTTGAAGTTCGTCTTTTGGAGCCATCGAACGAATTCGAGGGCCATGAGCGGGTGTACGGACCCGAACATGAGGCCATCCTCGGCTGCCAGCCGCGTGGTACCGTCATTCAGCTGTATCCCAAACAGCTTCCCCTTTGACCCAACCATGGCACAACTCTGCGCTGGGTTTTCTCCCGCCATCAGGCAGTGACCCACGTCCAGCGTCAGCCCCATGTTGGGCCGGTTGATGTCCTCCACGAGCTGGAGCGCCGCGCCGGTAGACGGCACAATGAAAAAGCGAGTGTTTTCATCCGTGGCTTTGAACTCGAGCGACACCTTGATGTCTGGATAGGCATCGCACACCTCCTGGAACGCGTACACAACTTGCCGCCATTTTTCGAGGTAGTCGACCTGGTTATTGTAGTCGTAGCCGTCAAACGCCGACCACACCACAAGCTCCTCTGCTCCGAGATCCCGCGCCCACTGCCCCGCCTCCTTGGTCAGTTCGATGGCTTCTTGCCGCAGCACAGGGTTCGGGTTCGTGAAGGCTCCCGCCTGGAATTTCTTAGGATACCGCATGCACAGCGCGCCCGCCTTGAGTCCGGCTTTGAAGAGGGCTTCGCGCGCATCCGCCACCGGCACGTTCTCAAGATGCTGTGGGTAATTAAAATCAACCAGGTCAAGGCCTTTGATGGTGCCCTGGCGCGCAACCCATCCGAAAACGTCATTGGGTCCATCCCACAGGTCAAGCCTGTCCTTCATGGAGTTGAGTCGCGATCCGAATTTCATCGACTCCAAAGGCGTGACGGTGCCGTCGAGCCCAATGGTCCCCGTCTGTGCCTCGCCGCTGCCCGTGCTTGGTACCGCATCGACTGGGCTGGTGCTGGCAGCACGGGTGATCTTCGTGGCGGCATCGCCAAACGTCTCTTTCCGAAGACGCAACATCTCCTCGCGGAAGGGCAGCGAGGGGATGGCACCGAGGCGGGAGACACAAATGGCGCCTGCCGCACTGCCCCACTGCATGCACTCCTCCAGGGAGCAACCTTCCACGAGAGCTGAAACGAATGCAGCACGGTACGCATCACCCGCTGCCGTCGCATCCACCACTTTGCCCCCGGGTACAGGGCAACAACCCTGTTTCAGCAGCTCCCCTCCTTCGCACAGTAAAACAGAACCCTGATCACCGAGCGTTATGAGAACATTCCGCGCACCCCTTGCTTGCAGGCTCTTGGCGGCCTCCAGGACAGCATCCTCAGAGGTTGTGGACATGCCCGTCAGTCTCGCGAGCTCAGAGAGGTTCAGCGAAATGTATGTGACGTGCTTGAGCAGCGCATCCGACATGGGGCGATCCTCCCCTCCAACATCAAGGATCACCGGCACTCCCTTTTGTGCCGCCGCGGACGCGACGGCCTCGTTAACACACTCGGGCACCTCACACTGCAATAATAATGCGTTGGCGCCACGTGCTGCATTTTCGAGCTCACACAGCTTGGAGGGCCACGCCATGTTTGCTCCGCCCACCACGATGGCTGAAACACTTCCATCTCCCTGTAGGAATACATAGCCCTGACCCGAGGGATAGTCAGCGACGTGCCCGCACGCAGAGAGATCGAGCTTGTCGTCCTTGAGCGCCTGTTCCAGCACCTTGGCATGCTGGTCATTGCCAAACTGGCACGCAAACTTGACTGGCACATGGGTTTCGCTGTCCCTGGCGATGCTGTCTCTCTCCTTGCAAAGCCGCGCCAGTGCTACAGCCTGGTTCGCGCCTTTGCCGCCCGGGATCATGCGACCCGACTTGGGGTTGCGAGAAGTCAGAGTCTCCCCTGGTGTTGGCAGACGGTCGACCTCCATGATAATATCAGCATTTACGGACCCCACAACCAACGAACTGCCGTGCGGGGTCCCTCCGCGCAGCGAACCCAGCGATGCTACTAATGAACCGAGCAGGTCATTTGCTTGGCACCCCGGCAGCACGCCCGCGAGGCTGGCCAGACACAATGCGCTGGCCAGTATCGTCCCGGACGGTGCAGGCATATCTTCGTCCAGAAGACTCTTATGCCCCCTTAGGCTTATGGAGTCATAAATTCGTGAGATGGAAACACGTAGGTGCGTGAAATATCTAAGCGCGTATCTACACGCAGCTTTAGAATATGAGTGAACTGCGCCACAAGTTAACGAGGACAAAACGGAACATACATGCCAACAGGGTGTGGCTCTGGGCGGTCGCGATGGCCTCTATTCTTTTTTGCTCCGAATCGCTCTGTATACCTCTGTGTGTAGTACCGCGGAGCCACGCTCGGCCTTTCGGACTGGCACTGCCCGTCTGTCCGAGCACCGCATGCAGACGGCCGCGCTCAGATGGCGACGCCCCGAGGCGTCGTCATCTGCTGGCTTCCATCGCCTCCTCAGGCACGTGCACGAGCACGGCGGGGCGAGAAAGCACACCCCCACATCGTTATTTCTCCAATCAGACTTGTCAGGGACTTGACTGGCCAGCTCTATGGAACCGGATCGTTGGACTCGCAAAGACCGAAGCAGGGAGGGAGCTGATGAGAGACACGCAAGGACAGCTGTGTGCAACAGTCGCGGACGTCATGTTTTGTTTTGACTGCATCGGAGAGCTCCGCGCGCTCCGTGCGACCAGTAAGGACAAGGGAAACGGAGGGCTTCTGCCGCTGGAGGGCATTCTCGACGTTCGAGATGTGGCGAATCGTGCCGGCAAGGGAGGGGTGATGGAGGTTCCAGACGTGCGGCGGCTGGTGCAAACTCTTCCGCTCCTTCTTCTTCTATCTGACGCCCTCTCCCAACCGGCGGTGAAGGAGATGTGCCCAACATTGCAGCAGCGGTGGAGAGAGGGGGGGGGTGCAAACCTGCGTGGCTCCGTCATGCAGCCTTTCCGGAACGTCCTCGACTCGCGAGGGTTCCTGAGTGCCGAGACCTTTGGGCAGCTCGCAAAACTGAGGCAAAAGGTGGAGGAAATTTCTCGCCAGCTTGCTGGAGCCAGGGCTGGGGGCGGGAGCAAGCTGCTGTGCGAGGAGCTGGATGAAGCAGAGCGCAGCCTAAACCTCGCGGAGCATCAGATTCTGAGGGGCATCACAGAGCGCTTTGCAAAACACGCGGCACAGGTGTCGGCGAGCGTAGAGGCTGCCGCCGTGGTGGATGCCATGTGTGCACGGTTCGTCACTTGTGTTTGTGTGAATGTGTGTGTGTATTGGAGGGTGGGTCCTCGAGACGACATGGGAGCATGGGTTTAGTGTTTAGGGTTTAGGTTCTAGACCTCTAAGGTCCTCGAGACGACATGGGCGCTTATCACTGCACCCTCACGCACTACAACTGTCAATACCCCTATGACACATGCGCACGCGCAAGCAGGGAGCATGTAGCCCACCTCACGCGCTCATCGCGACCTCAAGTGCGAGAGCAAGGTGTCATCCGTCTCGTCCAAGCACGGCATCCCATCCTGGTGCTTCGCGGATTAGAGGTCTAGAACCTAAACCCTAAACCCTAAACCCTAAACCCATCTCATCCTGGTGCTACGCAGATTACAGATCGGGCACACGTCCTTGACGAGCCCCACTCGCTAAACCCTAAACCCTAAACCCCCTAGCCTAACCCCTAACCCTAAACCTGGTGCTACGCGGATTACAGGTCGAGGCCAACGATTTTATTTTTTTATTTTTTTTATGCTATGCGGATTACAGGTCGAGGCCAACGACTTAGTCCTCGGCGAGCCCCCACCGCTTCCCCCCTTACCCCACGGCGCTGCTGCTGCCGAGGGCTTTCCCGGGGGGGTCGGGGGATGGGGGTATTCTGATGAGGGTTGTGATGGTACTGGGGTGGTGGCGGAGGAGGAGGATTTGGCCGTTGACGATGACGAGGGGAGCAGGTGGGGCTCGAGAGGGGGTGGGGTGAGGGGAGGCGCATATGGAGGGGTAGGAGGGGTGGGAGGGGAGGGAGATAGGGGGGTGGGCGTTAAGGCTCTAGTGATTACAGGGCCGAATGGTGGGGGCAAGACGCTTGTTTTGAAGACGTTTGGTATCGCTGCCCTATTAGGTGTGTGTGTGTGTGTGTGCGTGCGTGTGTGTGCGTGTGTGCGTGTGTGCGTGTGTGCGTATGTGTGTGTCTGTGCGCTCCACTTACCTCTTGCATCTATCTCCCAAGGCGAGAACACATTTGCAACATCCTCCTCCTCCTCCTCCTCCTCCTCCTCCTCCTCCTCCTCCTGCTCCTCCTTCTCCTCCTCCTCCTCCTCCTCCTCCACTTACCTCTTGCATCTATCTCCCAAGGCGAGAACACATTTGCAACACATTTGTAACACGTTTGTAACTATGTCCTCTAAGAGCAAGTGACACTTAGAGCTAAACCCCGTCTCCCTAAACCCCGTCAACCCCGTCTCCCATCCCCTCCGATCTCGTTGCCACAATCTCTCACTTGTGTATAGTGCGTCATGAGTGTTCCGAGTGAGGTGGGGTCACGCGCGATGTTTATATATATATATTATATTATATATGTATATATATAGTGTGTATTTATATTATATATGTATATATATTATGTATGTATATGTATATATGTATGTATGTATGTATGTATATATGTGTGTGTGTGTGTGTGTGTGTGTGTGTGTATATATATATA
>Ga0315899_10003759_pt1 | contig 16498 bp, 8 predicted proteins | sample LakEriMetagenome_2_FD_203518 | JGI IMG/M metagenome (GOLD analysis project Ga0315899, IMG submission 203518) | Freshwater fungal communities from buoy surface, Lake Erie, Ohio, United States - Buoy 4 MA112 | ecosystem: Environmental > Aquatic > Freshwater > Lake | place: USA: Lake Erie, Ohio... | reverse complement strand
AAAGACTCCTGGTTCAAAAGCAACAGCGGTAAATCATTCGCAGTAGCTCGGTAAAGTCCAGTCCGCCCTCGGAAATTATCACCTGCGAACGCTAGCAAACAAAATGCGATGTGTGGTACAACGAGCCAAAGCCCGGTGGAGAAGGGGAGCCAAGCAGAGGGCAGAAGGCGAAAGGCTTTAGGCTTTAGGCCTTAGGCCTTAGGTTCGGGCATGCAGCTTACGGCAAACAGCTGACGGGCGTTGTTGGTGGTTTTCGCGGTCGGTGTTTGACCGGACTTATGAACTGGTGGTGGTTGGGTTGTTGCAGTGGTGTGGGGACATCAGGGGCCGACCGCTTCACCACACCCTACGCGCGGACGCCCCCTCATCCCCCCCGCCCCTTACTCCCCCGCCAAAGCCCGGTGGAGAATGGGAGCCAAGCGGAAGGCAAAAGGCTTTAGGCGTTAGGCTTTAGGTTCGGGCATGCAGCTTACGGCAAGCAGCTGACGGGCGTTGTTGGTGGGTTTCGCGGTCGGTGGTTGACCGGGCTTATGAACTGGTGGTGGTTGGGTTGTTGCTGTGGTGGGAGAAGTTAGGGGCCGACCGCTTCACCGCACCCTACGGAAGTTTGCAGCGATGCATGCACCTTCCGACGTCGTTCAGTTCTCTTCTCGGCCGGATCCCCCGCCCCTTCATACTCCCCTGCGGGGTATAAACTACGGCAAGTAGTTTAGAGTGTAGTAAGCGTCGGTATGGAGCAGTCCCCTACCCTGCTCTGCTGTACTACCTTGCTCTGCTGAATTGGCCTTCTCTGCTGAGTCTGCTTGCGCCGCTGCACGGATACCTTTGGACATCAAGTGGTGGACATGGCCACGTTGTAAGCCGTCGATTTGCAATTCGACCCGCAAAGCATCGCTGGAGAGTTTCGCGGATTTGATTTGTGGCTCGGTGGCATCTACTTCTGGACTGCCATAAGCACCTTGGTAAATGTACGTGAAGGTCTTCATGGCATATGAGGAGATGTCTTCGGCGCTTGCTCGATCAACGGGCTGCGTGAAGACCAACTCAAACCCACCTTTGATCGCTTTCATTTCGAGTATCTCGAAGGGGACTTTGCCGGTCCAATCCAGTCGTTGTACGCAGAAGCTTTTGGTTCCCCGTGAGCCCCAACCTCGATTGGTTCCACCGACGAAGAGTTTGCCATTGGGTTCCATCTGGAGTCCTACCACTCCGCAATCGAGCCCTTCGCGGAACGGGAAGCAAGCACCCTGGTAGTGGCCTTGTACTTTTTCCATATAGCAACGCATTACCGTCGAGAAAGTCTGGTCGCCGACGAACATTTGGTTTTTGAAAGGTCCGAATTGGCCGTCGGTGGTATCGCAAGCGATTCCGGCGGCGGATTGTCCCATTTTGCCGTAAGGGAAGAGAATCGCGGGTGGTTCGTATTCGGGTATCTTGTCGGCCTCTACCATGAAACGGCTGCCGTCTTTCGGTTCCTTAGGTTTTGCTCCCATTTCCGAAGCGGCTTGCTCGTACCATTTGAAACCACCTGGGTGTCCGACGAACTTCTTGGGCATCAAGTGCTTCAGCGCGCAGGTACCGTTCCAGGGGCCTTGGTTGTCGGTATAGAAAACATCACCTGCTGCATTCATTCCGATACCACCGGGAGATCGAATACCGCTGGTGGTGGGCAAGGTTTTCCCATCGGCGGTAGCTCGCACGGCCCAACCGCGATACAGAGTGTCGCTTCCGAAAGAGCCGGTCAAGCACAGTACGACCCAGATGTTTCCGTCTTTGTCGAATTTCGAACCGAATGCGTATTCGTGATAGTCCCCTGTGATTTGCCAGCCATCGGCGACGACTTCGAATTCATCGGCTTGGCCGTCCCCATCGCTATCCTTGATACGCGACACATCTGGACGTTGAGTGACGTAAAGCCAACCGTCTCGATAGGCCATCCCGAGGGGTTCGTGCATGCCGTGCGCGAATCGCTTAAATTGCTCCGAGGAAGCCTCGTCGGAATCAGGGTTTTCAATCAGCCAAATCTCCCCGCGTCGCGAAGCGACAGCCATTTTGCCATCAGGCATTCTTTGGAACGACGTGGCTTCTAGTTCAACTCCTTCGGGGACTTCGAACGAATGAATTGCGTAGTAATCGGATTCTTTGGGAATCTGCTTGCTTGCGGATTCGGCTTTCTCTTGAGCGACAAGAGAGTCCATCGGGGCGATCAAGCTGGTGTACGTAATCAGCGCGAGGCTGGCAGCAGCAACACTTGCTCGAATTCGAGAACGGAGAACAGAGCGGATCGACATGTCTATACTCTTGGTGTTGAATGAAGTTCGATTGTATTTGAACGGGGCGATAGGTGTTGAGCGTTGGATTGATGATGCTCAAGCGAGCCGGTACTTAAGCAAGCCGGTACTTAAGCAAGCCGGTGCTCAAACCTTGAAGCTACCAGCGGAGGTAATACTCGATTGGCGTGCCGACCGATGAGAGTGGCAGGACAAGTTCTCGTTTTCCCTTTGATTCACGTACGAGAACAGACTTAGCAAGTTTCTCGTCGATAGTGATTTGGTATTTCTCGTCGACGGACCAAGTGTTTGCAGCGATGGACTTGATGGCATCCCCTGAAGCGAGTCGCATCATCCAGAGACCTTCTGTGCTCGATGATGTCGCTTCTGATAACTTGATCGACCGTTTAAGACCAGGAGCATCATTGGGACCTGGGCTGAGTTCTGAAAGGTCTTCGACGATTCTGCCGTTCATGCGATATCGGAATGTTGGCACGCCGGCTTGATCCAATCGATAACCTAAGAACTTGGCTTTTTCGGTGACTTCTTTTGCTTCTGGCCAGTCTGCATTTGCGTCTGCAAGCAAAGCGATTGGGGCGGAGGATTCGTAATTGAGGACGAGATCCCCGAGGGGTTTTTGACGTCCCACACCACGGTCACGCCAATGCATCGAAGCATCGATGAATTGACCTTGCCAGAGTTTGGCGATGTTCATCGTTTGGGCGTCCCAAGCGATATTCAGTCCACCTGGGTAACCGACGGCGATTCCACGAGCAGAAAGGCCATCAAGGAAGTTTCGGTAGATAATGGGGCGATCGGTCGGTTCAAGAACGATTTGGTTGCGTTGTAGTCCTTCCGGTGTGGCGGCTTGACCTCCCTGCGAGAGGTATTTCCAAAGGGCTCCGATTTGATGCTCGGCGTTACCTTCGTAGACGCTCTTAAGGACGCTAGTCCCTTCTGGAAAGCTTGCTGGCATTCGAGTACCGGGCCGATATTTTGTTGGTTCGAGCATGTAGCGGTGGAACCATTCAGGGCGTAGTCTTTCGGTCATTGTCAACATGTTGATAGCTTGGATGCCGACGGCTCGTTCGTTACCGAAGGTATGGCACTGGGCACAGGAGAGTCCTTTGTTGCCGGCGAGCAGTCGACCGGCGGCGATTGTTCGAATCTCAGCTTCATCCGCCGTTTTTGCTGGTCGGTCGGCAGCGAGGTTTGCTACGGCTGCTCGATCTGTTTGTTTCCAGTGTTGAGCTAAGCTTTGGGCTGCATTACCGTATTGAGGCATGCGGACAAGCATGTAAGGTCGGTTGCGGGCGCCTTGGGAGAGCACGCGATCGAGATAATTGTCGTTGAGTTTATCTCCAACGCCAGTGAGTCGAGGAGGCAAGCGACCTTCGTCACCCATTTCAGGGATTGTTGAAGTAAACAAATCGAGTTTGTCGGATTCTGGGCCACCGAAGTCATTTCGTTGGTGGCAAGCGACGCAGTTGAGTTTAGCAAGGGTGTATTTCGAATGAGTCTCCGGCGCACTGAGTTGTTCGCTTGGGGTTTTCAAAGCCGCGACGATAGCGTCTTTTTGGAACGAGGATAAGCGATAGTCAGGCAATCCGTTGGGTACGGTATTCGCCAAGCAGCCTGAGTCGAGATTGAGTTGCTCGATGGCCGGTGCTCGAGCGAGTTTTGAAGCATTTCGATCGGTGTCTTTCATGGCGTGGCACTGAACGCAACCAACCGATTCAAAGAGAGTTTTCCCACGGCTGATCAGATTCGTATCCGTATCCGCAGCGTTATCTTTTTTGTCGGTTTTCTTCGGTTGCCCCGGTTCGACTTGGAGCCAACCGTCGATGCTTTGACGGACAAATTGTTGGCTTTCCCATTGCAGTTCCAACGTGGCTTCGCCGCCACCTTGGAAGTACTCTACGAGGAGTTGATGGTTACCAGCGGCGAGTTCGATTTCTCCGCTTTGTGTTTGATGGGGGTGAACTCCATCGACATCTACGATTTTCTTGCCGTCGACGAGCAAGCGGGACCCGTCGTCGGATCCGAGATGGAATCGGACTTTAGAGGGGGCGTCGAGAGTGACGTAGGATTCGAATCGCAAGGCGTAGTTGTTGTTACGTCCTGAGACGGATAGATCGAAGCCTTCGCTGGTACCCGATGCGACCGGGGTGAGCTCGTCGAAATTCGGAAGTTTGTTCCAGCTACCTTCGTACAGCTTGTACTTGGTATTGGGACGCACGTCGCTTGGGTCAACTGTGGGCAGAAGATAGTGAGCTAGATCTCGCGATTCGTTATCATCGAGATGCATTCCCGGCATGCGGTTCGAGGGGCGGACGGTATGTGGTTGTTTGAGGAAAATAGCCAATCCGTCGAGCGAGTATTTTTTCGAAAGATCTGGCAGCGGGATTGAGGTTGCGGTTAAGCGTGAGCCATCAGGCATAGCATGGCAGACGGCGCACCCGACACGGTCGTAGATTTGTTTTCCCCGCTGTGCAGCTTGGGCGTCTACCCGAGAATGTCTTCTGGTTTTCCCTGTGGATTCGAGGTAAGCACCGATTGCTTTTGTCACATCGGCTTTGCTCTTTTCATCGTATCCATGCAGTAAATCGGGCATGGTTGTGCCCACTTTTGCGCCGTGGACGTCGGCAAGCATCTGTGCGATGTATCCAGGACGGATTCGATTGCCAACTTGCTCGAGCAAAGGGGCTTCTTTTCGTTCGAGGATTCCGGCAAGTTTACCAGCATCATGGCAGCTTAAGCAACCGAGTTCGCTGATGAGTATTTGACCGCTGATGGCTTGATCGGTCGGGTTACTGCTGGCGGCTGCGAGTCGTTCATAACCTGCCACACGGGGGCGTTGTGCGACGCGTTGTGCATCCATGGGTACAAGCCAAATGTTGCGGTAGGCAACAGGGTTACCGTGGTCTTGGAGGTACAGTGGTCCATCTTTGGGGGATTCACCGTTGGGTGCGGCGGTCGTGGCCCCTGGGACTTTGCGGTCTCGATGAATAGGGAATCCGTTGAGCCAGACGGTAAGAGTCGCTTCAGAAGTTTTCTTGCCATCTGCATCCCATCGAGGGGCTACAAATTCGACGTCGTAGGTTTGCCAAGTCATCGGTGGTAGGCATGCGTTGAACTCTGCAGCACTGACACCGTAGATTGCACCGCAGGTGTTCCCTTCGTTTTCAAACCCAAACGAATCGAGGACTTGGGTCTCGTAGCGTCCTTGGTGGTATACCCCTGAATTACCGCGACCTTGGCCCATGGCATCTGGAACAAATGGGGTTCGGAATTCCAAGTGCAAGCGATAGTCGCGAAACATTTCCTTGGTGGTGCAGCCGGCCAACAGGTGGTTTCCTTCGATGAGTTTCGCACCGTTAGCCCAGTTTTTATCGATCGATTGCTGGGTGCCATCAAAAAGAACGATGGCGGACGAGGGGGGCTTGGCACCGAGGGTGGGGCTCGATCTTGAAATCTTCTCGGAGCCGTCGAGTAGGTCATCTACTTCTTGAGAGTCCAATTCATTAATGGCTGGTGGACTTTGATCCCATCCGGCGCCTGGCAAGCCACCTTGGAAGATCGATACGCGGTAGTTGTCGGCAGCCAATGCTGCGATTTGGATACCACGGCCGGCCTTGAGATACTCACCTTGAATCTCCAATCTCTTGGCGGCTTCTTGAGCGTTCACAATGCAAGAAGCAAGTGGTAGTTGCGAGCTGGCAAAGCCCAAGATAAGGAGCAATGCGATCGATTGCATCAACAAGCGACGTAGACCACTTTGAGAATGGGTTGATGCGAAATGCATCAACCGTGCGGATCGAAAGTCAGTTCTCATGAGAATGTATTGCAAGAGATTAAGGAGGGCTTTTTGAGGATTGATTGAGGGGAGGCTTTGGGGATCACCCCGGTTTTCAGGGTTGTAGCATAGTCAACGGCGCAAGTGGAATAAACTAGGGATGGGAAGAATCTTTTGCGTTGATGTGTGCATCCTAATAAAAGCGGTGCCGCGCAAGCGGCTCGGTGAGATCCGGGGCCAAATCGATCGACCAATAAATGCAATTGAGCCGTGTAAGCCAAACACCGGGCGGCTTGCGCCGCACCGCTTGCAGTGAGATACCGGGCGGCTTGCGCCGCACCGCTTGCAGTGAGACACCGGGCGGCTTGCGCCGCACCGCTTGCAGTGAGACACCGGGCGGCTTGCGCCCAATACCGTCAAATCGACAGCCATAATTCCCTCGGCCCACCGCTTCTCCCGCTTGGGCGGGAGTCGGGGGGGGATGAAGGAGGGAAGGGCACTGGACGACGCTTAAAACCGCTTGTTGCGATTCAATGTTCAGTAAGGTGTGGTGAAGCGGTCGGCCCCTGATTTCCTCAACCAGTTCGACATCCCAAATACCGCCCCTTGCATCCGCGCAGTTAACCACCGACCGCGAAACCCACCGCTCCGCGCGTGACAACATCACGCACGTTGAACTTAAGCGATTGACGGACCGCAAACGGTGAGTGTTCGCCCACCTTAATCCCCCGGTCGCTTCTCTTCCCGTTGGGATGTGAATGGGAGTTGCGAAAAAAGGTGCTCCGCACCTAGCATCACACAATCCGGTTCGCGGTTTTCTTTGCGTCTTTGCTTCTTTGCGTGAGCCATCCGCACCCCTCGCACGGCCACAGAGGGCCATGCTACGGGGACATACCACGGTAAAGGTCTTGCCCCCCTTCCCTCGAAGGTGACAATTTGCTGCTTAAAAACCACGTCTCCGCGTACCAATCCATATCTCGATTTGACGGTATTGGGCTTGCGCCGCACCGCTTGCAGTGAAACACCGGCTGACCGATGTTTCCACATTGGCGATGTGAATTGTTGGGGATGTGAATTGGATTAAACCGATCCTATGGGTCCTGAGGCTGCATTCCAAGTTGTTTCATTTTGCGGTAGAGATTCGAGCGTTGAAGTCCCATTCGCTCGGCAGCTTGTGTAATGTTTCGATTACATGCTTTGATTTGCTGTTCGATGTATTTCGCTTGGAAGTCCGAGGTGGCATCAGCGAGCGACTTCGATAGATCGAGGATCGAGTTGTCGTCTTCTTGATTGCTTCTAGGTGAGCGGACGAAATCGATTTGGGTATCATCGATGATGTCCTCGGAGGTCAAATATGCGACACGTTCGATGATGTTTCTGAGCTCACGAACGTTGCCGGGCCAATCATGAGAGCTGAGCCGTTTTTTTGCGGACGCGGACAGTTGCGGTTTGCTTCGTCCTATTTTGTTGCAGAACGTGGTGAGAAAGTAATCGGCCAATTGCAGTACATCTTCACCGCGGGAGCGCAGTGGAGGTAATTGGATCGTTACGACTGTGAGTCGGAAATAGAGGTCTTCGCGAAACTTCTTGTTTCTGACAAGTTCGACGAGATTCTGATTGGTAGCAGCAATGACTCGTACGTTTACTGGGATGGCCGCTGAGCCCCCTACACGCACGACGACTTTCTCTTCGAGTACCCTTAAGAGTTTCGCTTGGCCTGCCAAGCTCATATCCCCGATTTCATCGAGGAATAAGGTTCCGCCGTTAGCGAGTTCAAATTTTCCATTACGCGTTTCATGGGCGTCAGTGAAAGCCCCTTTTTCATGGCCGAACAATTCGCTTTCGAGGAGTGTCTCGGTAATTGCAGCGCAATTCACGGCGATGAAGGGCTCGAATCGGCGTTTGCTTTGGTAGTGTATTTGCCGCGAGACGACTTCTTTGCCAGTCCCGTTTTCTCCCAGGAGCAATACCGCAAGATCCGTGTCACCAACTCGTGTGACGGTGGATTTAAGTTGAAGCATCTCGGATGAATGGCCAATCAACTGGACTTGAGAAGCAGCATCCTTGGTGAGCCGATCGCGAGTTTGGATCAGCCGTTGCATGGTTTGGGTGTTGGAGAGGGCGGCAGAAGCGTGGCGAGCGAGTTCCAGCAGATCGTTTTCGTCTTGAAGATCAAACCTGCCATCTGCGTGATTGATAACTTCGAAAACCCCCATCGGCTTTCCTCTTGGATCGATCAACGGAACTGCAAGGAGTGAGTCGGTTCGATATCCGCTGCTTGTGTCTACTTTGCGATCGACTTCGTCGGTTGGATCGGAGCGGTCCCATCGTCGAGGTTGTTCGGAGGCGAGCACTGCACCGGCAAGTCCTTTGTCGTCGGCGATGCGCAATGGTTTGCCTTCCATTCCAAGGGCTGGGTGGCCGACCAATTCCCGTGCCGGTTTATCCCACAGGAAAATGCTCGCACGGTCGGATCGCAAAAGCCTGGTGGCGGCCTGCGCCATATCTTGCAAAAGGCGATCGAGGTCTTGGTGAGTATGCCAGTTGGCAGCGACTTCCAAGATTTGGTTTAGCCGGATAACTTCTCTGGAATTCTTCTGTTGGCGATACCAACTATCGATGGCTTGTCCTAACAAACAGTAGTGTTCTCGGATTGTTTCGAAGTCAGGACTTTTATGGAAGTTCTCAGGCAGGCCGGCAGGAGCATCGAATGCAATGCATGCGATTAGGTCAGGTGCATTGGAGGAAGGGATGGGAAGCAAGACCCAAGCTCCAGATACTTGAGGTCGGCGAGAGTCCAAGCAATCGCTCAAAGCGGTCATCGGGATATTTGCTACCGAGACCGAGGGCTTGCCTACGGAGACGATCGACTTCCAGGCTCCTTTGGAAGCTGTCATGACTATCGAAGCCGTCGTTGCGATGGACCCGGTCAGATGTGAAGGAGTCAGCAGCGAAGCGATGGGATCGTGCAAGAGTTGATCGATCGACCGGGCTCGGTCGATCGAAGCGAATAGGTTATTGGCGAACGTAGTCGAAGGCATGCTAGTCGCCCCCTTTTCTCAGCGACTCGAAACGCTGATGCTACTCATCCTCTGAGTGTTCCATCGGTTCGGTCAGAAACCAGCTCAAGAGCAAACCGATCAATGCATAACTTCCGGCCACGATTGCTCCGACGAGCGCAATCTTACCTGGATCGGGTGGCTTTGACTGCGAGAAGGTAATCGTGATGAATGCGGCGAGGGTACCCAGCACACGACCACCGATGTTGGCTGCAAAGCTTTCTCCGGTACCGCGCAGGTGAAGTGGGAAGACGCGAGGTATGTAATTACCCCAGAAACTGAATTGAGCCACCGTTAAAAATCCAGCTGCAAATATCCCGATCTTGATCCACAGAAGCGAATCCTCGGCCTTGTAGGAGGTGCTTATCCAATAGAAGAGTAACGGAACGAAAATCACTGAGGGGATTAAGAACCACCGTAATTGAGTTTGGCGACGTAGGATTACGAGGGCGAGGTAAGCGAATGCGACCCGACCGATTAGACCACCTACTTCTTGGAAAATTGTTACCTTGGCGATCTCTTCGTCCTTGTAGTTTCCAATGATGGAGTTCTTTCGTGGCGGCGGCAGGGGTTTGCCGAGCTCTTGCTCGATTCTGGTGAACTCGACTTCTCCCTTGCTTGTGGCATCTTTGACGATAGCAGCATGGCCTGAGAGTATTTGTGGTAATTGCTGGATAGCGCCGAAGGCGATTCCATAACTTGCCGCATACATCAGGGTGGTGATGATGGTTGTTTTCGCAAGTGCGGGGGAGAAAAGTTCAAGGATACTCGGTCGTTTCAGTAGTCCTGCGAGTTTCTTCTCTTGCCACTTTGGAGACTCGGGTAGGAATGGGCGGATGATGATTAAGGGCAACGCTGGGATCACTCCCGAGATCAGCGTGTAACGCCAAGCCTCGTGGTCACCATAGATCGCTGGAAGCATTTTTCTCTGTGCTAACATGGCGGCTAGAACCGCGGCACTGCCGACGAGTAAACCGCCGATCGATGAGAAGGCTTGTGTGTAACCGAGGGCCTTCTCTTTCATTTTTGAATCGTCAAAAAGTTCTGCGAGCCAAGCGATAGCGGCTACGAACTCGACGCAAACACCGATGAACACAAGGCAACGGCAGACGAGCAGCATGTACAGGCTGGTGGAGAATCCTGCGGCGAGAGCTGAAAATGCGTACAGGAGAATCGACCAAGTCAACACACGGCGGCGACCTAAGACGTCCGTCAAGTACCCGCCGAGGAGTCCAAACACGCCGCCGACGAGGGCCGGGACGAAGAACAAAGTTCGAGCCCAGAGAACATAGTTGTCGCCACCGGGAACCCATAAGGCCATAACTTCTGGCCGGGGTGTGCCCCCTTTAACCATGGCTTCAACGATCGGGCTGCTCAACGATGCGATCGCTGGTTTAATAATCAGCGGCAGCATCAGCAGTTCGTAGATGTCGAATGCGAATCCGATTGATGCCATTACCAAGATAAGCCACACTGTTGTCGAGTTTGGCAGTGAAGATGATTTCGAGTCAGACTCAGCGATGGGAGTACTCATCGGGTTCCAAGGTTAGTAGGTGGGGGAAGGTAAGGAGGAGGGCCGGCCGACGAGCCAAGGGTTCTGTGAGTTGAACTCGATCGTCGGTAGATGAAAACAATCATACCTTGGATTTGTTTGTCTCGCTAGCAATGGAAAAAGCCCCGCGGGTGGCGGGGCTTTTTGAAGGATTAGTTAGATTAGCAGGCGAAGCGACCGGTATTAGCGATCGGGCTCACTGTGGTTGGGCTCACTGCGATCTGGATCGCAGTGATTAGTTCCAACCTTCTTGCTCGAAGAACTTGTCTACGGAATCCAAGTACCCTGGTGCACCGATTGCGGGAGGTGCTGCGGGGTTGACTGGAACCCAGACGAGATCTGAGGAGCTAGCTAGGACTCGAACCAATTGGAATCCGCTTCCGGCTTGAGTTCGCAAGAACTGCTTCTTTTCGGTGAGTGTTGCTGTGAATACTTGACCGTTTCCTCGAACCGCGGTGACGTAAGCCCGAGTTCCGTCGGCACTGAGTACGACTTCGTGGAATCTGTCACCCTCGAATCCATCCTTCTTCGATGTCCATTCGGTGTAGCCGGTGGTGTTGTTGACCACCGCGTACATGCCTCTGGATCGAAGTGTGGAGTCCTTCATGTACAGGCTTGAGGCGAAGTATTCGATAGCTGTTCCGTAGGATGGAACGATACCAAGGACGCCGAAGCTGTGTGTGAAGTTTTGGTTACCAGGAGGATTGATCGTAAAGGTTTGCGAGCGGACCGCGGTGTTCGACTCGATCATGGCGACCGGGTTGACATAGCTGACCGTGTAGGTGCCAGGAGGCAACATTTCGAAATCGTAAGATCCGTCCGCTTCGGTCATTTCGGTGACACGAATGGTGTTCGCTGCGTTCGCAGGATCGGCATAACTGAGGGTGACTTCCACTCCACCGACTGGCAGTTCTACTAGGCCAGCGGCATTGTTGTCGTAGACACCGTTGAAGTTATCGTCGATGTAGACCAGACCCTTGATCGAGCTTGGCTGGAACGGATTGACCACGATGGTGAAGTTACCAACATCTTCGAGCGGATCTGCTTGACCAGCTGTCGTTCCGTTATCACGAATGCGATATTGGAAGTTGAAGGATTGGTCGGTGCCGATCGGAGCGAAGTAAGTCAGCGAGGTTCCGTTTGCATTGAGCGTCAGGGTACCTGGATAGGATGGAGGGAGGATTAGCTCGGTGATGGTCAAGGTTTGTCCCGATTCGTTCGGTGCACCCTTGTTCATCGCATCGAGGGCTTCTCTCAAGTCGATGACGGTTGTGACTCCTGCGAAGACCGACCGGGTCAAGTCGTCAGCAACGGGAGCTTGGTTGACTTCGCTCACGTAGAGGTTGACTTTGCCGGACGCGGACAGGGATGGAGTACCGTTATCGGAGATTTGGTAGGTGAAGGAATCGAGTCCATCGACCAGGCTGTTGAAGAACTGTGGTGGGGTGTAGGAGAGAACGTTTCCGCTTTGCGTGATCGTTCCACCCTTGGCGGTAGTTAGCGTACCGATGATTGGGGTGAAGGAAATGCTTTGTGCGGACTCGTTATCAGGACCTGGCCTGTCCCCTGCTGTGACGCTTGAGACTGGAATCTGAATCGTCGTGTTTTCGTACCAAAGGGTTGGATCGATTGGCAAAGTCTTCTCGACGGTGATCGGTGCATCGTTGACTTCGGTGACCCGGATGGTCAACGTTGCACTTGCGGACTTCGGATCGAGAACGCCGTTGGTTGTTCCGTTATCCAGGACGGTGTACCGAACGAGAACGTCGCCGTTGAAATCGCGAGTTGGAACAAATTGGATGTTCCCACCTACAACCGAGACGGTTCCAGCACCGGCGGTCAGTAGTTCAGCCGCAGTGATTGTCAGCGTTTGGTTATCTTCGAAAGGACCACGGCTGATGTCGCTGGTGAAAGCTTGGCCGTCGATCGTCAGCGAAGTGTCTTCGGCGACCGAAGCATTCTTGCCGAATGGCGAGGGCGGATCATTGACTTCGGAGATGTTGATCGTGATTGTGGCGTTGACTGGTACGCTTTCGGGTTTCGTATCTGTCATTTGGTAGACGATGTAGATCGGTCCACCGAAGACGTGGGCAGGTGCGGTGTACACCACACGATCGTCGCTTGGATCGTTCGGTGTATCCGTTCCGACAACGGTTGCCGTACCTTTGCCCGTCGCGGGTTGGGTCACAATCGACAAGAGTTTAGGAGCGAAACCGTCGTTCACAAAGTCGTTTGCTAGAACGTTGATTGGGTAGTCGGTGTCGACCGTCTTCTCGGAGGTTGAGAAGGAATCATCTGCTGCGAACGGGAAGGTTGGTGGCAGAATGAAGACTTCGGTACGAGCCGAGGAACTCACGCCAGCGAGGTCTTCGATCGCGTAGTTGAACGAGTCGAGTTGATTAACGACTCCCACAGGCGGAGTGTAGACCACACGGGTCCCATCCGCGTTGACAGCAACGGTTCCACCCAAGGTGGTGGTCGTGACCGTGAACGGCTTGATTTTGATCGAATCAATGCTTGATTCGCCCGGACCAGCACTGTCGTTTCGCATCACGTCGAGCAGAGAGGACGCACCGGTCAGGCCAGGGACGTTAAATCGATCCGCTGGGCCGACATCGTCGACAGCAGTTGGACCATCGTTGACCGGAGTTACGGTGATGGTCAAAGTTGCATCGGTAGAAAGAGCCGGTGTGCCGTTATCCGTACCGCGAACGATGAAGTTCACGGTTCCGAAGTAATTCAATGCTGGAGCGAATTGCAACGATCCATTTGGCAGGATGGTTGCAACACCTTGAGATGCATTTGGCGTCGTGATCAAGCTCAGTGTGATCGTTTGGGCTGATTCGTTAGCTGGACCAGGAGCGAAAATTTGCGTGGGCTGAATAACCAGCGGTGAAGCAGCATCTTCTGCAATACTGTAGTCTGTTTTAACGATCACTGGAGCGTCGTTGACGGCAGTAACAGTGACGGTCAGGGTCGCGTTGGTGGTGAGAGGTGGTGTACCGTTGTCGGTTCCACTTACAACCATCGTTACGGTTCCGACGAAGTTCGCTGCCGGGGTGAACTCGAGGACTCCGGAACCATTGATGATTGCGGTGCCTTGGGCTGGCGATGGAGCCGTTAGGATTGCCATCGTGATGGTCTGCGATGCTTCATCGAGCGCGCCGGGCGAGAACACATCCGTTGGAGCGATCGACAGCGGCGATGCGGGGTCTTCAGCGACTGTAAAGTTCGTGTTGACAACGATCGGAGCGTCGTTGACAGCGGTTACGTTGATCGTAACCGTTCCTGTCGACTGATCGGCGAGGTTATTTTGAATGGTGTAGGTGAATACAACTGGGCCGTTGTAATTCGCTGCTGGGGTGAATCGAACGGTTTGGGCTGTTCCAACCCCTTCGAAGCTGACCGTACCACCTTGGGCAGGTTGCGTGATCGAGATGATACCGCGCGAAGAACCGAATCTATCGGTGTCGTTGGCAACGACGTTGAAGGACGTTGCAGGTCCATCTTCGTTCATGGTAAACAAGTCATTGACGGCTGTAAGTCGATCTTGGATCGTGATCGTTGCAACCGGCAGAACGACTTGGGTGGAATTCAAATACACGCCTTGAGCGTTATACAAAGCGATCCCGAGGTTTTCGCCCGATCCGCTACCTGGAGGAGGCAATTGCGAAATCGAACCAAGGACATCGATCACACCAGAGGATCCTGCGCGGAACGCGGTATCGACGATCCCGAAGAGGTTCGAAGCAGATCCGCTGGCGATCGGTGCACTGGAGTTCGAGAAGCTACCGAGGTTCTTTACGGTACGCTTGCCGCTAGCCAAGGCTGATTCATCAAGAACCCCGTTGGGGCCGTTGACGTACAATGGGAACTGATTCGGAATCGGTTTGTAGTTCATCGCTGCCCGTGCGACAACTGCCGACGACGGAGTCGGGCTGTTCTGGGAGCTGATCGTTGGGTTGACCATTCCGAGTGTTGCGGTCAGATTGCTTTCGACGACAGCTGCATTCGGAATGTCTTGGCGAGCTTTTGCGTTTTTGAAGTAGATGTCGAAATTGAAGCCTGGATCTGGATCGATGTCGTTGACGTTTACAACAACGTTCCCGGCGCCGATGCTAGGCAAAGCTTCCAGAGCAGCTTTGATGTTGGCTGCTGTACCTGACTTGCTAGGAATCACCACACCTGGTCGTGGAGAAGTGGTCGCAATAACAATCGTACCGGTGGTCTCCGAGCCATAATTGAGCTTGAAGTTTCCGCCGATCGAGCCGTTTGGATCGCTTTGAGTAAGCTTCAACGCATTGTATTCTGACCATTGCAATTGCATCTTCTCAGCGGAAGTGCCGTCGCGGTTGGTGAAGTTTAAATCGTGATAGGCGCTGAAGACGCCGGAGGGATTGCCACGCAAGTCGGCCATCATCGTCCGCACGACGAAGAGTTCGCCGGTGCTGACGATGGCCTCGGATACGAAGTCATCTGGATTTGGATCAAGGTTTCGACCGATGGTTCCATCTGCATTCAGTGCATAAAACTGATACTGGACTTCTGCCAGTTCTCCGACCCCTTCGCCTCGATTGATCGAGTTGATGACATTCAATGCATCCAAAGGAGACAGAGCGTTATCGGCATCGGAGTCAACAAGGCCGGTGCGTGACGAAGGTGCTTGGCGATTCGCCAGCGACCCAGCGCCTGTGGAGTTCAAGGCGTTGATGACAACCAGAGCGTCCAGCGGGGAGATTTTAAAGTCCCCGTCGACGTCTGTTGGAGCGAGATAGTTGTGGAATGGCGCGACGTCGGAGGCCATCAGCTCGCGTCGCTCAAGTGTCTCAAGCTTGAGCATGCGGCTGAGCAAGCCCTTGCTGTTATTTTTCTGTGCCTGACGATTCCGAAGTCTGCGATTAAGAGACGCGCTCATCGATGCTTCCACCATTTTCAATAAAGTTACAAAGCTTTTTGGAGCAACAAGTCCACTGTTTAGCTCCGCCGTCTAGTTTGCCCTGCGGCCTAGGTTGATCGCCCGGCCCGGTTAGCAGACTCGATCGGCGACCTTCGAGGGTAGTTCGACCAAATTCGGAATTCAACGAATTACGGGTGCACAAAACCCAGTTCATCCCTAATTCAGTCCGGCTTCGTTTGAACCTTGCAAGCTGCAAAATCCAACGAAATCCTTTTCACCAGGAACTTAGAGGTGGTAAAACCCGCAAAGTTCCGTCCGAAGAAAAATTCCTACCTTCGTCTAGCTTTTCGACCAAAACCGAGGTCGGATCCGAACAAAAAACCCCTACAACGCTCAATTCTTGCAAGAAGTTAGCCATGGGCAAGGAATCCAGGCAAGCTGGGAGAAGTTGTCCGATTGCACAAGGGTGCTTTAAGAACGAAGTGTCCACGGCCGCTCCGGGGCTTTTCTAGTTGCTGCGCGGATCGGCGGGAAGTTCTCGCTCGCCGAGGAACGACCGCAAGAGTTCTTTGCCATGGATTTTCATAGCCTCGCTCCACATTTCTTTCTCGTCGGCAAAGACAAGCGACGGAGCGGTAGGCACGAGAACCCATCTCCCTTCGATAATCTCACGTTCAAGTTCCCCTTTTTCCCAGGTTGCATTTCCGATGACCCAGCGAAGGTGTTCGGGTTCCATGACCGCAAGCTTTTTTAATATCTCAGCTTGGGCTGACAAATAGACACCTTGGTCATTGCCTCCTTCGGCTAAATCCGAATTGCTGTGGATTGCCAAAATTGGGCCATTGTTCGGACCTCCGAAGTTGAAATGACCTCCCGATTTCGCTTCGATCGTCCCTTCATCCATCAGCAGATTCCAAAAAGGCT
>Ga0315899_10003758_pt1 | contig 16500 bp, 11 predicted proteins | sample LakEriMetagenome_2_FD_203518 | JGI IMG/M metagenome (GOLD analysis project Ga0315899, IMG submission 203518) | Freshwater fungal communities from buoy surface, Lake Erie, Ohio, United States - Buoy 4 MA112 | ecosystem: Environmental > Aquatic > Freshwater > Lake | place: USA: Lake Erie, Ohio... | reverse complement strand
TCCACAACATCATTACCCGACTCCCAGCACCGTATGCAAACCCAGAACCCCCACGGATACTTACTTGTCCATCCATCGTGAAGACGCCTGGTGTTTGTTCAACCGCTTGCTCTAAATTTACCATCCCCTTATTTTCTATTAAGCGAGGCTTAATTACTTCAAGCGAAATCGGGATTTCTTCAATTTTTTGTGCACGTTTATTTGCAGATACTACTACGGTTTGCTCTGTTTTTTCATTCACACGCATGGCATGATTTATTGCACCTAGGCTCGTAATAACGATGGTGTCAATTCGGTATTCTAATAGATTAAACACCAATTTTAACGGCAGTGTGGTATTGCTGAAACTAAATTTTCCATCGAAATCAGAGAGTTGTTTTTCTCCGGTTGATGCATATATTTTGACACCATATAATGGTTTCCCAGTAGATTGATCGGTAACTACGCCATTAAGTTGTGCGAAGGAATGAGAAACATATAAAAAAGAGATGAACAACGATAAAAATAAACGCATAAGTAAGGTTTTGGGGCTTAAAGAAACAAAAAATTACAAAGCCAGCTGCATTTGAAGGATGAAGTTTCTTGGTGCTTGAACATCACCAGGCCTACTGACGTATTCCTTGTTAAAGAGATTATTAGCAATAAAATTAATCTTAAATGCTTCATTGATTTGATACCCAAAGCGCGCATCAAAAACAGCTACCCCTTTATTGAAAACAGAGCGATAGTTAGCCATCCCAACCAGTAATTCCTCACCAAGTACCCCGTCTTCAAAAACTCTGTCAATGTTTTTCATATAGCTATTATACCGTGAAGAAATCCCTATGCTAAACGCTTTGTAAGTCGCTTGAATATCGGCTTTAGCCATGTGATTGAAGCGATATTTTAACATATTCGTACTGGGATCAGAAAAGGATAGTTTGTAAAGGGAATCTCTATTGAGACTAATGGGATACATATAGGTATACCCCAATAAGGTGGTTAAATCCACTTCACCAATTTTTCCCATGCTGTTAAATGAAAATTCCGCTCCACCAATAAAGGCTTGTTCCGCATTTTGTGCCTGAAATCCTACCCAATTGTAAAAGTAATTGATCGTGTCGGGATTTGTAGTCTGTAATACCGTGATGCTATCTGGTTTATACAATCCAAAGGTGAATTCCGTCATATTCGAGTAATAATTGGCAAAGCCAGCAACATCGGCCATCGCTTTCCATTCCCCAATTTTAAATACTTGCTTTATACCAAGTTCAGCGGCATATCCGGTTTCTGGACGAAGCGTTGGGTTTTTAAAAATTACCACGCCGCCTACTGAGGTAGAAACAAAACGCTCGGCTATGGAAGGAAATCGAATCCCTTGACCTAAAGATCCTCGAACGTGAGTCCCTTTAAATGGTTCATAATGAACCCCTATACGTAAAATCGGGTATATCGGTGATTCAAACGAACCTATTTTGAATTGAGAATCAAAAGGAAGTGTATCCAACTTGCAGAATTCTAACCTTAAACCGGTCGTAAAATCCCACTTTTTTGCCTTTATTTCGAATTGACTATACGCTGCAGCATTTTCACTTATGTGATCTCCAAAGACCCAACTTTTAATATTATTGAGCGTGTTAGTGGCTCCAAGTGTCACATTTGTTGCGCTATTTATCTTCTTTTGAAATTGATAATCGAAATAATACATCTGAGCAAATGACGCATCATATACTTTGGTATCATTCCCTGTTGTAACTAAATAGTATCGCGTTCTAATGTGGTGCTTGTTGTTTTTCTTATCAATAAATTTTAGGTAAGGATCCACATTAAATCGCACGGCCTTTTGCCTTGAAATCGTATTGTCCATGGCTTGATAACACATAGAATCATTTTTCCATAACACGAAAACACCCGCATCTTGTAGCTGTAAGTTGTAACTGATACCGGTTTTCAATTTACTATTCTCTTTCAATGGACGATAGTAAAAGCTTCCGTTAATTCGAGCGCGTTTTTCTTGTTCGCCTTGGCGAAAAGCCTCATTATAAAACACGTTCGCTCCGATCGTATACCCAATGTTTTTAATTGATTTTCCGTAATAGAAATCAGCCATATGAAAGGTCGGATTGAAGGCTTGTTCCTTTCCCTTACCCCACCACTGAACTGACTTGCGGTTCGGGTTGTCATAAATTCCACTTTGAATTTTAGCTTCAATAACACCATCAGGACCTGGCTCGCGTTCGTTTAGGGCTATAACGCCGTTTAATGCACCACTTCCATAGAGCACAGAGGACGCGCCTTTTAATATTTCTATCTGAGAAGCTTGTTCCATTGGAACGGAATTCCATTTGGCGTCACCAATATCAGGCGAAAGCATAGGAACCCCATTCCATAACAATAACACCCTGCTTCCTGCCCCATAGGCGTATCCACCACCACCCCGGATACTTACCTGACCATCCATCACATAAACACCTGGGCTTTGATCAACCGCTTGGGCAAGGTTTGTGAGCCCTTTGTTTGCTACCAACGAAGGTTTTATTATTTCAATGGAGATTGGAATTTCTTCTAATTGTTGGTCTCGTCTACCTGCACTAACGACAACCGTATTCATAACCCGTTGCTTCGGCACTAATTGGATATTTAGCCTATCGAACGTCGAAATTTCAAGTGTTTGTGTGATGAATCCATTCGTGCGAACGGTTATTGTGGCTGGTAATGGTACGTTATTAAGAATAAAATTCCCTGTACCATCTGATTTCACCACGTGATTTGAACCTTCATGAATCACCTTAACCTCACTCAACGGTTTACCATCTTCTGATGAAGTAATCGTTCCGATAAGTGTTTGGCTAAATCCTTGAAATACCGAGAAAAGACAGATGTTAAAAAGTAATAATCGCCACACGTTTAGTTAATTTTTACGTAAATTAGAGTTAACGAAGATATAAAAAAATGGGTGGTGAGGACTTAGTTTATAAGGTGGCGATGAGTTTTTTAAAAGGTCTTGGTCCGATTCGAATTAATAATATTCTATCTGAACTTAATCCCGAGCAATTTTTTTCATTAAGTATTTCCGATGTAAAACAATGTACAAGACTCTCTTCAAATCAATTAGCCGCTATGGAGCGAAATCGTGCATTGGATTTTGCAGTTAAGGAAATTGAGGCTTGTAGTACCAATGGCATCGAGCCTATTTTTATTTTGGATCCAAACTACCCGAGAAGATTAAAACAATGTGTTGATGCTCCAATTGTACTTTACCACCGAGGGGAAGACCTATTGAATTCAAGGAGAACAATAGCAATAGTTGGATCAAGGTTGCACACCACATATGGAATTGAATTAATTAAGGAATTAACACAGGGACTCTCGGAAGCCAGCGTGCTTACTGTTTCAGGCCTAGCGATGGGCATTGATAGCGTAGCTCATGAATATTCTATAAAGAACAAGATACCAACTGTTGCGGTATTAGGAAGTGGATTGAATCAAGTGTTTCCTAAACGAAACACTAAATTGGCACAAGAAATTTTAGAACATGGCGGGGCTTTACTTTCAGAATATTCTCTGTTCTCTAAGCCTGTACGTGAGAATTTCCCCGTTAGAAATCGAATCGTTGCAGGTCTTTCCGATGCGACCATCGTTGTGGAAAGTAGAGAAAAAGGCGGCGCTCTAATAACTGCAGATCTAGCCAATGATTATAACAGAGATGTTTTTGCTTATCCGGGTTCAGTGCATCAACAGTATTCAGCCGGATGTAATGCGTTAATTCGACAACAAAAGGCTCACCTTGTCACGAATTCAGCAGATATTCTAAGCATGTTGGGTTGGGATAAGCCACGATCTAGACAACAAGAGCTGTCTTTGCCTGTGAATTTATCGAAGGATGAACAACACATCATTTCCATTCTAAAACAACATGAATCGCTTTATATGGATGAATTAGTCATTCATTCGTGTTTGCCGACTTCCCAACTTCATGGATTACTGTTAGGGTTGGAATTAAAGGGGCAAATTGGGAGAACTTCCGGTACAAAGTATCGACTCAAATAAAGACTAAAATAATCTTTGGAATGAAAATCAGGCAACCGATTAACAAGGAAATAACAGAGAATATCAATACCGCTCCGGCGCTTAAGTCTTTTATTGTTTTTATTTTAGGGTCTCTATCCAAAGAAATTAAATCGCATAATTTTTCAATGGATGTATTGATGGTTTCTAAGGAAAGCACTCCACCAATCAATATAAATACAACAATCCATTCCCAAATCAGAAGGTTTAAGGCTATGCAAAGGACCAAAGCAACAAGTCCTAAAATCGATTGGATGCGAAAATTTCTACCTAAGGTCCAACTGTCAAAAATTCCATCCATTGCGTAAACGAATCCTTTAATAAATGTTCTCATGCTTTTTTTATCGAAATTAAGCTAAAAAACTATTGATTCTTGATATGATATCTTTATTATCTCCCTATTTTTGCAACAGTTCTTTACTAATTTAACTTATGAAGAAAGGTGGAGGGACCGGCCCTGTGAAACCTTGGCAACCTGTTGAACTAATAAGGTGCCAAATCCTATTCCCATAGTGGAAAAAGATAAGTTTTGGCTTGTGCCTTTCTTCCCAAATGAACAATGACAGCAATTGAAAAACAACTTCAAGACCATATCCTGGTGTTGGATGGCGCCATGGGAACCATGATACAGCGTTATCCGTTGGAGGAGGCTGATTTTAGAGGTGAACGTTTTGCCTCCCATGCTTCTTCATTGAAAGGAAATAATGATTTACTAAACATTACACGACCGGATATCATTTTTGAAATTCATAAGGAGTATCTGGCTGCTGGAGCCGACATCATTGAAACCAATACCTTTTCCGGAACTACCATCGCTCAAGCTGATTATCAGTTGGAGGATGCGGTATATGACATTAATTTCCAGGGGGCTAAATTAGCTAGGAATGCGGCGGATTTATTTACGGATAAACCGCGATTTGTAGCCGGATCCATTGGCCCAACGAATCGCACGGCTTCTATTTCTCCGGATGTGAATAATCCGGGGTATCGAGCAGTGAATTTTGATGAATTAAAAACAGCCTACAAAGAACAAATTGAAGCCCTCATGGACGGAGGAGTAGATGTGCTGTTAATTGAAACGGTGTTTGACACACTCAATGCGAAAGCGGCACTTTTTGCAGCCAATGAGGTTTTTGAACACCGAAAGATTGCACTTCCAATAATGATTTCGGGTACGATTACGGACCGCAGTGGTAGAACCTTATCTGGTCAAACACCAGAAGCCTTTTTGATTTCACTGCAACATGTGAAATTGCTTTCTATAGGCTTGAATTGCGCCCTCGGTTCTGAACTTATGGAACCGTATTTAGCGGTGTTGAGCGATAAAAGCCCCTTTGCAGTTAGCGCTCACCCGAATGCCGGACTTCCAAATGCTTTTGGTCAATATGACGAAACGGCTGAGATTATGGGATTAAAGGTGGAATCATTCTTTAAAAAAGGCTTAGTGAACATCATCGGAGGATGCTGTGGAACAACGCCTGAACACATTGCAAAAATTTCTGAACTTGCTGCACACTATTCACCACGAAAAATAACAGATGGAACGAATTCTTAGGCTTTCAGGATTAGAGCCCCTAATTGCCACTAAACAAAGTAATTTTGTTAATGTTGGTGAACGAACCAATGTTACGGGTTCAAAGGCATTTTTACGGTTGATTCAAGAGGATCGCTATGAAGAAGCATTGGCGGTTGCTCGGGAACAAGTGGAGGGCGGTGCACAGATTTTAGATGTTAACATGGATGAAGCCATGATTGACGGTAAATATGCTATGGTTAATTTCCTTAATCTCATTGCATCAGAACCTGAAATTGCTAGAATCCCAATCATGATTGATAGCTCGAAATGGGAAATTATTGCAGCTGGCCTTAAGTGTCTTCAAGGTAAAGGAGTAGTTAATTCCATATCGCTTAAAGAAGGGGAGGAGGTATTTATTCAACAAGCCAAGTTCATCCAATCCATGGGAGCAGCCATGGTGGTGATGGCATTCGATGAACTCGGACAAGCAGATTCTTTCGAACGTAGGATTGAGATTTGTGCCAGATCCTATGAGCTATTGGTCAATAAAGCCAATGTTCATCCGAATGATATAATTTTCGACCCCAACATTTTCCCAGTAGCCACGGGAATGGAAGAACATGCACTCAATGCGCTTGATTTTTTTAGGGCTACCGAATGGATTACGCAAAACTTACCAGGTTGCCATGTTAGTGGTGGCGTTTCGAATGTATCGTTTTCTTTTCGTGGAAATAATGCGGTGCGAGAGGCAATGCACGCAGCCTTTCTTTATCATGCAATACAACATGGTATGAATATGGGGATTGTTAATCCAACGATGCTCGCCGTCTATTCCGATATCGACCCCTTATTGTTAGAACACATTGAAGACGTACTCTTTAATCGCCGTGAAGATGCTACCGAACGCTTACTTAATTTCGCCGAAACGGTTAAGCAGGGCAAAAAAGAAGTAGTGGTTGATGAGGCTTGGAGAGCATGGGGAGTAGAAAAACGTATCGAACATGCCTTAGTAAAAGGAATTGATAAGTTTATTGAGGATGATGTAGCCCTATGTTTACCGCTTTATCCGAAGCCGCTACAAATTATTGAAGGTCCATTAATGGCGGGAATGAATGTGGTTGGTGACCTCTTTGGTGAAGGAAAAATGTTCCTGCCTCAGGTGGTTAAATCGGCACGTGTAATGAAAAAAGCGGTTTCATTTCTTCAGCCCTACATAGAAGCCGATAAGAATGGCGAAATACAAAAAGCCGGGAAGATTTTAATGGCTACCGTAAAAGGTGATGTTCACGACATTGGAAAAAATATTGTTGGGGTGGTTCTAGCTTGTAATAACTATGAAATTATAGATATGGGGGTTATGGTCCCTGGTAATGAAATAGTTAATCGGGCGATTGAAGAAGGTGTAGATATCATTGGATTAAGTGGCTTAATTACGCCATCCCTCGAAGAAATGGTGAAGGTGGCAACAGAAATGCAGCAGCGAAATTTAAAAATTCCTTTACTCATTGGGGGCGCAACGACGTCTAAGGTGCATACCGCGGTAAAGATTACGCCGAATTATGAAGGCCCTGTAATTTATGTTCCCGATGCTTCCAGAGCTGTCACCGTCGCCGAAAAAATGTTAGGAGGCGATTCCGAGGCCTATCATGATACCGTCTTGGAAGAATATGAACGCATTCGGACACACCATGAACTGCATAATGCAACAAAACGAATGGTTCCTATTGAAATGGCTAGAAAAAATAAGTTGACACTCGATTTTTCTAAAGATACTATTGTGAAACCAACACAGCTCGGAGTTTTTGATGGTAAAATTGATGTGGAAACATTAATTCCATACATAGATTGGTCCCCCTTCTTCAGAAGTTGGGATTTACATGGAAAATATCCTGAAATCCTAACGGACTCAGTGGTTGGAGTGGAGGCAACAAAACTTCTTGATGATGCAAAAGCGTGCTTATCAGATGGTATTAAAAACGAATGGTTTCACCCTGCTTATGTTTATGGGATTTTTAGTGCGAATGCAGTAGGCGATGACATTGAAATTTATGATGAAACAAGCAATCAAGTATTACATCGTTCCATTGGCTTGCGCCAACAAATAGAAAAAACTTCTGGGCAATTTAATCTGTGTTTATCAGATTATATTGCGCCCAAGGAAAGTGGGATAGTAGATTACATCGGGTGCTTTGCTGTTACTTCAGGTGATGTAACCGACATCTGTAAACAATTCGAAGCAGCTCATGATGATTATACCAGCATTATGATTAAAGCGGTTGCGGATCGACTGGCCGAAGCCTTGGCCGAATGGTTGCATGAACGTGTGCGGCTTACGCACTGGGGTTACGACAAAACACCCTTAAAAAATGAAGAATTAATTGCTGAAAAATACAAAGGAATAAGACCTGCGCCGGGATATCCTGCATGTCCAGATCATTATGAAAAGCTTGGCATCTTCAACATGTTGAATGCGACCGAGCGAATTGGTGTTTCCTTAACTGAATCCTTAGCTATGCATCCCGCTTCTTCGGTCTCTGGATGGTATTTTGCTCATCCGAGTGCCAAATATTTTGGAATTACCGCCATTTTAGAGGATCAATTTTTATCAGTCTGTGAGCGCAGAAATGTGAATACAGATGAGCACATTTCATGGTTTCCCTTCATGAAAAAATAATGTGCTTTTAAGCAACTATTTACGTATTTTTGGTGTCCTTGAAGGGCCTATGAAAATTAATATATTACTTATCGCATTTATTGGCAGTTTTTTTACCGCAATGGCACAAGCGCCTACGGCAAATTTTACTGCTTCACCGCTCAGTGTTTGTGCCGGTATTCCGGTAAACTTTACCTCCACCTCCACGGCCAATGGTGGTCCTGCGATTAACCAATACTCTTGGAATTTTGGTGACGGTGTTACCGTGACTACACAGAACCCCGCTCACGTGTTTACAACTGCAGGAACTTTTACCGTTACGCTCGTCGTTACAAATACTAATGGGGCCGTTGATTCAGAAATAAAAGCAAATTACATTACGGTTTTGCCTGCGCCAAACGTTGGGTTTAATGTAACCGGTATTGGTTGTACGGTTCCCTTAACCGTGGGATTCACAAATACATCTTCAAGCGGTGCTAATTTTTCATATGCCTGGAATTTTGGGAATGGGCAAAACTCCAACAGTCAGAATCCCGCCAATGTCACATACAACACTGCAGGAAATTTTGGGGTGCAGCTAACGGTTACAAATACTACCACGGGTTGTGTCGCCAGTTATACGGATTCTATAGTTGTGAGTAATTTCCAAGCCGGCATTACTGCTCCAGCAGCAGGATGTGTTGGAACCGCAATTTCTTTTCAAGACAACTCCACCGCTGGTGCAAACACATGGAGCTGGAATTTCGGAGGTCAGGGTAATAGCGTGCAGCAAAACCCCTCATTTACCTTTAATACCCCAGGGACCTATACGGTAACATTAACTTCTCAAAATACTGGTTCAGGATGTACGGATAATGTCACACAACAAATTACGATTCAAAACAGTATTACACCTTCTTTTACCGCAAATCCTCTGACTAATTGTGCCCCATCTACGGTAACATTTACAAACACCACCGGTATAGCAGGAAATTATACATGGAATTTTGGCAATGGTCAAACCTACACGGGTACCACGCCACCCCCGCAAGTATATAATTCAAGTGGACAGTACAATGTAACCCTTTCCGTAAACACCCCAGCAGGATGTTCTGGGAGTACTACTCAAAATAATTACATCAACATCGTTAATATTGAGGCTGGTTTTTTTGCGGACGAACCTGGAGGTTGCACACCACATACCGTACAATTCACTGATACATCTTCAAGTCCTAATCCTGCAAACCCAATCGTAAGTTGGCAGTGGAATTTTGGCAATGGGCAAACATTCAACGGACAAAATCCACCGAATCAAACATATAATTTGGGATTGTACGACGTTACTTTGGTAGTAACTTCTCAGTCTGGCTGCATTGACACCATGTTCATGAATGATTACGTGACCGTTGGCGACATTGATTTAGTGGATTTTACGGTGAGTCCTTTGGTAACATGCGTTAAACAAAACGTGAACTTCACGAATGGCACGGTGATTTCAGTTCCCCATCAACCGAATGAAGTTACATATTTTTGGGATTTTGGTGATGGTACCTCAACGCAAGAAGACCCTACGCATCAATTTACGCAAGATACAGGGTATATCTCCGTGCAATTAATTGTGGATTTCCGAGGATGTAAAGATTCAATTACCATTGATTCTGCGGTATATGTTCTGGCTCCAATTGCTCAATTTAATCCTTCTCAACAATTAGTATGCAACCCAGGAAATTTCCCGGTGAACATTACATTTACCGATAATGCGATCCATGGCGAACAGCCAGACAATGTGAGCATGACATGGGAGTGGGGTGACGGAACTCCGAATACAAACATCGGAAACGCGGTGTTAGATGGCGTGAATAATGGAAATACGTCCCACAACTTTGCAACATATGGGTCTTATACAGTAGAACAAGTAATTCACAACTATACCACGGGTTGTCATGATAGTATTACAAAGACAATAAATATTTCACAAATCGCTGCTCAGTTTACCATGTCGAATGATTCGGTTTGTAGGAATGACAGTTTGCTCCTTTTTAATGCGAGTACCACTTGGAATGCTCATCCATTGACCAACTGGTCTTATGCCATGGGGAATGGACAAACGCTTACTTCAGGACCGAATCCAGCGTATGTTTATACCACTCAAGGTCTTTACAACATTACGCTTACCGTAACAAATAGTGTTGGATGTACTGCGCAAATTATGCATCCTGTGCGTGTATTGAACGTTCCATTCCCAATTATTTCTGCGCAAAATGCTGTGGGTTGTTCTCCTTTTCCAGTTACCTTCACAAACAGTTCAATGGCTGTTGGAAATGGCATGCCATTATCATATTTTGTAACCACTTTCTCTGATGATAGTAGTTCTGTCACCACGAACGCTGTGAATCAGCCAATAAATCACACGTTCAATGGTAATGGTACCTATTATGCAACGATGGTGGTCTATGATGTGTTTGGATGTTCTTCAACGCCGGCTACGGTGCCAATTACCATTACAAAGCCAACCGCTAATTTCACGTTTCCATCGGTGGTTTGTGCATCAGATACTAACCTCACATTAAATTCATCTACGGGCGTTGGAAACTTGTCTTATGCATGGTATGTGAACAATCAAGCATTTGGAACTGCTCAGGATACAGGCATTGTTTCTGTTGTTTCGCCGAATCTTCCACTTAGTCAATTGAGTAGTACATTCAATTTATCACTTGTTGCCATGGACTCCAATGGGTGTGAAGATACCTTAAGCCAGTTAGTTACTGTTTCATTACCGCATGCGATTCCTACTTATAGTTTTAGTGGGGCTGTCTTGAATGCCAATGGTGAGTATACGTGCCCACCTTTATTCGGTACATATCAAGATTCTTCTCAAGCTTATGGAAATATAACCGCATGGAATTGGGGCTTTGGTGATGGAAATAATTCTATTTTAGAAGACCCAAGCAATACTTTTGTAATTAATGGGGCGTTTGATCTTACGCTTCAAATTACCGACCAATACGGATGTGTAGATGACACAACGGTGGACAATCACGTAATGATAGGTGGTCCACAAGGGGTGCCAGGTTTTGTTCAAAGTCCAAATCTGTGCGCGCAAGGTGCTGCATTCCTTGTTCAAGCTCCGGTAAACGTAGATAGTTTAATTTGGAATATGGGGGATGGTAATTTTGTTTACAACGAAACCAATTTTGTCTATAATTACGAAACTCCGGGTTCCTATCAGGCCTCTGTTACGCTTATAAGTCCGGATGGGTGTGAGATAACCACCATACTTGATTCGGTTACGGTGTTTGACGACGGATTGGATGCGGATTTTACAGCGACTCCTATGCTTGTGGATCAAAACGATCCGGTAGTTTTTACAGACCAGTCAACCTTCATCGCTAGTCCGATTGTGAGTTGGACTTGGGATATTAATAGCGATACAACCTATACCTTAAATAATAACGGTGCTCAAACAACCAGCTTTGGATTAAGTGGTCCATACACCATAACCTTAACGGTAGTCGATCAACAGGGATGTGAGGATTCATATTCATTAGTAATCAATGTAAAAGACCCTGACTTAATTATTCCCAATGTGATTACACCGAATGGGGATGGGGTAAATGATGTATTGGCTTTGTCTGAACAGTTTTTTAAAACGTATCAAGTACAGATTTTTAATCGGTGGGGCCATATGGTTTATATGATTAAGGATCAAACGGGTATCGCACTTTGGGATGGAGATACCTCAGAAGGTGTTCCGTGTACGGATGGTGTTTATTTCTACCGAGTAATTGGAGAAATGCTTGGAGGTACGGCAGTGGATCGAAGTGGATTTGTAACGGTTATTGGTTCAAAGTAAACCCAAGCGTTTAACATTTTCGTACCCCTCATCGATATCAAGATTAGAAGAGGTAGCCGCTTGAACCGCAAGGACATCACAACGCTCATTCTCTGGATGACCAGCATGCCCTTTAACCCAATGAAATGTAAGTGTATAGTTGGGGTGTAGTTGAAGATATTTTCTCCATAAGTCTTCATTTTTCTTTCCTTTGAATCCTTTTTTCTCCCAGCCCCATACCCATCGTTTTTCAATGGCCTCAATCACATATTTTGAATCTGAATAAATATGAATGGGGTATTTGTTTGTATTAACAAGTTCCAATGCATGGATAACCGCCCATAATTCCATCCGGTTATTGGTCGTGAGTCTGTAGCCCTTGGATACTGTTTTCTCGTTGGTTCCAAATTTCATAACAATGCCAAACCCACCAGGACCAGGGTTTCCTCTCGAAGAACCATCTGTATATATTTGTATGCAATTAGTCATGCTTTTTTACTCTATGGGATTGATCCTTAATAAAACTTTTCCACCCATTTCCTTTGGATTTGTTGTGTTCACCCACTCCTTTAGAGAATACGTGACAAACCGCAACCGCTAAACCATCCGTGGCATCTAGATACTTAGGCATATCGTCAAAGTTTAACAGCGATTGCAACATCGCAGCAACTTGTTCTTTAGAGGCATTTCCATTACTCGTAATGCTCTGTTTAATTCTTCGAGGGGCGTATTCTTCAAAGGGAATATTATGATTCAAACATGCTGCAATAGCTACACCTTGTGCACGGCCTAATTTTAGCATCGATTGTACATTCTTACCGAAAAAAGGTGCTTCAATAGCCATTTCATCTGGTTTGTACTCTTCAATCAAGCCATTTAAACGTTCTAATATGCGTTTTAACTTGTCGGGATGGGACGGTAGTTTATGCAGCTGTACAATACCAAAGTTCAATAGAGAAATTTTTCCATTTTTGACGTGGATTAATCCATATCCTAATACCGTTGTTCCGGGGTCAATTCCAAGAATTATTCTATCTTCAGCCATTGAAAATGCAAAGGGAAAGTAAAGCTACTCAATTTAATGCCACGCTTGAAGTCTTCATTAGATTTCTTTTGCTTGCCTGCTTGTTTATAATAGGTTATCAAGTATTCTATAAATGGCTTTCTTTTGAGGCGATTAAGGTCACAAATTATTTCTTTTTGTTTTGTGCGTTCCTTTTATTTCCGATAAACTTTTGGTTAGAATGGAAGCGTTTTCAGCGGAGTGTGGATCAGCATAGTATACCTCAATCCGATCAATACCATGCGTTTTATCAGGGGATAGTCGTTTCCTTTTTCACGCCGGCATTCATTGCAACTACCTTTGGTCGCTTTGGAATTAAAGATCGGCTGCGAAATCTCCAATGGATGGGCGCTGGGGTGCTTACCGGATTGGCTCAATTCACTGTGACTATGGTGTTCGCTTTTGGTGGTTCTTTATTCCTATTCGGTGTAAATCGACTGTATGTGACTTTTATATTTTTCGGGGTTTCCGTATTGAGCTTATTCGCTTATTTTTTTAAAATCAAGTTCCCCGATCGATTGATGAGGTGGAAACTTTTTCAGGATATTCAAGCCTTGCCTCCTTCCCAGAATAAAGGTCAAATCTTGATATTAAGTGTAGTTCGATATGCTGTGTTTTCAATTCAATTTCACTTGGTATTGCTTGCTTTTGGTGTTCCATTTGACTTACAACAAGTTTTTATTTTAATGATAAGCTATGGATTGATTACCTTGTCTCCTTCAATTTTGTTTGGTAAAATTGTCTTACGGGAACTCATAGCGGTAGCTGTGTTTTCTTGGTTTGCCTATCCCAAAGAAGAAATTATGTTAACCGCTTTTTTTACCTGGGGGTTTAATGTGGTACTTCCCGTTTTAATTGCCTTAATACGTATATCGAGTACATGGAAAGCACGGTTTTTATCCTAATATATTTATTTCTGCTGGCATTAATCGTTGGGGTTGGTGGGATAAGACATACGTTCAAGGCTCGGTCTAAGACTACTGAAACTATTTCATTAGAAAGAATAACCGTTTTAATTCCGTTTCGGAATGAGGCTCAATCATTACCTAGGATTATTCAATCGATCAAGAATTCAATTAAACTTCCCTTAGAAATTATTTTTATTAATGACCACTCTGAGGATGCTGGCCTTGCATTCCTTCAGCAACATATGAATGAATTGCCCATCACCTTAGTCTCCCTTCCGGATCAAAAATTCGGTAAAAAGGAGGCGCTTAGATACGGTATGGAACATGCTCATGGGGACTATTACCTCACCTTAGACGCAGATGTTTTTTTTGGTTCCAACTACTTTTCAGAATTAGAAAAACTCCCTACTGCTCACCTATGGATTCTACCTGCTATTTTAATTGGAAGATCCAAGAAACAGCTATGGCAAGAAATAGATTTGCATATAATGAATGCCATAAATGTTGGGTTATATGGGCTGTTTCGACCAGTAATTGCAAGTGGAGCGAATTTATTATTTAGTAAAAGTGCGTTTTTAGCATCAGATGATTATTCCTCTCATCAACACATTTCTAGCGGGGATGACTTATTTCTATTGCGGGATTTTAGAAAAAACAACAAAGATGTACGTTTGATTTCAGATCCCTCACTCGCGGTATATACCTATGCGCCGGAAGGATTGGTGGCTTTTTTACATCAACGAATTCGATGGATTTCAAAAACAAGTAAGGTGAAAGATCATTTTGCTACAAGCTTAGGGGTAATTCAAACCGTACTATCTCTTATTTTTTACACCTTATTGGGTATTTATCTATTCAAGGAGGAATTCTCAGAAATGCTGTTTTTGTTAATTGTAAAAACGGGACTGGATTTAATTTTTTATGCACCTTATTTTTTCAGGTTTAAACGAATTCACTCTTGGGTCCTTATTCCACTCTATGAAGTGATTTTTCCACTATATAATGTACTTTTGTTGACCTTAATTTTATTCCTGAGTCCAACATGGAAAGGAAGGGGAGTTAATTTATAACATAGCACCTAGCATCATGAAGAATAGCATTAAAAAGATTTGGAGATATTTATTAGTTGTATTGGTAATTTCATTAACTATCGTTGTAATTCAGAATATTAATGGCCATGAACAAGATATACCAAAAGTGGTTCAAGATATAAACAGTGGGGTTATCGGGGCTATTTTAACGACCATCATTACACTCCTATTGCTTTCTAACCAAACAGACTTGCAAGAAATTCAGACTAAAAATTCTGTTATTTATGAGGAGAAATTAAAACTTTATAATGAGTTTTTAAATGTAATGAGCAAATCCCTAGAGGATGGAAAATTAGCGCCTGAAGAATTGAAAAGTATAATCTTTCAATATTCCATTGTACGTATTCACATTTCAGCAGAAGGGGCTCAGAAAATCGAAGATGCGATACGCTCTATTGATGAGGAGTTTTTTTATGTAGATGAGAATTATGTGCCCAAGTTTGACCGTTACATTCAATTATACACTGAGATATGCAATGTGTTAAGAAAAGAACTCTATTTGAATAATCAAGAGGTGGATTTAGCCCCTTTTTCCTTTGATAATTTCTTGAAAATCGCATATCAACACCGTGCTGTAAAGCTTCCAATTAATTCCTTTGAAGATGTATTGGCTGAATTTGAAAAAACAAGAAGTATCTATATTGATGAAAGTAAAGGCAACAAAATTCAATTTGAATTATCTCAGGAAAACATCAAGAATTTAACAGAGGCATTTCATTTGATCGAGTTAATTTTTAATGAGCACAATGATCATAAAATCGAGCGGCGTTATTTATTAAAACAGTATCATGTTAATGGAAAGATTTATCTCGGGATGTTAAACGTATACTATTCAGTTGGAAATGTGCAAATAGCTACGCTTGGAGTTTCTCAGAAAAACAGAATTTATTTCAAGATAAAGTTTGAAAAAGAACGAATTATTTCGTTCGAACCCGAAACCATTGTAGCAGAATACGAAACTACCATCAGGGAGGATTTGCGTTTATTTTTAAATGGTATAAATCCAAATTCAAAAAAATCCCCAACAGATTAAATTCCCTGTTTTTATTCAAGGCTACCGGCTAATATCATACCTTTGCGCATGCGAATTCTTATGGTTTGTTTAGGAAACATTTGTCGATCACCGTTAGCCGACGGTTTATTGCGCAACAAAGTATCCGAAAAGAAATTGCCTTGGTTTGTGGATTCAGCAGGCACCGCCGCATACCACATTGGAAACCCTCCAGATCATCGAATGATTCAAACCGCTAAGGAAAATGGAATAGATATTTCAGGTCTCCGTGCTAGGCAATTTACTTCGCAGGATTATGAAGATTTTGATCGGATTTATGTTATGGATCAAAGTAATTACAAGAATGTACTTGCGTTGGCAAATTCGAATGCTGATCGGCAGAAAGTTTCTTTATTTCTT
>Ga0315899_10003756_pt1 | contig 16504 bp, 19 predicted proteins | sample LakEriMetagenome_2_FD_203518 | JGI IMG/M metagenome (GOLD analysis project Ga0315899, IMG submission 203518) | Freshwater fungal communities from buoy surface, Lake Erie, Ohio, United States - Buoy 4 MA112 | ecosystem: Environmental > Aquatic > Freshwater > Lake | place: USA: Lake Erie, Ohio... | reverse complement strand
AAATCCAACTGCCCAGCGCGCTTGGCCAATAGGGATCGAATTCGCTGTACACGGCTAAAACTGGAATCTGGAGTGATTTCACGGTTTCACGATGGTCAATTTTTCGTTGATTTTTCACAAGGCTCACAGCAACATCTAATGGAGTTTGCTGTCCAATAGAATTTAGCATATCTACTAAATATGAGTTCTTGGTCAATAAAGATTCAGCATAAAATTCTCTCTCATTCCGTGGCCAATGTATCTCTAAGTCAGCGATATATTTGTCGAGAACTTCTGCAGTCAAAGCTAAATCGAAATCTGGCTTTTTTTCTAAAATCAAAGGGCCATTCATTAAAACTAATCCTCTGACATCAGAGTCTTTTCTTTGCAGGTAACTTAAAGAAGTAGTACAACCCATAGACCAGCCAACCAAATACACATCAGCTAATGAAAACTTTTCAACCAACTCAGATAAATCATTTGCAAGAAGGTCAAAATCATAAGTGCTGTTTGGCTTATCAGATTCGCCCATACCTCTTTGGTCATAGCTGAAAACTCTGTATTCTTGAGAAAGATTCAAGGTGATCTTGTCAAAAAGCCGGTGAGATTGTCTCCAACCATGCACCAATAGATACGTTCGATCACCGGTTCCGCGATCTGAATATCTGATTTGGGTACCGTCTTTTAGGGAGGTAAAACTCATTTATCGAGCTCGTTTAAAAGATCCATGGCCACTGAAGCTCTTGCAAAACCTGCGTAGTTAGCTATTAGAGCTAGCGCAGCCTCAAGATCCTCTCGATTGAGATTGTGTTGGGATGCCCACTTTAAGTGTCCCCTTAGGCGTTCATCAACTGCGCCGAGGGTAGTTAACACAGTTATTACAATCAAACTTCTCTCTCGTAAAGATAATTCATTCTCCTGCCAATTACCTCCACCTGCTGCCAAGAAGGCAGATTCAGAGAATTTTGACCCATAATTGGTAATGAAGTGTGCTTCTACATCCAAAACACTCATTCCTAATTGGTCAGCATAAGCCTGAAGGCCTTCTGCTCTTCGATTTAGTTCACTCATTTTTGGTCGCTCACCGATCGGGCTGCAGAACTTCTCCGCTTTTGTTGCAGAGCATCCAATCCGATAGCACCTATAAGAATCAGACCAGTAACAATCAATTGCCAATAATCTGCAACCCCAGCAACCGAAAGTCCATTCTGCAAAACACCTAAGAACAGAACTCCAACAACGGTGCCACTTACGCCACCTACACCACCTGAGAAGCTAGTTCCTCCAAGTAAAACAGCGGCTGTGGCCGTAAAGATTAAATTTTGCCCAACTTGCGGACTCGCCGCACCAATTCGGGCATCTTGAATAACACCTGCAAGTGCCGCGAAGCCTGCAGCTAACGCATAAACCAAAACTATGATTCGGACAGTATTGATGCCTGATAATTTTGCGGCTTCTTTATTTCCACCAATCGCATAAATATCGCGACCAAAAAGGGTGAATTTTTGCACGTATAAGAGAATCAAATAAACAAGGATCATCACTACGACCTGGTTTGGAATGAAAAATAAACTTTCATAAGCCAAAATTTGTAAATTCTTATTCTCAATCGCGCTGGTTTTTGTTCCCGACCAAAATTGGGTTAAACCGATAAAGAGAGTGGAAGACCCTAAAGTGACTACTAGAAAGGAGAGACCCAATTTTCCAATTGCAAGTCCATTAATTAAGCCACCAACAACAACGCCAAACAAAAGAGTCAAAAAGATTGCTACCGCCAAATTAAGATCAAGCTGATTAGAGAAGTAACCCAAGGCGATTCCACTCAACGCCATCATGCTACCAACTGAAAGGTCAAAGCCACCAGCAATCATTACGAAAGTTAATCCCATAGCTGCGACCCATAAAATTGATGAGCTTGTTAAAATGACGGTGAAATTACTCAGGGTAAAGAAGCGCTCTTGGGTAATCGTAAAGAAAATTATCATCACAATCAGTAAAACTAAAATAACAAAAAAACGTTGTCTCACTAGGCTTCTTATCATTACGCTACCTCTTCATCTAGTTGGCCCATGGCATACTGAACAATTCGTGACTCATCCGCCAATGACCGATTGAGATTGGCAACAACTTTCCCGCGAAACATCACTAATATGCGATCACATAATGTTAGCAATTCTGGAATCTCAGAAGAACTTACAATTATGCTAAGACCCCGGTCTCTTTGATCTAACAAAATTCGATAAATCTCTGACTTGGCACCAACATCTACCCCACGGGTTGGTTCATCAAGTAAAAGAATATTTGGGTTCGTGGATAACCATTTAGTTAGAAGTACTTTTTGCTGGTTTCCACCGCTCAAACTCGAGACAGGGGCGTCTAGGGAAGAGCACACGATGTTGAAGTCCGAAGAATAAGTTCTAACTTGTTCGTCAGTCTTTTTACTTCTCGGTCGCACTAATCTATTTTTCCATGACGTAGAAGCCATCAGAGCATTCTCCAAGATTGACATTCCTAAAACTAGACCTTGATTCTTCCTATCCGCTGGCACGAATGCGATCTTATGTCTCATCGCATCTCTGGGGTTTCGTACTCGAATGTTGACGCCATTTATCTGCAAAACTCCCTTTCGTTGACCATGTAAACCAAAGATAGATTCAAGCAATTCCGAATGGCCTGCCCCGACTAGTCCAATTACTCCCAGAATTTCGCCTTTCTTCAGCGAAATCGAAACATCTTCGAATTTATTGACAAGAGAAAAATTCTGAGTTTGCAGTAGGGAATCAGCGCCCTGAAAAATTTCATTTTTTGCAAGTGTGCTTGGATCTCGACCAATCATGTCGTGGATCAACTTTTTCTCTGAATACTCTGATATCAATCCAGTCGAAACTAGGTTTCCGTCACGAAGGACTGCCAACCTGTTACAAATTGCATAAATTTCTTCAATTCTATGGGAGATAAAAATAATGGATACACCTTGGGTAGCTAAATTCCGAAGAGCAATGAACAATTTTTCAACTTCGTGGGAAGTTAGCGAACTGGTTGGCTCATCAAGAATTAGAATTCTTGTCTTACCGATAATGGCCCTTGCGATTTCTACCATTTGAGCCTGCCCAGGAAGAATATCCCTTACGAGAGCATTAGTGTCTAACTCGCATCCAATTCTATCGAGCATGTCTTTACTCTGCTCATGTGTTTTTTTCCAATTTATTCCTAGCAAAGTTTTTGGTTTCAAATGACTCAAATATATATTCTCTGCAACCGTTAAATCATAAGCCAAGGTTCGCTCTTGAGTTACTGCACTAATTCCCATTTTCAGTGCATCATTTGGATTTTTAAAATTAACTTCTTTGCCATCAAAATAAAGTGTTCCCGAAGTTGGTTGGATCTGACCTGAGATTATCTTCAAGAGAGTTGATTTACCGGAACCATTTTCCCCACAAAGTCCAAGTATTTCTCCAGGACGGATATCTAATGTGACCCCACAAAGTGCTTTTACGCCACCGTAGCTTTTTGCTACATCTCTTGTCTCAAAAATAGCGGCACCAGATAAATTTTCATTTTTCAGAAGCATTACGTTTCCAATCTAATTTATCCAGCGCCGCTATTTCCTGTTTCTTATTGAACTACTTTGCCTTTAGTTCTTTGGCCCATGAAGGAACTGACTTAATATTCTTAGCCGTTACTAAGACAGGAGCCTCAGCGCGGACTGTTTTTGGAAGTTTTTTACCCTGGTTAGCATTGTAAAGCCCCCAAGCTGCAAACTTACCGATACTTGGAGCAGCAAGTTGGATTGTGTAACTCAAATTACCGGATGTGATTCCAGCACGAGCATCTGATCCACCATTCTGTCCACCGTAAATGACGCCGGAAACATTTGCTGCTTTTCCTGCTGAATTGGCACCGATAGCAGATGGATCGTTGTAAGCAATTATTCCTTTGATTGTAGGATAATTAGAAAGAAGCTGAGTTCCTGCAGTAGTTCCACCTGCAATGTCATCAGATGGGTTTGAAGCATTACCTGCCCACTTTAAACCAAAGGCATTTGCCCACTTCTTTGCTTGTTCAATTGAGTAAACAATAGATGGAACGGCAATGGCAAAATCCATTGTTGCGTATGAAGATCCGCTACCAATTAATTTCGTCATTTGCTTAGCGCCAAGATAAGCAGCTTCATCTCTGCGTTGCAGGATTTGACTGTCATAGACGCCAATATCGTTGTTCTTGAAGTTTTCGTCGATTGAAATCAATTTAATTCCAGCAGCTGCTGCTTCTGCGAGCGCAGGCTTCATAGAATTTGGATCAAGTGCGAAGACGAAAATTCCGTCAACCTTCTGAGCAGTTAATTGCTGAAGTTGGCTGACCTGAAGATTTACATCGCCCTTACCATCAAGGATTGTTAATGTTCCGCCGAGCTTAGTGGTTGCTTTTTTCATAGCAGTTCCCATGGCATCTAGGAATTCATTTCCGCCAAATGGGTTCAAATAAGCTATGCGAAGCTTTTCTTTCTTTGTTGGCTCATCATATCCGACAGGCCGTTTTGTTTCTGTAGAAACGAATTTTGGTGTAGCTGCATTAGCCGAAGCAGTTACCAACGGGCTCAAGGAAGCCGCAAGCATCACACCGGCTATGGTTGTGACTAATATAGATTTATTCTTCACGTATTCTCTCCTAATCGCGAGAACCAGTTGGACCAGGGCTGTACCCGCGTAATGCAACCCTGCGGTAACTAAAGACCTTCCCTATTGACCTCGTCAAGGGTTTTCTATAAGTTTCCCAACTAGTGGGAACTTCCCATCTATCGGGATACATCAGGAAATAACGAGTGGAATGCCTCTCGTGACGTCGAAAAGGAAGGGGATTTCATGCCAAAAATTTTCCTCAACGAAGACTCGTTAGGCAATGAGAATGCAGCAACAGTTATCTCAAAAATAAGTTCCATACTCCTTTCCTTCGATGACGCAGATTCAGGGCTAAATCTAAAACAAATCATTGATAGAACTGGTGTCCCCCGGAGCACCGTGCACCGCTTATGCAACGAATTGGTGCGCTTCGAGCTACTTAGTCGACACGACAATAAGTATGACCTAGGACGAGTTGTAATGGGCGCGAGCGGACAACTTAAAGATTTTAAGAATATACGCGTAATTTCAGAGCCACACCTATACGATCTCTTCGCATTGACTAAATGTGGAGTGCATCTGGCTGTTCGACAAGGTTTAACAACTCGATTCTTGGCCAGAATAGTTAGCGCTAATACAAAGCCTACGATTTCTCGAATTTGGGGAGAGCGACCACTGCATACGACTGCCAGTGGAAAAACTTTTCTAGCTTTTGAAAAAGATCGGGTAGCTCTGATGGAACATCTTGTTCAACGCTCCCCTAGGGCTTTCACATCAAATACTTTTACAACAAAGTCTGGACTTCAATCTGAAGTGAAGAGAATTCGCCTAATTGGATATTCAACCGAAAGTGAAGAGTTGTTAATTGGCTGGAGGGCGATTGCCGCCCCAATATGGAAAAACAAAAATGAAATTGTGGCAACCGTTTCTCTTTCAGCAGAAATCGGTGGAATAGATATCGACTCTTTTATTCCCGATCTTCTCAAAACTGCGGACAATATATCCAGGTTGCTAAGAAAATAATTAACGGGTTAACAGCACTCTAAAACGCGAATTCATAGCCATTTCATACGCCTGTTTCCCAAACTCCAAAGCAAGCTTTTTCTCAAATTTTGGGCAATAGCTGCTCCCTTTAAGAAATTCAAAAGTTTCATGAACATAACCTGCAATAACTGGGAGGGGAATGCGCAATAAGTTAAAACCTTCAAACCGGTAACCCTTACCTAAAAGATTTGCTCCATCTATTTCGATAGTGGTGCCAGCGCTCAAACCGATAACAACATGCTGGCAACCAGGTTCAGCAAATGCTGCCGCGAGTTTTGTGTAAGGGCCGCCAAGTGGGTCAATAATCAAGTTATAACCAGAACCTTGGAAAGAAGCCAATAAATCGTTATAGGTCAGAGTATCTCTACCTAAAACTTTAATTCCCTCTCTTGTGACCCCTGTTGCTTGCCAACCTAGATGTTCTGCAATTAGGAGTGCTGCTTCGCCTATAGATCCATTTGCTCCTAGAACCAAAACTTTTCTTGGAGAAGCAATCTTCGCCATCTCACCGAAAATTGAAAAGACGGACAAAAAAGAAATCATAGAGATTGCTACCGTTTCGGTGGAAATTCCATCAGGAATTGGAAAAACCACATCTTGCGGAAAAGAAAAAGCTTCTTTGTGCATGCCAGGGCTTTGAAATCCGCCACCAACTCCTTCGGCAAATACGAAGAAACGGGATCCTGTTGAGTCAACTGCAACCCCAGAAGTGCCAGGAACAAGTGGCCATTTATCTGCAAGAGGAAAGTAGCCATTTGATATCTGCTGATCTAGTGGCGATATCGCAGAACATTCTAAATACAATAAATTCTCTGTTTCAAGATCAATATCGTTTTCTACTACTCGTAAATTTCCTGGAGCAGAAATCTCAATTGACTTCACTTTCACTTTGCTCCGTTAAACATTTGAAGAAAATCATCAATCGAGACTTGTCCCGCTTTCTTGAATCTAGGTTCTCTGACCGGAGCAAGGCCAGCGTTCTTATGCAATTTAATCACCTGTTCTGCCGCCTTAAGTGTTATTGAGGTGCATGGAATGACCGGAGCATTGGAAACTTTAAAATCTACTTCATTCGCAGTTAATAAGCCGAACAAGTTACCTGCCGGAATAACAACGTCAGCGCCGTCATCAACAAGCACCGTCGCAATCGCACGAAACGACTTCAATATCTCCTGATAAGAATCCTGATTTCCATCGAACGCTGCGGAAAAATCTTCGACTTTCATGTTTAGAGCCTTAATTGCTGACAACTTATCTAATAGCCCATATTTTTCTATTTGCTCTAAATGAATTACTTCAAAGGCATCATCAAGTGAGATTAGGGCGAACTTCTTGCCCAATTGCGAAGCTCGGAGCAATGTGGCCTCTCCTAATCCAATAACTGGGATATCGACGCTCGATCGCAGCTCATAAAGTAAAGGATCTTGGAAATGACCTAACACAAAGGCGTCGTAGCCATCCCTTTCGGCTTCGATAGCATTTCTTATCGCAGATATTCCGCAGCGCAATTCTTGCAATCGGCCAAAATCACGCGCTGGCGGAGTTAACCCAATGACATCTACTTCCACACCGGCAGAGGCGCTCTTATTTAAATACTCCTTTAAGCGATGGAGGTATGCAGAATTCGTATTTTCATCAACGAAGCTCTGCCACAGTATTTTCATTACCTCTCCTTAAGAAATTCTAGAACCACTCGTGAAACTTCCACATGCTTCTCTTCCATGAGCGGAATCATTCCTCCTTGGATTACCTCTTTAGAAGCCGATTTAGCATTTTTCAGAGTAGAAATAAATTTATCAACTTGCGGAAAAGCGAAAGGATCTTCAGATGGGGCTAGTAGCAATACTCTAGAAATTATTTTATCTAGGCTTTCTTCAATGACATAACTTGAACAAGCCAAGTGTCCCTCTTTGGGATCAAGGCCAAAAGATAGTGAATCACGAATAAACCGATTTAGAATTTCTGGCTTATTTTTAGGATAGTAAGGATATCTTTTTGCCCAATTCGCTGTTAAATGTGATCCATCTTCAGCAATAACTGCGTCATCTACTCCTTCTCCATTTTTATGCTTCTCTCGATATTCTCTATCGGTATATGGCGCAGCAGAGAGAATTAAATTATTTACACGCTTTGGATTCTCTGCGGCAACTGCAAACGCCACCAATGCGCCCGTATGGTGGCCAAGAAGATTCAATGTGGAAAGACCCATTGCATCGGCTAAAGCAATTACACCTGATGCATACTTCTCAATTGTCTGAGGCGCAGCAAACTTAGCACTCTGTCCAAAACCATACATATCCATTGCAATCACTCTGTGTTCCACGGCCAGTAATGGAATCAATTCTCGAAATTCATCCCATGATCTTGGAGTCTGGTGCAGAAGAATTATCGGAGCGCCCTGGCCCGCAGTAGCAATATGTAATTGCCCAAGTTCTGTTTTTACGTATTGAAATTCCATAGCCACATCAGACTACCCATAATCTAGAAAAAGCGCTGTAATCTCTACTCATGAACTACCCAGCACTGCGCAAAACCCTGCAAGCCGGTTCCATAGTCTTCGGCGCATCCGCCCTATTCCTTCTCGTTCTACCCAAACTATTTCTAGACCTTCTCGCCCTAGACACCAGCGATGAGTTAATCTGGTCTATGCGCATGATTGGCATAACAGTCTTTGCTCTCGCCGGAAACATGTGGAACAACGCATCTCAAAGCAGTGATGCACGTGTTGGAAATGTTGCAAAGGTAATGTTTATCAGCGCCACCGCACTCGGAGTTCTAACTCTCATGATCCCAGCAGAACTAACTTGGTTCACCTATACCTACGCCGCAGTTGGCTTTGGCTTTGGGATTTCTTATGCGGTGAATCTAGTGCGGAAGTAAAAGCTAAAGCCCGAACTCCCCCATATCCAACCGCACACCAATCGCTGGCATTGGATTATTGCTATCCCAACCAAGCAGAGCGGGCACCTTAAACTCCGTAACACCTTTATCTTTCAGCATCTTCGTAACATCACCAGAAAAAGTCTTTGGCACATATCCAACTTGCAACCCATCAACCATTACTTTCACAGCGTTCGGATCAAAGTCATTTGTAGGTTCTAACTCCAGCATCGCCTGAGTCTGAAATTGCCCAACATCAATCACTTTATTCTTCTTTAATAGCGCAACCAGGTGATCGCGCTGAAATGATTCACCCACCACATCAAAGTTATAACCAGATTCCGATGAATCCTCTTCTTCCATATCAACCTCGGACGAACCTAAATCCTCGCCCTTAGATCCAAAAAGATTATCGAATATGCCCATGGGGACAGTGTGGCACTTTATGGGCGAATGGCAAGGGGTGATCGATCCCAAATAGTCGGAGTAGCAAATTCAGTGGCTACCCATTCCATTGAATTGAAGTTAGATCTGGATAGAAAGTAAGTCGTGGAAATTAAAAACAAAATAGAATTCTAAGCTAACTTTCCTCGTTGTGGGTTTGAGACAGTCGAACAAACCAAGAAGCGACAGAGGCTGTTATAACTCCAACAAGGGAGATTCCAGCAATCATTAGTAGAACCGCTAGAAGCCGACCTTCGGTGCTTACTGGAAATCTGTCACCGTATCCCACTGTTGTGACTGTTGTGACTGCCCACCAAATTCCATCGCCAAAATTCTTTATGTTTGATCCTTCAATACTTCTTTCAGAAATAGTCACTTGAACGGCAGCTACGTATGCAATAAAGAAACTCGCGATTGCTACCTTTAAAGTTATAGCAAACTGTCGACCGATGGCTACTTTCTGAATGACTAACCCACCAAATGAAATGACTCTCATTAGGCGCAATGGGCGCAAGAAGGGCAGTAGGACGGCCGCCACATCAAATAGGTGGTGTTTTAAGAAATCAACTTTTACCTTGGCCCTAAAAATTCCTACCAATAAATCAAACGCAAAGGCAAGCCAACAAACCCATTGGACTATATCTATGAATTTTTGTGTTGAACGAGAAACTTCTACTACAAATGCAGGATAGGAATAGGTAACAAGAAATATTAGAGCCAAGAAGGTGAGAATCTCACTCCAAATGCGCTTCATGTAGATATCTTAAAGGTGTGTATGGATTGAAACATTAGATTTGAGTAATAAATTCTTGAAACCTCAGTTCTAATCGTGCGGGATCTGGCTTCGCGCTCGGCACCTGTGGCACCCATAGCTTTGTCATATTCATTTCCTTGATTCCGTGCTCCAGCATTGGTCCATCGATTTCGCTCAAAATATCCTTGCGGATATGAACAATGTAGTCAGCATCAATTCCTACAATATTTATGTCATATGCAGTGTGGTGAATTTTACAAAGACTTAAGCCATTTGTTACTGATGTTGATGAAGTTTCATCGCTATCTGGCGTTATATGCGCCGCATCCAAGAGTCGGCCATGGCCAAGTTTACATATTGCACACTTAGTTTCATAGGCACTAATTACTCGGGCACGAAATGCAGGTTGGTGCAATCTCTGCTTCATCGTGCGTTCGGCATAACGTCTTTCAATTAAAGATTCGGACCGAGAAGCTGTAGCTAAAGAAAGGTCGGGGGCAATTAGGCAGTAACCCTCGTCGGGAAAATCATTGATGATGAAGATTCTGTATGGAACATAACGACCAGAATCCTGTTGAACAAACCAGATAAGAGGAAGTTGAAGCTCCATTGCCTTACGCATCTTTGTATTCTTGCCAGCAGTTCCACCTGATTGATAGTCGTATCGCCAGAGACCGCCTGAAACTTCTTGGTCCTCATATTTTCCTGACTTCGTTGTATTTATTGAAAGTGTTGCTCGTAATTCCTCACCGAGCGTCCAAGATGCACCTGGATTCCAAATACCACCTTGCGAATCAATTACACGAATAGTTTGTCCAGCGTAAGTGAAACTGCCGAGTTCCGCACGGGAGAGCATTCCATCGCCCTCGTTCGCTTTGGCGATAATCTTCTCAATCAAATCCTCACGTAGAACCTGCTCGTCTTCTAGCGTCCACATGCACAGAGCTTAGGGTTTCAATCATTTTTGTGGAAGGGTTAGCGTGCATCTGCAATCCTAAATAGCATGGAGCGGAGTATTAAATGCAAATAGGAACACTCACCTGGGATGTTGATGCCCTGGCTGAACAGCTGCATCTGACAGTTGATGAGACCCTGACTTATTTCCAGGATGGCCGCAGATGTTCATTTATTACTGAACGTCGGATTGCTCGTGAGTTTATTGGTGGACGCATTGCAGATTCTGAGGGTGCTGCCTACGACGTATTTGATCAGGACAATAAGAAGTGGGAAGTTCGATCACTGACCCGGAGTGGAATCTATTTTTGTCCAAGTTATATGGTGGGCAGTGGACGTAAGTTTGAAGAAAAAGGTTTTTTGGCGAAGATAGAAGAAATTGAAGGGTATTACGTAGCAAAAATAACTACATTTCCAGAAGTTCCGGTTTATAAAATATCTGCTGATCAAGTTCTTGCTTGGTATAAAACCGGGAAGCTTGGGAAGAGCACATCTATTTCTTTGGCTACAGCACTTTCTTTACTTAAAACTATTGCTTAAGGCTTTTTAAATACAACAATCCTGTTTGTGTTGGTTCCAGAATCGTTGTTCTTGACTCCCCAGATATTTGATGTCTTGGTGAATTCTTGGGTGTTGATCATTACGAATTCTGTGGTGAAGCCATGGCTTTCACCTAGGGGAACTATTTCTTCATCAAGTTTGATTGAACCTTTACGGATTTCACCGACTTCGAAGGCAACAATGCCGCCTGATTTTGTTACACGAAATAGTTCGGCCAGGACATCGGACATGATTTCATTCCACTTTGCTAAGTCTTTAGGGATTGAGATCTGATTCGATATTTCTTCGGCATCAAGGTTGTTAAACCAGCAGCGCATCCAGTTGTCTTCGACATATTGAACGATATCTAGGAATGGTGGGGATGTGACAATAAGTTGGACTGAGTTATCTTTTATGGTCTTGGTTTTATCGGATGGGGTATTTAAGAACTTTGCAGTTTTTGCGGCCTTGTTTAGGTTCTCGCGTTGTTCTTCTGTGAGGTTGCGAAGTAGGCCCTTTGATTTCTTAAGGATTATCTTCTTGGTGTCGCGGTATTCTGGGGTTTGTTGGCGCTTCTCGTTGATGCGGATTTGAGATTTAGCAGATACCGCTTGGTTTGGTGGGAATGTGTAGACAGAGAAGAAGCCAGAAGAGTGACCGGTAAGGCGATTTGTGGCAACCATTTGGATCCAGTCATCGATGTGATCGTTCTTTTTATCTGATCTGCGGTCGATGAAATATTGGCGAAGAGAGAGAATCTCTTGAAAGGTTTTCTTCTCAAAGAACATTGAGAGATCTATGTCGGACTTAAGACCCTTTTGGATTGGGATCTCTTTTAATCTGGTTTCTAATTCTTCATCTGTTGGTGGTATCAGGCGAGCTTTGGTGAGAATTATTGAGAGCGGATTTATATCGTTCTGAACTAATTCACGGCCGCGGATTGCAGCTTGGATGACTGTTGTGCCACGGCCACCGAATGGGTCGTAGACAAGATCACCAGGATTGGTGAAGCGATCGATGAAGTAATCAGGGAGTTGGGGTTTGAAGCAAGCGCGATATGAAATCTCGTGGATGCTTGGTGCTTGGCGTTGTTTGTTGGTCCAGAATTCGCCAAATTGATAATCAATTACTTCGCCAGAACTTAGTTTTACTTTCTTGTGGGCGATATCCGATTCGATGAATGGAGCGAACTGGGTATCGGACATGCGCGTAAGTCTAGGCCTTGGGTGTGACGGGGCTGGTTATTGCTTATAAATCAATAAGTTTGTGCTTCTTAGCAATGGCTTTGACGTTTCCGCCTTGGCCACCTTCACCACTTTGACCTTGCCAATCACTATGGTCCAGCCAGCCAAATCGAATCTTTTTAAGACCGGGCATTTTTCCAGGTTCAAATTTTTCATAATTAACGACTATGTAATAGCCGTCCTTCAATTTCTTTGCCGTGGTTGCTGTTTGGGCAAAACTTTTGTTTCCCGGAATGTCAGAAGGGCTAGATGAAGTTTTAATTTCTATCGAGAACTTATCGTCAGGAATGAAGACTAAATCTTTATCTGTGACCGCTTTTTCAGGTCGCCAAAATGTTGGATATGCTTCTGCGAATTCTCGTGGAATTAGCTCGTGGAGCCATGAACCCATTAATTGTCCGCTAGGAAAGATATCAACACCTATTTTGAGTTCTCTACTTCCAATTTTTGACTCAAAAATGTCATTCCAGGCTGCAGTCACCATGGTTCTGATTTCATCGCCAAACAGTGGATGCGCTTTAACTAAATCTGCAGTGATTGCTTTCCAGTCTGCTTCGGGATGTCCGTCATATGGTGAAATATTAATTAGTCAATCTCCTTCGTGAATTCGGCGACGCGATCGTGAACCATAATTTGGTCCTCTGTTATTTCGTGATGCAGGACTAGTCCTTGTGGGGTGCTGCAGCGACTAAGGGCAACATAAAGTTGACCTGGGCTAAATGCTTTGCGGGATAGATCGATGATTACGCGATCAAAGGTTTTGCCTTGGCTTTTATGGATTGTTACGGCCCAAGCAAGTGTGAAAGGAAATTGGGTAAAGGTGCCTGCTACATCGTAGACAAGTTTGCCTTCGCGAAAAGCGGGGCGAAGAACTTCCCATTCGTGCAGATGAACATCATAGATTTCTGGGTTGCCAACAATTTTTACCTTTACATATGGCCCAGCTTTGCCATTATCTAAAAAGATATCTTCGATGATAGCTAGCGTGCCATTGGCCCAACGTTGTTCGCCATCGTTTGCGACCATCATTATTTGGGAACCTTTTTTGAAATCCAAGATGTCTGCGGTTGGAAAATCCTTTGGTGAAACTTGGCCAAATACCCGGGCCTGCCAGGTATGAAGCGGGGCTTTAAGTGCATTTAGTTTTAGGTTGTTTATGTCATCCGCTTTTTTATTTGTGGTGGTTAGGGTTATAAAGAATTCGCCTTTTTTGGGTTCGAAGTCTGGCTTAACTAAATCCTTTAGGAATTCCATGTGGTGATCTTCAGTTTCATTAACCCGCACTGCATTTAAGGTGCTGATGAAGTCTTGGTCTGACTGGCGGTAGATCTTCTTTAGATGGATGGTTTCGTAATCAATTTCCTGCATGACGTGGGAATCAAAGAAGAATTCACTTTGGTAATGGCTTGCGATGAAATCGCGTTCATCTTGGCCGCGAACTATCGGTGGAAGTTGGGCTAGGTCGCCAATCAGGATGATCTGGACTCCCCCAAATGGTTTGCCTTTCTTGGGGCCATATTTGCGCAGAGCTTGGTCGACGTAATCCAACATGTCAGCTCTGACCATAGATATCTCATCTATGACGAGAGTTTGCAGGGAGCGCATTATTGCTTTATTACGAGCATAGTAATCGGGGCCGTTTACATGTTCGAAAGTTACGTTGATACCAAAGCTGAAGAAGCGGTGGATAGTAAAACCGCGAACATTGATTGCAGCGACGCCAGTAGGTGCAAGAACGACGGTGTTTTCGGGGAGAACATTTTGGCGCAGGTAGGTAAGCAGAGTTGATTTTCCGGTGCCGGCATTGCCGGTGATGAAAACATTTTGCTTGGCCTTTACTAAATCAATTGTGCGGGCCATCTCGTCATTGAGTTCGAGGTTGTCAGGAAGGCTGATTGATTGAGCATCTAGGACATCAGTTTTCATTTGGTTCCACCGATCTTTAGTGCATTTGCAGTTAGTGCATATGGGTGGAACTCGTTGACGATGAAGCTGTATGTGGGTGCTGGGGTAAAGGTATATGAGTCAGAGATATCTGGATGCGCAGTGGTGAAGCCACGCTTATCGAATTTGCTCTTGATGGCTTCAAGGCGTGGCCAAGAACAGATACCCGCGATGCTTTTTGCGTTTCCGCAGGCTACTTTCATCTGGGCTTCTATGAAATCTTTCTCCCAAGTGAGTTCACTTTGACGAGCAAGAAGGATTAAGTGTCTTGCGTGCAATTCTTCAACTGCTTGATCGCGATCCAAAAAGAAATCTAGGCGATCGAGTGGTGGACTTGCTGGTTCATCAGACTCTGGTTTTTCTTTAGTGGTTTTTGCGCGCCGAGGTTTGGTTGCAGTAAATCGTGCGGCCATTGAAGTTTCAGAGGAAGTGAATCTTGAATGGATTTCTGGATGATCTGATTGCAGGCGCTTCTCATCAATCTTTGGACGCGGTGCTGAAACTCGCCAGCCTGCGACACCGTTGATGCCGCCAGTGTTCTTTGCGAAATCACGGAGCGTTTCTTTAATTTGCTTAAGTTCATCTTCAACTGCCATAAGTTCGGCAGCATTAGTTTTGTAAACTTCATGGATATCTAGAAGTGTGGAATCGGGTTTGATTTCCTCTTCAGTAGAAAGCGTCGCAGCTATTTGTTCTACCCGTTGTAGGCCTGGAAGATGCTTCTCTAGGTTCTTTGCCAGTTTTTGGGCTAGCAAATATGCATCGCTGAGTCGAGTTTCGTTGAGGGTAAACCATTCTCCTGTTATGCGATCAATGGCATGGCGGGCATGCATTTGGGTTTCGAGTTCAGAAATTGCCGGGGAAACAAGTTCTTCGATAACAATAATTTCGCGTGGATTACCGGTTTGGTGATCGCCTTTGCGCGATTCGCTGGAGCGATCATCGCGAGTTAATCCGATTTTTACGTAGGCCGAAATATCACCGGTCACGTGGTCACGTTCGCGCATAAAGTAAAGCGAGCCAGGGGTTAGATTCATGCGCTGTTGGCCTCTTCTTCGGTCTCGTGGGTAAGGACTTTAAGGGATTCGCAACATAACTTAAATTCGTGTTTGCGGAAATGGTGGCGGCAAAAATCTAAGTGTCCAAAGGTAAAAATAATGCGATAGACAGCGCGGGCGCCGCAACCATCGCAGTAAGTATTGCGGTGGAAGAACTCGTTCTCAATCTCAACCATGCTTTTGGTCTCGGTGCTCATTAGTGCTTTCCTCCATAGGTAATTGGATCTATCTCGATGTTCTTTGAGCGCTTGTAGTTATGGACAACGCCTTTGAGTAGATGCTCCATGTTCAGGGCTGTCATGGTTTGGGAGAGACTTAGTTCGCCAGTTTTATCGCCTAGTTCAATAACTTCAACAAACACCCGCAGTGAATATTCTGGAAACCGGCGTTCAACTTCGCTTTCTTGCGAGCGCTCATTCTGCGGCATCGAGAATGTCATCCATTCCGAATGTCCTTCTGCGCCTTTATCAACCGGGCTTATACGGATTTCATGATTTGGTATTGCCGGAATGATTATGGTCGCTGACTTGTAAGCAGCACGCCACTTAATTGTGTTTTTGATACCGAGGTGTTTTAGCTCGTGACGATTTACTTCGGTCTCCATCTTGAATGCTTCCTTTGGAAACATGTCGCGAAGCAGATTGGCGCTGACTTCTTTACGCCATTTCATAGTTAGCCACCACTTCTGCGATTTCCTTCGCGGTAATTGCATTTGCATGGGGGAGTAGTGTTTTCATGGTCACGGTTTCGGCAACATGCTTGTCGCCTTCCCAATGGCTGGTGGTTAAACACATGGTCAATTCATAACCTTCAGGTGTGACATTTAAGGAGCGCGTGACTGTGTATTTCTTCTCTGGTTTATCTGGCATTCCTGGCATCAGGCCGCCAATCCAAAACCAGTAAGGCTTGCAAGTTCTTCCCTGCTTGTCAGGTGATAGCCGAAGCAACCTGTTTCGTAACATGGGTATTCGCGGACTGGAAGTGATGCGTCCTTCGCTGCCTTTGATGAAGAGATTTTCGCCGAGTAGCGGATTGTCTTCAGTG
>Ga0315899_10003753_pt1 | contig 16508 bp, 28 predicted proteins | sample LakEriMetagenome_2_FD_203518 | JGI IMG/M metagenome (GOLD analysis project Ga0315899, IMG submission 203518) | Freshwater fungal communities from buoy surface, Lake Erie, Ohio, United States - Buoy 4 MA112 | ecosystem: Environmental > Aquatic > Freshwater > Lake | place: USA: Lake Erie, Ohio... | reverse complement strand
TTGGTCAGATTTGAAATTATTTTAACTTATTTGAAAAAAGAGCTTGCGGGTTTCAAATCTATACTTTATCTATCCGTTCGACATGACCTTAAACAACCTAATAGTTATCCAACGCCGCTTTAGATCCACCAAGGACAAGACGGCTATATTCTGGGCGACTAATCATGTAACGATCCGAGACGGCAACCAATCCTTGTTAGATCGTTACGTCAAACATCTACGCCGATTACATTTTCTACAAAACCTAATAACCAACGAACTAAACGAACATGAAGAATACATTAGAGCAGGAATTAAAACAGATCAGACGCAGAAAGAACTCGATGCGGAATTTGAAGAATAAACCAGACCGAAAAGAGTTATATTTCTTAGTAGTATCCGCCTTAGTTGCGGGTGTAACTATCGGGATCATCGCATGGAGCGTAATACTAATCTTTAACAAATAGAACAATATGAGCGAAAAGCAATTCACAGGCAAAGTAAGCCAAATGAAAACATCTAGCAAGTTTCTAGCTAGCGAGGATTTCATTGGTATGGGAGAAATCGAAGTAACCATCTCAGGCGTATTTGAACACGCGGACGAGGTCATGCAGGACGGCAAAAAGAAGTCATTCTATTCAGTCGGATTTAACGACAAGCCGAAACGAATGGTTTTAAACGCAACTAACCGCAAAACCCTAGCAGCTTGTTTCGGTGCAGATACAACTAAATGGATCGGCAAAAAGGTATCGCTATACGTCCAAGACGGAGTTAGAAACCCTGCTGGCGGTGCGACTGTATGCGGTCTACGTCTGAAAGCTAAACCAGATGCGGAATTACTCAAAGCTAATCGGGCTACAATGACAGGGGGTGCAGAATGAGCTTCTACGGCATTAAGACGGGTATTCCGTTTGATCTATACCGATCAGATGACATTACGCCGAACGATACGATCCAGACCGTAGCGGATAAGGCTATTTCCAAATCGCTTATTTGCAACTTTATCGAAGATCCTTGGATTTGGAAAAACGCACCTAAGCGCGAAAAAACCGCAGCTATGTCGGCGGGTAGTTTGCTGGATTGCTTACTAACCGAGCCGCATCAGTTTGAGAATCGATACGTTATGTCCGAATATACTGAGTTCCGCTCCAATGAGTCTAAAGCGTGGCGTAGCGAGATGGAAGCGGCTGGAGTGACTGTATTAAAGGAAAGCGAGTTAAACGCCGCACAAGCGCAGTTAGACGCTATTAAAGCCAAACCAGAGGCAGCGGCACTATTACGCAACGCACAGTACCAAGTAGCGTTTAGACATAAGACTAGCTATCCGTTCGCGTCTAAAGGTCTAATTGATATCCTACCCAATGACGGAGAGACTATCGTAGACCTAAAGACCTGCACCGCATCCGCTTTAGAGTCTAAACGATCACTAGCCAAGCACATCTACGATTGGATGTATCACGTCCAAGCGGGGGCGTATTGTGACGGCTACTCGATTGCGAGCGGAGAAGAACGGACTAGGTTTAAGTTTATCTTTGTAGCATCAACCGCTCCGTATCGGGTCGCAGTAGTAGAACTACCAATCCGAGCTATTATGCTAGGGGCGGATATTTACAGGCTGGGCGCGAAACGGTTTAACGACTGCCTGGATCAAAACTACTTCCCTTCGATCTGGGATGGAGTTCAAGAGTTGGATATCCCCGACTACGGATATAATGAAATTTAATACAATTATGACAACCTACACCTACCCAAACGAATCCGCTATGAGACAGGCTCACCCGTATCTAGCTAATCACCTCGCTACTATTGCGATTATATCCGATGGCATCGCAACGGCTCAGACCGATAACAGAATCTATATGTGGAGGGCGAGCGTATGATGATACAATACGTTCTAACCAAAGCCGAATGGGATGATTACCATGAGGCTAATCATATTCTAGCTAAGATTAAAGCTATCTTAGCTACATCGGGCATATACAATCACGAGCTATCTATCCCAGCTATGACGATGTATTTAGTCGCCAAAAATGACGAATTAAACGCAGCACATAAGACACTTAAGGAAGTCACCGAGCAACGTGATATGTTAGTTGAAGCACTTGAACGAATCCTAAACTACCAAGGCAGATTCGCTGAAGAAGATCCCAAAAGCATTGCAACCGAAGCACTCCAATCCCTAAACCAACCAACACCATGAACACACCGACACCGACACCGAGCAAAGACGAAGTAAACCTTGATAATTTACCATTAAAAGATGCACTACGATTTGTAGATGAGAATAGCACAACTGGAGGATTATTTACCAAAGCGGCGTTAAAGACACTTGCAGCGAAATGTCGCGAACTAACCGCCGTCACCGAGCAGCGGGACAGGCTGGAAAAGCAACGCGATCTGCTGATTGAAGTGCTGGAAGTCACATTGAATGCAACAGTGTTAAATCATAGAAGAGACAGATGGCACAGTGATGCTGAATATGCTTTGAATAAAATAAAACTAAACTTAAAATATGAGTGAAATAATGCTACACGGCGTATTAAATATGCCTCCTGAACTATGGAATAATGACAGCCCCATTGACGTTATGCAGAGGCATTCACGTTATGTTCAGGCATCGAAATACATAGATGAACTGGAAGCCGATCTAACCGCAGCACGGGAGGAACTGGTTGAAACACGAAAGGATTTTATGTGCTTAGCTGAACTTTTAGACGGGCATGACGCAACCGAGTGTAGGATGAATTTAGTCAGGCTAAAGGAGCAGCGGGACAGGCTGGCGGATCTCGTAAAACAATTCATATACATCCTAGACATCACTGAAGAAAGCGACAGTGGGCGATTGTTTCATCCGACTAACATCACAAGTTGCAGAGCAGGTGACCTCCAGAAAATTGGAGAGCTTGTGGAAGCATTAAGAAGAGCTAGTAGAACAACCAACCAGAACGAACTATGAACAAGATTGAATCAGCATACAAAGAAATGATGGAGGACGTGCAGATGAGCTGGTTGATGATCGCTTATTGTATGAAGGACAAAGCACTAGAACTAGAACGCGAACTAACCGCCGTCACCGAGCAACTGGATCAATTTGAGAATAAACTACGCATTGAATTGCGTGGACATCCTGACAGCAAACTGTGGGGAGATGCTGGACTAATTGCCGCCACCATGCGGTCCGTGGATGCGATTGATGAAGTTATCGAGCAGCGCGACAGGCTGGCGGAGGCTATCCGAAAACACAAATTCGATGATGTTAAACTATGGCAAGCACTCCAATCCCTAAACCAACCAACCGAACTATGAAAACAAAAACACAATTACTAAAAGAAGTTTTAGAAATGCTGAATAAATTTACTTGTATATCAGATGAAGATTCACTTGGAGCGGCATTTTTTCAAGCGAGACTGAATGAAGATTCTTTTTATATTCTAAAAGAAGAAATAGAAAAAGAATTATCCATTTTGCCATGTAGGTTTTGCGGTTGTCAACCTAACTGGTCAGATGAAGTTTATTTGGATAAATGGGACGGATGGTTGACCCATGAGTGCAAAGCTAAATACTACGCTTTAGCAGGCAAAAGAGAAAATTGTATTAAAGACTGGAACTGGAATCAGAACAACCAACCAACCGAACCATGAACGACACACCGCCCATGAAAGCTCAAATCCAACAACCATCATCCCCAACGTTGTCTCGCACGACTTGTTCGATGCTTGGGAGGACGTTCTTTGCTGACTCATCCAAGGGTAAGGTGTTAGTCCGTTTCATTCCGCGCGCCAGCGATTTTCGCATGGAAGAAAGAACCGACAAATTTAACCAACCAGAAAAAACGATATGAACGACACACCGACACCGACACCTAGGACTGATTATTTCACCAAAACCGCATATGATACTGATATAGATGATTATGTAGCTTACAATAAAGCAGTGGCATTCGCCCAAAATCTAGAACGCGAGCTAACCGCAGCGTTGGATGCATCTACTCAATGGGAAGCAGAAGCGTGGAGATCGGACGAATTACTTGAGCAAAGAGACAATGAACTAACCGCAGCACGGGAGGAACTGGTTGAAACACGAAAGGATTTTATGTGCTTAGCTGAACTTTTAGACGGGCATGACGCAACCGAGTGTAGGATGAATTTAGTCAGGCTAAAGGAGCAGCGGGACAGGCTGGCGGAGGCTTTAGAACAATGGCAACCTATCGAGACTGCACCTAAGGATAGATCTTTTATCTTAAGTGCCCATCCTGAACACGGATATCTTATAACTCGTTGGCTAGGGGCTAGGGAAATGTGGGATGGTTGGGCAATTGAACCAACCCACTGGATGTCATTACCAAAACTAACAACACCATGAACAACACACCGACACCGAGGACTGATGCGCAAATTAACGGCAAACCATGCACCCCACTTGAGCGAGAGCAAGCCCTCCAATCCCTAACCACGAACGAAACAATAAACTTATGAATATACCAACCAACTCCGAGGCGTCGCCTATCACTAATTATTCGGATTGGGTGAGCGTGAGCGACAGATTACCAACCGCTGGGGTTTATGTGCTAGTCCATCTAACCAAGGACAACTGGAAAGACAGCGAAGATTCTAAGGGGGTATGCTATGTTGTTGCCAAGTTGAGGACGGGCATCAGCAAGGCGGATCGTGAAAAGATGAAGCGAGGGGAACTGCCCGACCCTGATTCTCATGGATACATTGCGCCAAAAGGGTATTGGGAAAAAGTGACAAACAAAAGGAGTGCTGTCACGAAAGCTGAGGACGAAGATGGAAACAATCTACGTCCATATAATTGGGTAGCTTTCTGCCACAGACATCATTATGGTCAAGAGGTGGACTACTGGATGCCGATTCCATCTCTGCCGAACGCCACTGTGAGGTGTGACGACTAGCGACTCACACTTTAATCAGGCGGCTGTATGCCGTCGCATCTACAAACTTGCTAGCAAACTGAATAAACTATGAGCATGATATACGAAGACCGATTCCGAAAAGGCGTAAAGAAACGCCGAGAAATAGCAAATCTCACTATTGACCAAGCCGCCGACAGAATCGGCACATCTAGGCAGATGATCGAATGGTGGGAAAATGGAGTTAGAACCCCGACGCTTAGGATATTTTATACGATATGCGCCGCCTACGAATGCAGCCCAAACGAATTGTTAGGATGGAAAGATGAGTCTTCCGGCTGAACACCCCCGATCAGGAGCGCAAGTCTCCTGCATCGGATGGTTCTAATTTTAACAACCCGAACGAACAATGAAAGACACACCGAGAACAGACACACCGAGAACTGATGAGCGGAAAGCATTTTTTGCTTTAGACACAATACGCCAACTAGAACGCGAACTTAACGCCGTCACCGAGCAGCGGGACAGGCTGGCGGATCTTGTAAAGCAATTCATATACATCCTAGACATCACCGAAGAAAGCGATGGCGGAAGATTGTTCCACCCAACCAACATCACAAGTTGCCGAGCAGGTGATCTCCAAAAAGCTGGACAGCTTGTCGAAGCATTAAGAAGAGCCGTGAAAGGAGGGGCAGATGAGTGAGTTAAGCAGAGAAGAGATAGCCTTAGCTATGTTCACAACGATGCTTCCAAGAGTCATGGATAGAACAAACGCAATGGCATTTCTAGAAGGAAAGCGAAAAGTAGCAAATGATGAGATTGCAGCTGCTTGGCAATTTGCTGACCTATGGATAAGCCAAAGACCGAAAGGAGGGAGCGATGAGCCACAAGGGTGATTGGTCAAGAGTAAATGACCACAAAGCATATCAAGATAACTATGAACTCATTTTCAAACGTCCCAAAGATAGACCCGAACAAGTTCAAGTTTGTCCCCAGCAGAGTAGCCGACCCGATCAACAAGGAGAAGATCGGCAAGAAGGTAATGCTACTGCCAGAGACTCACAGACGCATACATAAGCTGGCTTGCTCTAAGGGTATCTCATTCAGCTCTGCCCTAGAGCTTATGCTTGACACAGAAGAAGCTAAGACACTAGCTCCCTCCCAGGTGAACGATTGGATTAAGAATGTCCAAGCACCAAAGGAGCAGGGCTATGCTTCCTACCATATATTTACCAAACCACAGACAAGGAGACAAGCAAATGGCAACACTAAGGGGATTCCCCGCAAGACTTAAAGACACAAAGCCAGAGGATTGCGTTGGCGATGGCTGGCTGGCTCACTTTGACGAGGCACGGCAGCTAATGAAGGCTGGTGGCATAGCGGTCTTTGTAGGCGATTGTGGCACAGGCAAGACCAGAATGAGCTACGAACTAGCCAAGCTCCAGAAAGAGCGCACACAGTATGTTTTTGGCTTGAATAAGATCATGCCAGCTACCTACATCACGGCAGACAAGATGCTGGAGGAACTAAGATCATCTTTCAGCGGCGACAATGACGCTACAAGTGAACGGAATGTCATGGAGGCCTTCGCTGGTGCTTCCTTGCTGGTGATTGATGAGCTAGATTCATGCGTCAAGACCGAGTATGGACAGCGAAAGCTAAAGCGAATCATAGATGAACGCTACATGGCAAAGCTACCAACGATAATCATAACCAATCACCCGAAGAACAGGCTGAAGGAGTTGCTACCTAAGCCTGTAATCTCTAGGATAAATGAGGCTGGTAAAGGTTTTCTCTTCGACTGGAAGAGTTACAGGTGAAAGCGGGTTGATTTAGTTGTTAAAACATTTATAACGGATGATTTAGATATACATGGGAATATATCAACCCACTTTGTTTTACATAATGTCGGATAAAATATACATAAACCTGCTTTTATGTATCACAAATGAGTCATTAAACGGGTTGATTTGAACTTATCAAAAGGATAAAATTACCATCAATTTGTCACGGATGTTCTATTCAACCCGTGACGTTTTGTAGCGGGTTGGTTGCGTTTTATACAACTTTATCGCGGTTTAATACGTCACTACTGACGACATATCTGCTTAATCCGTTCTAAAACGTCACATTTGGCGGCATATCAGACGAATCGGAATATATTGGCTTGGCGACCATTAACCGAAGCCTTACGCATCGTAACCACGCCATCAGCTAGTAGTTGGTTCATGCGGCTGCTCAATGCGCTTCTCCCCAGCTTTTTCCCCTGACTAGCTAGTTGATTGCTGATCTGAGCCATCGTAAATTCATCGGGCTGGATTGGTTGAGATGCGTTGAATTGCTCCTCTATCAGTCGATCTAATGCGCTCAGATGATTCCTTGTGGGCTTATCCAAGTGTCCCCCTCTTTTGTTACTTGCCATATTTTTGTGTCTCCTGTCTTTGTGTTTATTATTCCGTATGCAAAACCTTGTCGCCAGCCGAGCTTCGCGGTGTAGCGGTCGGCGTATTCCATCTTGTCTATATCGCCAATACAGCCGATAGAATGAGCCTCGCCACCCTCGATATGCCTAGCGGTATATTGATTCGGAGCGTGAACGTGTCCGTGAACGCATTGCCCATACCGCTCAAAGTGCATCTTAGCTGGATTAACCCCGCTGTGGAAGCCGTGGATTAGCTTAACTCGGCTATCTGGTAATGTTAGATACGCTCCGACTCGGTAAGGAATCCAAGTGATTTTAAGCTGTTTAAACTTACGTATAGATGAATCAACCAAACCTTGGCAATGATCCCTCATAACGCCATTAGACTTGCTACTAGCCCATTCCCAAATTCTAGAATCGTGGTTTCCCAAAGTAAGTAGGTTCGGACGGAAAGTCTCCAGGTATCTAATCCCAGCTTGGTAATCTTCTGAGATGCTGCGAGTTTGATCGTTTAAACTTGCTCCTCCTCTAAGTGGTGCGAAATCCCATACGTCCCCTAAATCAACCCGAATATGTGGCTTCCATGTATCGCAGAATCCCATCAGTTTAGACAATGACTCATTGTGAATAAGCTCGCCGTGACTATCTGCGGCTACGATAAATTTCTTAAAGCTCATATTATTTTAATTTTAATGATTCGTAAGCTGGCCAAAAGACCTCATCGACACATCGAACGATTGGCTCTTGATCGTATTTTTCACTCCAACCCACCCCAGATATGAGGAGAGCGGCTTCCAACATTTCATGCCGTAAAGTGATAAGGATTTCTCTGTCCTTCTTAATCGTATTTGAAATCCAGATAGTTCTGCTTTCATGTTCGTATTGCCCAAATGCTTCCTCTAGCTTGCCAACTTTAATCTTAACACGTTGCCCCGCTATCTTAATGCTCGTAGGTAGTTTCATCTTGTTATACGTTGATACATTGTTTGATTGCTTTTGCGTATGCTTCTGCAATTCCCTTTACGTTTATTCTGGAACAATCCAAAACCGATGACCCGAAGAATGGTTCAAGTATCAAAGCAGGGCAATGGGTAAGCTCTAGGAACTTGCCGCCACGATCCTTCTTGGTGATCGCCTTTACCCCACGCGATTTGATAGTCGGAAACTCTTTTGAAAACTCTGAATCAAACTTCTTAGCAATCCTTCCACCAATCAAGGATGTATGCCAGTAAAGCCATTCATGCCCAGTAGCTTCTGGTGATGCCGAGTTGAAATGCAGCTCAATAGCTAGAGATGCCTTAGCTTCCTTTACCTGCCTAGCTACATCAGCCATCGCTGACCCGTAGCCATTACCCTTGTAATCATCCAAGATAACCGATTTAATCCCATTTAAATCCAGCATATCTTGAAGTTGACTTGCGACCTTTAAATTAAAGTCGCGCTCATTGATCTTCAGCGTAGGACTATAAGCCCCGCCATCATAACGTCCGTTGATCTTGCGGCTATGTCCTATGCAAATTGCAATCATAATCTCCAATAAACGTAAGTTAATAGAGCTAATACCAATAAAGCTAGAATCTCTGGCATCACGGTATCGGTTTCGTCGTCATTAGGTTCAAGGTTCATTTCAGTATAACTGCGTCACGATACGATGCGTCTGAATGGAACTTTTGTCCACGCCCTTCTAATTGCCCTTCCTCAAACTGGTATATCTGGCCTAGCTTCAGGTGGATTGTCGGGGGGTCGTAAAGCGATGACTGCTCGTAGCTTTCTTTGTCTCCTAGCTTCAAGACGCTTAATCCGCAGTTTGGCAGAAGGACTACCATCATCAATGCAATCGTATATTTCATCTTCTAATGTGTCTAATTCTCGTTCCGCACCCGTCTGCACCCAGAGGATGTAGGCTTGTAGTGCGAGGGTTATGGTTTGTATTAAGCTCAATCCTTCTTAAAGGTATTGATTAGCCCGATTGCAGCTAGTCCAGCAGCGATAATGGCACTAGATTGTTCAGGGCTAACTGTAATGCCAAAAGCAGTTGCGATGGCAATGATACCACGCCAGGTGGATTCTTGTTTTAGATATTCAATGATGATTTTCATTTGATTATTTGATTATACGTTTAATACGTAAAGCCCAATCTAACCTTTTCTAAAGGGTTGTCAAGACTATTTCCAAGGGGGAATTGTTTATCTCCTTTTTCTTGCAAAATTAAACAAGGTTATTAAGCCAACCAAGATACCGATTACCCCGCCAGTAATCCTAACCCCATACTCAAACTGCTCTTGGAAGGTGCTGATTACGCCTAGAAAAGACGCAACAGTTCCGATTGCTCCGTTGATTAGATTATAGAGGGGGGAATGTTCGTTCATGGCATTAAAGAATAGGATAAAAATTAAAAGGTCGATGCGTTAGGGTTGATGATAGCTTGTGGGGCTAGGTCTATCCGTGCGTCCAATCCACCAAGTGCGGCTATAAGCTGCGGGGTTTCAGGGAAGTCCATCGGGGTCAAGCCTCCTCGTAAGTTGGTTGCCATCATTTCATCATCAAAAGGAAGAAATACTTTGCCAGCGTGTGTTCTTGTGTAAATAGGATAACTTCCAGTAGTCCAGTAATAAGGTAATCCACGGGATTCTTGGGCGTTGCGGATTCCGTCTAGGACTGCTTGGGCGGTTTGTATGTCTGTAATAAATCCGATCATATTAAGGTAGAGTTAAACCTGTGCAACCTTCAAATAGGTTTTTGAGATTAAGTGAATATGTTTCGTTTTGAGCATCCGTTAAAGATGTCCCCCAACCGTAAAGAGTAAGCCGTGATGTTGATATAATAATGGGACTAAAACTTGTTCCACTATCACCTGCTAAATTGTAGCCCATAGTAATCACTTCCCCTGTTGGGAATGTTCCAGCGGGGACGGCCACTGATTCTAAAGCTGTGTAGCCTGATGTAATTCGGCGTGATGTAAGCAACCTTGTTGCATCAACGCTTGTGCTGATAATACCTGTTGGCACTGCTGCTGGGGTAGAAGAGTTTGCACAATAACTTCTTTGTATTGCTGTTGCTGAGTTTCTTCGGATCGCAGTAAATCTTGAGTTTCCTAATCCCCAATAAGAACCTCCGTCAACCGATGCAATTTGAGAAATACCAATAACCGAACTAAAATTTGTTTTAGAAAGTCCAAGTGTTCCAAAATTACCACCTCTAAAATACCCCGTAACCCCATTGCTTTCAACGTATCCAGTTGCATGAGTAACCCCACCAACAAACGTGCCGCTAGTTAAGCTAATCATGTCAATAGCGTTGGCAGCAGCTACTCCCCAGATAGGAAAGTAAAGGCGTTTTAGACTGGTGTAGTAGCCTGTTGATTTAGCTGCTTTGTAGAACTTATTGATTTCGTTTTTCTGAGTAGCTGAAACGGTAGCACCTGCGGCAGTTACACTTGTAATATAGGCTTTAGCACTAGGGTCGATTCTTCCAGCACGATATTGACCCAATATATTTCCTAATGAATAGCTCATACTAATAACTCCAACGTGATTGCATATTTGCGTTTGTCTGAATACGGGTGGATACTAATGCACTAGAACGCATTTCGTCAATACGGATTAACTCATCTGTTAGCTTATCCATAGCCTCGGCATCAGCAATTTGTGATTTCTCCATCTGCCCCTCAGACCTAAGCCAATCAGAATATGTTCCGTGCGCCAAGTATTCAAACCACTCGTCAGGGATCGAAGAAGTTGTTCCATTTGTTCCGTCACCATAAACGCTGGTTGTTTGCTTCTTGTAGGTGGCATATGCCGAAGCACTATTCAAGTCACCATCAACAATCTTTGCTCCTGTAAAATCTACATAGAAGTCAAAGTTCTGTGCGCTGTCAGCAATGTATGGTGCAGACCTATGAATAATAACAAACGTATCTACGGAATCAAGCCCAGCCTGCGTCCAAGGCACATAGCCATTCGTCACGTCTCTTTCCTCGCCAACAACCAAGAATCTAGGCCAGAAGTTACTAGCACGGTAGGCTCTCTTAGCACGGCTATTCACCATTGCCTTAATCCTCGGAAGCTCAAGGTTTGCAAACTCAACTCCACAAAGTGATTTGATTAACGGCAGAAGATCGGTTGTATAGTCCTTAGTTTGCATATTGTGTTAATGGTTAAATCTCACGCATTGTAGAGATTTTGTTACTAGCCATAGTCGGCTCAAGTCTCTGGAAATCTTTAATGAAACCTCTGTCATTCCAACATTCAGTTCCATATTTTTGTGCCATTTGAAGATACTCCCGTTGCGGAATCTCGGCTAGATGGGTCATCTTAGCACCCTTACGCCTTCCTCTATCACGGTAATCTTTGGCAATTCGTGCAGCTTCAATTTCACGCTGCTTGGTGATGTCTTTCTTCAGTTGCTCACCCGTAATAATCTCACGGATAAGGGCGTGTGTCATTGCTTCTTCGCTAGGTTGAAGGATCATGGTTTGTAGAAAAAGTATAGGCAGCGAGAGGGATAGAACCTCTCGCTACCCAAGTTTTTTAGAAGTCGCCAGGAGCAATCACGCCCACAACAACAACCACTTTACCAGCGGTCAAGCTGGCAACAGTGCCGTTCCACTCAGCCAAGATAGGCGTTGCGGAAGAAGCGATGCCAACTGGTTTCCAGCCTGCAAGGTAGGTGGTAGTTCCTGCGCTTTGGACGCAAATGTCACCACTGTTGCAAACAGGAGTGCCACCATCGGCATCCCATGCGTCAATGAACTCATCTGGGTCGCCAGCAGTTGTGCCAACGTCCAGCGTGATGTCCGAAGCACCAGCAAGGGCTACTTCTTCATAAGCATAGGCAAATGCCACAGCACCACCAGCAGGGATAACCCCGATAGTTACTTGGTTTGAGCTGGTTGCGTTTGCTGCGATTTCTGCGAAGTCAGCAACATACACATAGGTGCGAAGGGCTGATTCGTTATTAACAAGTTTATATGCACTCATAGTATTATTTCTTATTTCTTATTAGGTTAATTAGTATGCGATTTTACCGTGTGCTTGTGGGGATTTGCAAACAAGCGTAAGTGCAGTTTTAACGAAGCCACGCTCACCTGCGCCTTGGTTCTCAAGAGCAACAGATTCAAGTGGAAGCAACGTGCCAATGCCAAGATACTTAGGATCAAGGACATAACCAATGTTGGTGGTAGCTGTTGGCATACAAGCAGGGTTGCCGTTGACCAGTTTGATAACACCGAAGTCGGTATCGAACAGCGATACGCTAAGGGTGATCTTACGGGAAGTTGCATCCTCGTTGACGTTATATGCAGTAGCGGTGGTAACACCTTCAGCACGGGTGAAGTTAGCGATAACTTTGCGGAGTGCTACGTTGGCAACCATCGTCAAGTTACCCATCTCACCAGTCTCGGCAAAGATGCTGCCAAGAAGGTCGTTAAGGGTAGCTTCGGTGAGCGTTGCAGTCTTGATCGAACCAGCAGGGGTGCGATAAGAAGCAGGCACATCGGAAGGGCCAGCGGAGTCAAGCCAGTCACCAAGTCCACGGAGCTTGTATGGGTTCACACCATCTTCAGCTTGGCGGTCGTTTGCGGAAGCAACTGCGAACTCGATGTCGCGTTTGATCTCGCGAAGTGCTTTAGCTTTTGCTTGGGCAACGTCTGCTGGGCCAACGCTTGCGACTGCGTTTTGCAGGTCGGAAACAAGATAGTCCTTGCGGAAGATTTGGGTGTAGTTACCAAGGCGAGCGCGGTTAGCAAACTTGTTGCTGAAAGCGGTTACATCGGAAGTTTCGTTGATACCATCGGCGGAAGGTGCGTCAAGACCGTCAACAATCCATTCGTGAAGAACGCCACTTGCTTTTGCTTTAGCGCAAAGAGAAGTGATTGGAGTTTGTTCAGGCTCAAGCATGGTAAGCATCGAAGAAAGATCCTCGCGGTTTCCTTTATTCGATCCGACAGTGGAACTCGTGCTAGGCACGGTTGGTTGATATGTAGTGGAGATAGCCATAATTTTAGGTGTTTAGAATTTCAATTTATTTGTATTTTTGAGCAGCAATCCAATCTTCAGCAGAACCACTTTGCTCGAACCGTTTCATCGCTTCAGCATATTTGCTTGTTTGTCCCTGCCCTTGCCGTGATGCTCCAGCTCCAACAGGGGAAGCGGGTGGTTTCACCTTCAACTTCTGTCCTGCGCCTTGCATTACTTTCTTTGCAGTTCCAAACTTCGACCTTGCGGCGTGAGCTAGGATGTATTCTATTTGAACCCCAAGTTCGGGTTGGCTTTCTTTAAGCTGCTTTACCAATGGGTCGTTCACAAGTTGACTGTATGCCTTGCCAATTTCCGATTCCTCGTCATTGATCTCTGGCACTTCGGCTTTCGCTGCTTCCTGCCATTGCTGGTTAGCTGTTTTATAGCTTTCCAACTTCTGCAAGTGGGCTGCTTGGGCGGGTAGATATTTAGCTATCGCGTCCCTAGCATTGCGATTTGCCAGCTTAATTTGTTTCTTGGTGAACTGTTGATTGCCAACTTCGATGATGTCATCGTTGCTGTAATCTTCATATTCCTCAAGTAACCTATCCGTAGTTTCCAGCGTCCCTTCAAAGGCTTCATACTTCGCTGATATTTCTTCAACGGTATTAAGTTCTCCAAATGGATTCTGCTCTTTCGGAATAACTTTTACCTGTGGCTTTGATCCGTTCTGCTCTAGCTGGGCTTGCAATGCTTTCTTCTGTGCGGTCAGTTCCCCGATACGCTCAAGAAGGCGGCTCTTGCCTTTCTTCGCTAGTGCTTGGATCTGCTCAGGTTCAAGGTTAAGCAGGTCGATTTCGTCAGTTGCTTCGGCTTCTTCCTCATCTTCGGTCGCTTCTTCGGCTTCTTCCAGTTCGCTAGTTTCTTCAAACTCTTGCTCTGGTTCTTCCTCAGAAACTTCTTCCGTTTCAGTATCGGCTTCTACTTCTTGTATGTTACCCTCGGTAAGCTGCCTAATTAGGGCATCTGAACTAAGGTTGTCTGATACACTGGAATTATCCTCCCCAGCGGTGGAGTCTTGGTTTGCTTTCATGTTTTTTTACACCAGTTTGCGCCTTGGCGATGGCGATGCAGAAACATAAGCAGATTACTAATGATTAGTCAATAGCTAATGATTAGCGAAACACTAATGTAAAACGATCGTTTTATGAATAGACAAAACAAAGGGGCTGACCAGTTGGAAACCGATCAACCCCTCTGCCCAAACCACAAACAGAAAAGACACTAACTATTTGCAAAGAAAAGATACATCATTGCCTATTCAAGTCAAGCATACCCAGCAATTCATCTGCGGTAGCAATAGAACCAGCGATCTTCATTACATCGTCAGACGTTGCCGCTTGCCGCATATCACCGAAAAAGCGTTCACGCTCATCACGGATATACTGGAGAATTACTTTGTATTCATCGCGGTCACTCAATGCGAGAACCGACTGTTCTAGGGTAGGGCGTGGAATCATTAGTCTTTTAGTAAGGTTTGTTATTTGCGTTTAGTCCTTGTTTCATATTGTTGTTACCCTTCCATGTTCTGAGTTGATACACCGCTCATGTTAGCCTCGCTAGTTCCAAGTCTGCCTGTGACGGCGTTCTGCGCTTGCATCTGCATCATCTGATACTGTTGGGCGTATTTCTGAAGGCGAGCTGCGAAAGCCTCGTCACCTTGTAAGCGTTGTGCTACGTCTGGTTGTTGTGTATAGGCTTGGACAAGTTGCATTGCGAAGGCTGCACCGTTCGGTCTAGCTGGCATTTCGATACCTGCGTAGATTTTCGACAAGTCATCTGATACATCTTTAAGCATCTTGTCTTGTGCTTCTTCAGCAGGTTGCAACACGTAGTCAGCAATGAATGGATTGATCTGTCCAGCCAATAGCTCAAGCAGTTTGTCCACGTTGATACGTCCGTTGCGGTCAATCTGCATTAGGGTAGCGATGTTCTTCATCTGCGTCTCTACCGTCTCAGGGTCAGTCTCGCGGGTATCAAACGATACGATAATGGAGAAGTTGTCATCGGCATCACCTTTAGCCATCACCTGTGGGTCAGGGCTACCTGTAACTTGGAAGAAAACTTCATCTGGCCCCATGCGTTGAAACAGTTTGAAGGCAAGTGCAAGAATGTCCTTAACGTGGTCAAGGAACTTGTTCACTACGAACTGCTGGCGAAGTGCCGAAAGCGGGTTGTCAAGATCAAGCCCAACTGCTTTGTCGGCTTGTGCAATCATTTGTGCTTCGATACGCTCGCTGCCTGGATCAAATTGTGGAATAGGCCCGTAAGCGATTTCACCTAAGCGACGATAAGGTAAGCGTCTGCCAGGTCCCCACTCTTTAGGCGGTTGCCCTGCTGGGTGGAACAATGGTGGCAATGTCGCCATACTTGTTCTGTCGATACGGCTATCACGCTCAGTCTTAATCTGCCATTGTGGGCCACGTAGAATGTCAGCAAACGAAGTGGTTTCATACATCCGCTTCTGGTTGTCGTTCAAACGGGTAACGATAAACGGGTAGTCATCGTAGCCGTTAAGCAGTTCGTGTTTTGCGTAGCCATCGGTATCTGGATGAAACACGGTGCAGTAAATACCTTCGCTGCCATCTTCCTCGTCAATCAAACGCTGATAGGCATAGACAACCATAATCAAGTCTTGGTCATCACCTAAGTCACGGCGTTGTGATCGTTCACTTGCCGTCTGGTGATCGAGTGAATCACTTCCTTTAAGTCTTTCAATGGCTTCGTCAACCCACTCGGCATCCCAACCTTCTGTGGCAACTTTCTTTTCAAGTTCTTGTGGGGTGTAGAACGTGCGCCAGAATACGTATGGAGCGCGTTGCGGATCGGTCACATAAGACGGGAAGATAACCTCACCATCAGGCTCACAGCTTTGAACAATAGGGCAATCAACGCTCATCCTCGGAATACTTACTTCCGTTATGCCCATCATGCGTAGTTCCGATACCGCCTTCTTAACACGCTTCTTGCTCATGTCAGGATAGGCATTTGCAACAAATGCTTCTGCCTCTGCAATGTTGTCACCAAGTAGAATCTCCACAAGTTCTGGCATTGCTGCTTCAATCTCTTGCAGGGTAACTACTTGTTTAAACGTGCGTTTCTCACGCTTCCAACCAACGTATGAAACCATAATCCCCTTCTCAAGAAGGTGGTTAGCACCCAGTTCCATCTGCTTCTTAAAGTCTGGGATATAGCTTTTACGCATCCACTTCAAGAACAT
>Ga0315899_10003751_pt1 | contig 16517 bp, 11 predicted proteins | sample LakEriMetagenome_2_FD_203518 | JGI IMG/M metagenome (GOLD analysis project Ga0315899, IMG submission 203518) | Freshwater fungal communities from buoy surface, Lake Erie, Ohio, United States - Buoy 4 MA112 | ecosystem: Environmental > Aquatic > Freshwater > Lake | place: USA: Lake Erie, Ohio... | reverse complement strand
TGGCCCAATGGATCGGCTTGCGAAACCCAAACGCATTTGCCGGCGTTGTCGCTTGCAACGGCCCCTTTCCAAACCATAAGCGAGCTCTCGCCGATTGGAAGTCGGCGCGAAATCTCCCCGTCCTCGCGATGCAAAACTCCGATTCGAATACCTGCGGGATCGATCAAGTTATCGATATGATGCGACTGGCTCATCGCGCACACTTGAACTATCAATTCATTCAATTCCAAGCAGACTCAACAGCACTTTCGAACCGCGAATCGAAACAACAAGCGGCCCAAGAAGAGAGCCTTGATTCACAGATGCTTCAAGCCGCCAATCGATTCATGATGGGGATCGTTACCCGCACACCCATTACCCTCCAAACCAACGAAAACATCAACTACGCCGCCGTATCCACCGAACCCCGCTTCGCTTCGGATTTCAACTGCCGTCGCCCCACTACTGGCAACTAGGCGATGTCAAAGCTACTCGAAATCCATTCTGCTCCCATCGATGTATCTCGCGAGAATCAATTGTCTTCTCCGGTATGCACGACCCTTGCGTTCTGCAAAAACGGCGACCGATTCACCCACGTCATGGCTATCGATGAAAAATCATCTGCAAGCCTTAAGCGATCGACCTTCCTACAGTCGATAACCACCGACGCGCAGTTGGCTTGGCCAAGCGATCCGCCACTGCAACAAGTCGTCCTCGAACCACTCGGACCTGACCTACAACACGTCGCGCTCGGAGTCGGGTTGTCAGGACATGGACACTGGTCACTCGCCGCCCGTTGTCTCGACGACAACCATTCTTTAGAACTCGATTTCGCTTGCCGTATCTCACGCCCTGCGGTGTTTCTCGGAAGCACTTACCGAATTCTCGACGCAAACAGCGCAGATAATTGTCTAACAGACGCTCCTCCCAATACAAATCTAAACGGCATTTCAAATATATATTGGCACGAAGCCCACATCGATGGGAATTCATGGACCGGTACATGGACTCAACCTGAAAAAGCCCCATTAAACATCCAACTCGAAGTCACTCTCGGAAAGCTTCTCTGGAGCCCTGAACTACGGCAACTTCAAATCCTGCCGCTCGGTTCCCTCGATAATCCTGCCACACTTCGTTGGTGCTATCGATTCCGTCAGCTACCATAATGGGATGAGCGTCCCACGCCGTCCACTCTTTGAAGCTAAGCAGTTAAGCAAATCCTATCCAATGGGGGATTCCGTAGTCCACGCGCTTCGCGGAATCGATTTGCAATTGCACGAAGGCGAGTTTGTCGTGATCCTCGGTGCGTCAGGATCGGGTAAATCGACACTGCTGAACATCCTCGGTGGACTCGATACTCCCACCAGTGGCACACTTATGTTTCGCGACCAAGATCTCTCGGCTTGCGACGAGCATGCGTTAACCGAATTTCGCCGAGAACATGTTGGGTTCGTATTCCAATTCTACAATCTTATCTCCGGCTTAACATCGCTCGATAATGTTCGATTGGTAACGGAAATCGCGAACGCGCCGATGGAACCAATCGAGGCTCTGCGACTCGTCGGCCTCGAGAACCGAGCAACGCACTACCCGGCCCAGCTCTCCGGTGGCGAACAACAACGCGTAGCAATCGCCCGCGCAATCGGAAAAAATCCCTCGGTCTTGCTCTGCGACGAACCAACCGGCGCCCTTGATGTGAAAACAGGTGCAATCGTTTTGGACGCCATCGCTCGCATCCACCGAGAACTCGGAACGCTCGTGGTGATCATCACCCACAATGCAGCCATCGCAAATATGGCAAACCGCGTGATTCGTCTTTCTGATGGTCAAATCGCTCGTATCGATGAAAACCTAAACCCTCAGCCAGCAAGTACTCTGCAATGGTGATTTTTTATCGACAAGTACCATTTCGATTTGGAGACCAGTCTCCTTCATGAATGCTCGTAAGCGATTACTCATCTCCGACATCCTGAGATTGTGGAAGCAAGGGGTTGCCATCGTCGGCTTACTCGCCTGCGGTATCGCTACCTTCATCATGTCCACCAGCACCATCCGATCGATGGAGGCAAGCCGAGATCAGTACTATGCCCACTACCACTTCGCGCACGCTTGGGCTTCGCTCGTCCGCGCTCCGAACACTCTGCTGGATCGCATCCTTGAAATCCCTGGTGTCACCCGCGCATCGGGCCGTATTGTACGCCAAGCTATCTTGGACTTCCCTAACCTCTCGGAACCAGTCACTGCACGACTCGTCTCCATCGAAACTAAATCCCTCGATGCTCTGTATCTTCGCAAAGGTCGTTTACCAAAACTTGGAGCCGAAACCGAAGTCGTCGTCAGCGAACTATTTGCCGAAGCGCATGACCTAAAACTCGGAGATACGCTTCAAGCCAACTTGGGAGGCAAAAGAGATCTATTGCACATCGTCGGCATCGGACTCTCACCCGACTCGATCTACGTTGTCCAACCTGGACTGCTCCTCTCCGACAATCGCCTTTATGGAATCGTATGGGCGCCGAGAGAAAAACTCGAAGCCGTATGGAACATGGATGGTGCATTTAATCATCTCGCCGTGGAGCTAGAAAACCCAGCCAACGGTCGCAAGATACAAACGCAGATCGACGAACTGCTGTCCAATTACGGTGGGACGGGTTCGATCCTTCGGGATGACCAAGAATCCCACGCCAGGATCCGAGATGAGTTAAACGAATTACGAACCATGGCTTTTCTCGCCCCTGCAATCTTTTTGAACGTTACGATTTTCCTGCTGCATATGGTCTTCAGCCGTTGGATCGGTCAACAACGCGAACGGATCGCAACCCTGCGCGCCTTCGGGTATCGCGTCCACGAAATCGCTTGGCATGTGCTTCAAGTCATTTCGATCTGGATCGGAGCAGGAGTGATCCTCGGGGTCTTGATCGGGTTGCGCTTCGCAAACGCGTTGAGTGGTATTTACAAGGAGTTTTTCCGTTTCCCGGAAATCATCCAAGTCCCCTTCGGATGGGAATGGATCGGAGCTGTAATGCTTGGGGCCGCCGTCGCTGCCTTGGGTGCTTGGTCTGGGCTCAAGCAAGTTGTCCGTTTGCCCCCGGCTCTGGCGATGCAAGCAGGAAACCTTCAACCAAGCGCCGCGCGCTTTCTCGCACTCTGGTCTCTGCGTTCCACTTCGGTAGCAAAAATGTCTCCGATCCTACGTTTGGTACTCCTGCGTATGCTGGCAAATCCAAAACTGACTCTGCTCTCTATCCTTGGACTATCCCTTGGTATATCCCTATTAATCCTCAGTTCGTTTTTTCAGTCTACTATCGATAGAGTCTTAGAACACCAATTTTCTCAATGCCAACGCCACGACTTTCAACTTACATTTGACGATTCAAAGAATGAATCCTCGATGTACGAAATAAGCCAATGGCCTGGGGTGACACGTGTAGAAGGTTTCCGAGCTGTCCCGGTGCAACTGCATAACGGGAATCAACGTGAACGACTGACAATCTTGGGCCTCGATCCGAACGCTGAGCTTTTCCGATTGCTCGACACCTCCAACCAGGCATCTATACCGAAGCCTAACGGAGGACTTGTTATCACCAAAAAGCTCGCTGACAAACTGGGAGTCAGCCAAGGTGATTTCGTCGAAGTCGAAGTCCTTGAAGGAGTACACCGTCGGCAGCGTTTACCCATCGATCGCATCTTTGCAAACTACACTGGCCCAAGCGTCTCTATCGATCGAGCGACCCTGCACGAATGGATGCGGGAAGGTGATCGACTCTCCGGTGTATTCCTTACCTTGGATCCGAACTACCGCGATGAAGTCTATCAGCGAATCAAGAAGACTCCGGTGGTATGCGGCGTACTCAATCGACAAGCGACGTTGGCGAACTTCCGTGAACTACTTTCGAGAAGCACCAGCGCAATGAGATTTATAAATGCCATCTTCGCAGCTCTTATAACACTGGGCGTCGCTTACAACTCCGCTCTTATCACCTTCAGCGAACGCGCTCGCGATCTGGCCACCCTTCGTGTCTTGGGATACCGCCAAAACGAAATCCTCTGGATACTACTACTCGAACTTATCCTCATCACTCTTCTTGCTATCCCGATAGGTATCCCATTAGGTTATACTTTTGCTTACGGAATGATCACCGCATTGGATACAGATAGCCACCGACTTCCTATGGTCTTCGCCCCAAGTATCATCGCCTATACCCTTAGCGTCATTGCAGCGGCTACCGCATTGTGCTGTCTCATGGTGGCTCAAATGGCATCCAAGCTTGAAATAATCCACGTTTTAAAAGTCAGGGAATAGCCCAGTGCCTCCCGTTCACTCTTCTACAAATAGCTGGTCACCAAGAAATATCGGGTTCGCAGCACTCCTAATTGCGGGTCTATGCGCATTAGCTTGGCTGGGATTCTCCGAATCCCCAATCCCAGTAGAGCTCGGACGCGTCGATATAGGTTCCGTCGAACTTTCCATCGAGGAGGATGGGGAGACGAGAATCCGCGAACGCTACACCATAACTTCTCCAATTACCGGAAAACTTGCTCGAATCGAACTTCACCCAGGTGACCCGATCGAGAAGGATAGTACGCGATTGGTGCTGATCGAACCAACCGATCCCTCCCTCCTCGATGCGCGATCGCAACTCGAAGCCGAAGGCCGACTAAAGGCTACCCAAACTGCTATCGAACGTGCTGATGAACTGATCAAAGTAGCGAATGAATCGCTACAGCTCGCCGAACATAACTTCGAAAGAAGCAAACAGCTATTCTCCCTTAATGCCATCGCTCGAGCCGAGTTCGATCAAGTCGAACATAGCTTCCGTTCCGCAAACGCAGAACTCCGCGCAGCGAACTTCCTCCGATCAATCGCTCAACACGAAAACAGCATCGCGCAAGCTGCACTCTCCCTCGACACAACCCCCGAAAGCACCCCTTTCGAAATCCATGCACCTATCGATGGAACAATCTTGCGTGTCCTCCACGAAGATGCCGGTGTCATCGCTCCAGGTTCTCCGTTACTTGAGGTCGGCGACCCTCGCGAAATGGAAGTCCAAGTCGATGTGCTATCCACCGCTGCTGTAAGTATCCGACCGAACAACAAAGTCTTGATCGAACGCTGGGGTAGCAACCAAACCCTCTCGGGACACGTTCGACGTGTTGAACCGTCCGCTTTTCTAAAAATCTCCGCCCTCGGCGTCGAAGAGAAACGCGTTCGCGTCCTGGTCGACCTCGACCAGCCTTGGGAGGAAAGACAGTCTCTCGGAGACGGTTACCGAATTGAAGCCCGGATCGTGGTCGATTCAAGTCCCGCAGATGGAATGTTTGTCCCGACAGGAGCGTTGGAATCCAACGCTCAATCCTGGTTCGTCTACCGCTTGATCCCAAGCTCATTCAGATACCCCCGAGTCGAACGTGTCGAGGTAAGCGTTGGAATCAAAAATCGCGACTTTGCACAAATCACAGGCGGACTAAAGCAAGGGGACTCCGTCGTACTCTACCCACCTGAGAAACTCAAAGATGGTGCCAAAGTCACCATCTACGTAGCCAATCCCGACTAACTTTGGACTTTCTACTTTCGCGCCCGGTGCTTCACAGGGGAAGTCAGGGCTTTCTTGGCGTCTTTTGCTTCTTTGCGTGAGACCATCACTCCCTAACGCACGGGCTCGGAGGCCCATTTTGCAATTCGTTGCGCAAGTCCAACACGCCTTTAGGCACTGGCGTAGGACGTGGTTGGAGTATGGTTGAAGACCGCTGCACATACCCGAATTTATAGCGACTGAATCTACCTATCCGGATGACCAGAGAGCTTGTTGCCAACGCGAAACTGTGGCAATCCAACGACTTGATCCCAGTTTCCACCCCAGAGAGCCAATTGCTGTTCGATGCTTCGCATCTTATCGAAGCTCTGTAACACCCCTGCTTCCCATTTGACCTTCTCGCGATTGCTATGAACTGCAAGGCTCTCGGTTAACATCGCTTGAAGCCGCGTGCTTTCTCCTCGCACCCATTGTTCTTTCTTGGTACTAACCGACTGCTCGATTTCAAATAAGCTCTTGGGTTCAACAACTACGGATTCTTTCGCAATGTATCTCTCCCTACGGTATCTATTCCCTGGGTATCTATTCCCTGAGTATTGATCACTTGGGGGCAATTGTCTCTGGATTCCCACCCGAGACTGAAACACAAGAGCCCCTCGAACAGCATACGGTTCCGAAGTAGATACAAATCGGTGTTCACTTCCGATAGCACTATTCCATGGAGCGCTGACTCGTAACGTCCGATCGGATTCGTCTTGTACCACTTGAATCGATATCGATCGACCTTGCTCTCCTTCAATGCTCTGGGTAGTTAACACCGCAGCAGCAGACCTCTTCCAATCGCAATCCATCTTCCAACGCTCGAAATCTCCATCCTCCCAGCGGGCTTTGATCGTTAAGATCCCTTGGGAGTTTGGAAGCTCGAATCGCCATGTAGATACAGACGCTTGTTCAGCAGCTTGTTCACTTCCAACCGCATTGCTTGATCCACCGGATGAATATGTGCACTCAAATGGGATCTCCGATGTTCCGTCTACGATCGAGATCAACGTCCCCTGAAATGTCCCTCGTTCCAAAATCCATCGCTTGGAATCCGAAGCAGCACCCGTAAAAGGTCGCTCGTTAATCCAACCGGCAATCGCATCACAAAATGGCATCACCGTTTCTTGAATCCGCTGCGAATAATTAACGGCTTGGCCTCGCACTTCTGGCTCAATATCCGGAACCATCCGTGCAACCTGCTCATCGAGTCGCTCGGAAAGCTGCCTCTCCAGGAGCGTCCACTTCTTTTCTCGAATCTTCGTGGCATCCCGCCATGCAATCCGCGTCTCGGCTAACTTCTGATTGATCGCATGATATTCCCGGGCAATCGGAGCAAGAATTTGTCGATCACACAAAGCCGCCGGCATCGACTGACGCAACTCTTGCTGTCGGGTTTCCAACCCTCGTAATCGATCTTCCATCTCTTGAATCGCAGATCGACACGGGTCGCTATCCCTATCTAATGACTGAACCGAATCGCTCACCCTCGACTCGATCCACTCCCGCACATCGGCTACGCCACGCGATTCATCACCAATGCTCAATCCAGACAGCTGACCGTTCGCTTGCCGTTGGCTGTTCGCTTGAACCAGACCGTCGACCCGCGACGATGAGGAAGCTTGCCATGAGCCAGTGGCCGGCAATTGAGGGTATTCGGGCAACGACCATCGCAACCGCTCAGGGGGTAACCAAGGTAGTCGCACTCCGCGAGCACGTAACGAATGGACTCGCAATTCCTCACTGAAAAGACTCCGCGGATCGACCGTCGCACTCAAATGCTCGACCTCTACCGGCACATCGATGCTTCCGCCCTCGATACTCTTGCAGTGAACCAATACCGGTCCGAATTCAACGCGTGAATCTTGAAATGAAACTGCAAGCAAATCACGCTTGCTCCCATATTGAACTTTTTCGAACCGCTCAAGCCAAGAAGCAAAGAGGCGCTTGCGATTCGCATAGGCCGATAGCCCGACGAGCATTCCAAGAATCAGTATCCCTACGGACCAGCGTCGCCAGTTCATGCCTGCCTCCCAGCATTCGATTTATCTCCCGCCGTTTGACGGCGGAGGCTGCCCCTCTTGCGCTACGCACTGTTCGATCGCTACGCACTCCTCAATCGCCATCCTCTGCATCGACAAGTGCCGCAACAGAAATCGTAACGAGCTACCACTGCCGGGCCGCAAGACGATTCTGGTACCACCCATTACTCGACTCCCAACCCCTTGCACACCCAATGCACTATCCCCATCCTTCGCTGCTACATCCTGTCGGCTCGCAGCTACCGCAGGTACTTCGATCGGTGAGGTCGTCTCAGTCAGCATTTCGTTTTTGGCTTCTCTTTGAACTACGCCAGAAAATCAAACGACAATCCGTCGTAGAAGTTCCATCGGATGCAAAGCCCCACGAATTGAAACCAAAACATGATTGACTTCTATTTTCTCCCACGACACGCAAACATCGTGGTTTATCAACCCCTTAACACCACCCTTTTGCTCCGTGATTTGCTATCATTGAACCCTCCTGCCCCTACCCATTACCTGCAATCAACTTGCCTTCATCCAACGGCACTTCCAACACCTCGCCGTGCGACTATCGCATTCCCCTCCAAAACAAACTTCACAGAGCAAACTTTATAAAGCGCATTAGGAACACAACATGATCCGACTCCTTCGACTCGCTTGCCTTGGACTCTTTGTCAGCATCCTCGGCTTCGCGGTGGCTCAAAACCCATCCACTGAACCCTCCCCGAACATCGTTCTGATCCTTGCCGATGATTTAGGTATCTACGATTTGGCTTGCTACGGTCGCTCGGAACATCGAACACCCAACCTGGACCGCTTAGCCAACGAAGGAATTAGGTACACCAGCGCCTACTGCGGTTTATCGATCTGTTCAGCTTCACGCGCTGCATTGCTCACCAGCAAGTATCCTGCACGATTGCATCTGACAACCTATCTTCCAGGGCGAGCCAACGCGGATACGCAAAGATTGCGACACCCACTGATTGAGCCGGCTTTGATTCCAAGTGCTCAGACTCTGGCTGAAACACTGAAGCGCGCCGGATATGCCACAGGGATCTTTGGGAAATGGCATCTCGGTGGAGGAGACTCGGCCCCGGGAATGCAAGGCTTTGACATCGCATTCGAACCACCAGGAAATGGCGATCCACTTACCACAGGTGGCAAAAACGAATTCTTGATCACGGACAAGGCGATCGAGTTTATCAAAGCCCAAAGCGAACCGAACAAACCTTACTTCTGTTACGTACCCCACCACTCCCCGCACATCATGCTCAAAGAACGAGAAGATCGCATCGCCGCCAACGCTGCGGCTTGGAACCCTCTGTATGCAGCCACCATCGAATCCCTCGATGAATCTATCGGTCGGTTGCTCCAAGCGATCGAGGAATCCCCTTCTGCTGCGAACACCATCGTAATCTTTTCCAGCGATAACGGCGGTCTACATGTCCCCGAAGGGCACGCTGAACCCGTCACACATAACGGTCCGTTCCGAGCAGGAAAAGGATACCTTTACGAAGGTGGACTCCGAGTCCCATTGATCGTTCGATGGCCAAAACATATCGCTTCAGGTAAACAAACCGACACCCCTGTCTCGCTCATGGATTTAATGCCATCGCTCCTCGAATCTGCCGGGATCGACGTCGGAAGAAGTGTCGGACCCGTCGACGGTATTTCGCTACGCAAACATTGGTTCGGCGAAAGCGAAGTTTCCGAAGACCGAACTTTCTTCTGGCACTTCCCTCATTACACCAATCAAGGGAGCAAACCGTCGGGTGCCGTTCGAAAAGGGCAATGGAAATGGATCGAGGATTATGAAAACCTCTCGGGTGAACTCTATGACCTAAGCCAAGATATCTCAGAGGAGCACAATGTGGCCAAGGAACATCCAGAAGTCGCAAAGTCCCTTCACACGGCTTTGGAAAAATGGAAAGCATCGATCGCCGCTCAGGAATGTGTTCCGAATCCCTCGATCAATCCAGAACTCAACCAAGAACTCTATACGACAAATAACTCATCGAGCTTGCGCATCGGCATGAAATCCCCTCAGCAAATCGGCGCTGAATGGAAAGATTGGCGATCGAAGTTAAACCAAGCCATCGCGGGCAAACCTACCATCTTGAAAAAGACTCCCGCAGGAATCACCTTGCCCGCCTCGAACGCGATCACCCACGGAACACGAATTCGCTACGAACCAGAAACATTTAAGAACGTTGTCGGCTACTGGACCGAAGTCGATGACTGGGCTGAATGGGAAATGCAAGTCCCCAAGTCTGGCTTGTACCGACTTGAGATCCATTGTGGTTGTGGAGCTGGTAACGGTGGCTCCCTTGTGCATGTAGAAGTTGAATCGGGTGTCACCCAATCCAACGAGCCAAACGCAACTGAGGCTAAATCTGAGGCTAAAAATGAGGCTAAGTCAGAGACGATTGAATGGACGGTCCGCGAAACTGGCCACTTCCAAAACATCGTGATCGAGTCGCTCGGAGAAGTCCGGCTGCTCGAAGGGAAAGGGGCGGTGCGTGTGAAACCTCAAAAGAAAGCCGCTGCAGCAGTGGTCGATATCCGTGAAATCCACTTGATTCCGATCGACTAGTCCGCATCGCTTTGGCGATTTTGCAAATTGACAAAACTATTGGTCGCAAAAGGAGCTTCCTCGCCCCGAAGCTCTGCAAGTGCGTTCCCCGCCGCTCGCTGCTCTGCTTCCTTTTTGTTTCGGCCCCAAGCAGAAGTGAATCGCTTTCCAGAGATCTCTGCGGCGACTTCAAAGTACTTGCTGTGATCCGGCCCACTCTCTCCTACCAATCGGTACACAGGTGTCCCCTTCAAGTTACCTTGGGCCAACTGCTGCAACATCGATTTGTAGTTTCCGCCGCTGTGACCTTCGGCAGCCAACCGAATTTCGGTCTCCAAATGACGAAGGATAAACGACCTCGCTTGATCCAAACCACTATCAAGGAACACCGCCGCTACCACCGCTTCGAACACATCGCTCAACAAAGATCTTGGCATCCCGTGCCGCATCATCCCGCGTCCAACCACCAAGCAGTCTTCAAGCCCTAACGCTTTGGATATCTTCGCGCACACACGACGCGACACAACGATCGATTTGATCTTGGTCAAATCCCCTTCAAGGTACTCCGGGTATGCTTGGAAAACATGCTCACAGACCACCATCCCTAGAATCGCATCACCAAGAAACTCCATTCTCTCATTCGAATGCGTTCGACTGGTAGCAACACTCGCATGCGTAAGCGCAGAGGCAACCAGTGTCGGATTGGCAAAACAATACCCGATCCGCTCCTGGCAGAGTGTGACCTTCTCTTCGATACTCAAGCCCGCATCGGGATTGAACCCTTCTTCGGGAGATTCCGGAAACTTCATTATGGATTTCGGGGTTATTAGAAGCCCTAGAATGTAACCTTAAGCCCCGGTTCGGTGAAGTAGCGAACATTACCACAGGGGTGAAATCGACGGGAGGATTATATCTTTTTCGACCGGAGTTCCAAAACCGATATCTCGGGCAAACATCCCCAACGCAACGGTTGCACCCCGGCCATCCCACGACTTACGTGCATCAGTGTCGAATCCAACCCAAAAACACCCGACGCGAATCTGCTACCGAAATGGCTAGGAGCAATGATCGGTCCAACCCAGGGAAAACGGATCTGTCCACCATGCGTGTGTCCACAAAGCATCAAATGCGCTCGCTCATCCCGCCCCCACCTCCATTGATCCGGCGAATGCGAGACGGCCAAAATCAAATCTTTCTCACCCGGTTCCCTGATCCCCTTGGCTCGGAATCCCTTCTCAGCTTGCCTCGTAAACCAAGGTCGCTCGTTTCCCAAAGCGTAAACGTCTCCCCGTGAGGTCTTTACGACTCGGTCTTCAACCCCAACATCCAACCACCCCAATCCATTCATCGCGGCACGAATCTCATCGGGGATCCCACAAGCTCGATCGTGATTCCCCAATACAAATAGCTTGGGTATCCCCTCCAACATTCCGCCGAATATCGCTTCGAGACTCCCTAAGCAATCCGGTTCATCGAGCAGATCACCGGTCAAACAAAGCATTTCAATGTTTTCACCAGCCAACCATTCCACCGCTTTTCGGTAATACGGATCGGGTATTTCACCCATCAAGTGGATATCTGAAAAGTGACCGATGCGCATCCCTTCAAAACCTTCAGCAAGCCGATCAATCCACAAGACTTTCGTGTTGGCTTCCAAACTGAGAATCTCGTTGCCTGGCAAACAAAGATTACGCTTGGCAATCGCTCCTAACTCCCAGTGAGGATTGGTTCGATGCAAATGTCTCTCGATGTGAGTCTGTTCAACGCGATATCGATCGCGCGCGACATGAAACACAGGTCGATACGCTAACCACACCGGTCCTTGAACGAAAAAACAACCGATCGCAAACCAAATGTAAAGCCACGTTGCAAACGAGAAATAGCTCAAATCAGCGTTGGCAAGATACGCGTAGATCGTTTTGTCAATTCGCCAAGCTTGAGGATGATGGGTCCAGGTGTCTAGGAGCAACAGCACGAAGGGAAGTGCTAGGCAAGTAAGCACGATCACCTTTTCGGTAAACTTGATCCACTCTCGCTTGAATCCAGTGGCATTGATCCGGTTGTAGAGAGTGATCCAAAACCCAATATGGCCAACAATGAAGGCAATGACTAATAAAATGCGTAAAATGACAAGCAAGATCGCGGCTTAAGGGTTGGACGACAGAGGGGGGGTTTCCTCGATCAACATCTCGGTGACGCTGAGCAATTGATCAAGATGAAACGGTTTGTAAAGAATCGCTTTGCGATGCAACCCCGCTTGTCGGGCTTTGACAATCGAATGCCCTGGATCATACCCAAAACCAGTCATCAACGCGATCGGCACGTAGGACATTAGCTTCTGTAAACGCAACATCAATTGATAGCCGGAATAGTCGGGCAACTTGATGTCCGAGAGAATCACATCGTACCTCTCATCTGTACTGCGAACCATGGATACGGCTTGATCGCCGCAATGCGCTGTCTCTACCACACACCCGTAGCGTTCAAGCAACGCATGAGCATCATTTCGAACATTCTCGTCCGGGTCGACCACCAAAATTCGCCGACCATTGAGCTTGGCATAATGCTCGGTTAACTCCTGATTGTTCGCTACGTCATGCTGAGCCAAGGACTGGCCAATGGTCTGTATCGACTTCTTGATACTCCTCGCCTTGGTCAACACACTCCGCAATCGCGTGACAGTCTCAGGATCATGCCCGATGTATTTTTCCATCAAGAAGACGGAATCGAGTAATAAGTCGTCCAAAGGCAAGGCGATCGCAGCGTGGATCGCATCACAACTCTGCTGGGCTGCATTGGAACGCTGCGCAACGAGGAGTTCCAAAGTGTTCAATGCAACGGCAACATCTCTTGCGAAAATCTCCAAGAACTGTTGGTCACTCTCAGAGAATGCAGCAAGCTTTGGACTCTCGACATTGATCGTTCCAATCACTTCCTCATGCAGCAATATCGGCACCGTTAACGAACTGCGTGCACCCTTGAAAGCTTCTAAGTACATCGGGTCACTCGCTGTGTCCCGACACAAATAGCTTACCGCATTGGCCGCCACGTAGCCCGTAACTCCATTGCCCGATGGACTCGCCATCAATCGACGATCCGCCGCCGCTTGATCAATCCCAACCGAAAGCAACGGGATAAGATTTCCTGTCGGATGCTCCAACAGCCGAATCTCAATCACCTCAATATTTAAAAGGTCTTCGGTGTAGTGACGGATGTTGTCTTTCAAAAGCTCAATCCGCTGCTCGACATCCATCGCGAAAATCTCATCGGGCTTCAAGTCCGTCAACTTGGCTCCCGCTTGGTGAATCGCTGCTAACTTCTGCTCCTGCAAAACTTCTTCTGTAATGTCGCGAATGGTTACTACAATTTTTGCAGCTGTAACCACATCATCCGATCGCCGCTGCACTATGCCGTCCCCTGCATCGCGATCAACCACCGCCGAGCCACCCGATAACTCTTGGTCTTCAAGCTCCCCAGTTCTGATCGGTTGCAACTCCGACGCCTCAATTCCTTTAACGCGCAAACCACCATCCAATGGATCGGCAACCCCAGACGCAGAAGCCTTCAATGAAACCGCTTGGACTTGATAGTAGGAAGGTGTCGCGCTGCTAGCCGTCGGTTCCGTCTTCAATGTCGCTGTGCAACGGGTCGGACGACGCAAGCAATTCTCCATCGGACATCCAACCGAGCCTTGAACCTCAGGATGCCCCAACGCAGAATAAAAATCTTGTCCGGTACGATCCACACCTCCAAACCACTCGTTGAAGCATTGGTTCGACCAAACAATCACTAACGACGGCGAAAGGACAGCAACGCCCTCGGGCAATCGATTCAGGATTTCCTGGGATGCAATCCCTGCGACATCACTGTCTGTCACACCAACCTCCCATAGCCCTATGGACTACCCCATTCCGGACTAACACCCCAATGGGTTAGCCCCGCAAAGAGAACCAAACACGGTTCCCATTCCCCGAAAGCTTTCTGCAATGCTTCTAGCCAACGACTTATTAACCAACCCCTTCTGAGCCAAAACTCTCTTCGGCATTATCGAAGAGACTAATTGAACAATATAAGCCAGGGACGAACCGGATCAACTATCCGAGCCAAGAACCGCTGCAAATAGTCTTCTACAAATATTCGCTGAGCCCCAACTCCTGCAATTGTTTAACCACCTCCCGAACTCGCTCTTCCTCCCGCTTCGGTGCAACCAACGTCGCATCCTTCGTGTGTACCACTATGGTCTCTTCCATGCCAATAGTAACCACTAAGTGATTTGATTCGGACCGAATGATCATATTCTTCGAGTCGATTCCTAAATACGGCCCCTCGACGGCATTTCCCTGAGCGTCGGTCGCAATCAACCTCGATATCGCTTGCCAACTCCCTACGTCGTCCCAATGAAACGGCGCTTCGATCACCGAAACCTTCGGGTGCCTTTCCATCACTGCAAAGTCGATTGACTTGCCCTTAATCTGCTCGAAATGTTCAAAAAACACCCGTTGGAAGTCTGGCGTCCCGATCGCCTTGGAGATCGCTTGCAAGTGCTCGTACATCTGAGGCTCATACTCGCGAATCGCTTCCAGGATCGTCCGTGCTTTCCAAAGAAAAATTCCCGCATTCCAATAAAAAGTACCAGCATCCAAGTACTCTTGCGCTTTCTCTCGACTCGGCTTCTCTCGAAACCGCTCGACGCCAAAGGCGCTGATACCCGCTCCTACTTCAATTCCATCCCCACGCTGAATGTACCCAAAAGACTCCGCCGGATACGTCGGACGAATCCCAAAGGTTACTATTCGCTCAGGATCCTGCTCGATCAACTTCACCCCCGCCTGAATCGCGCGATGAAACTCCCCGCGAGGCTCAATGACGTGGTCCGATGGCATGACGGCCATCACCCCCTCGCGATCCGCTGCCATAACCAACGAAGCCGCAACTCCGATACAAGGTGCCGTGTCTCGCTTGAACGGCTCTCCAATAATGTGCTCGATCGGCAAATCCGGTAACTGCTTGGTCACCGATTCAACCAACTGACTATTGGTCGCCACGAGTACATGCTGGCTCGATACCAACCCTTGCAAACGATCAAAGGTCGTCTGCAACATCGACCTTGGACCTCCCATCTTCAACAACTGCTTCGGTGTCTCTTGCCGACTCGCTGGCCAAAATCGAGTACCCGATCCGCCGGCCATAATTACTGCATGAAGTGTCATGGTTTGAGAAACTTTTTTTAATCGTTCTTATCGCTCAATCAATCCAACAAACCGAACCGTAGTAACAACGCTTAGACAGCAAGCACTCTACGGCGCAACTACGTAAAATATGTATCGCTCTCGATCACCAACGGAACATCGCTTCGTCGATCACTGATAAGCTTGCCCTGAACTTCAGACGCATCCCAACCCCACATCGGATGAATCTCTACCTGTACACCCTGAGCAACCCGAACTCCAGATTGCTCTAACCACTGTCGATGCAAATCGCTGATCGCTTGCCGCGATGCCTCCGGAGTATCCGTCGGTGAACCAGACGCATTTTTCACCGGCGCAAACGCTTCGCTCGGCCGGACCTCCACCACCAACGTCCTCTCGGCCGCTGGCAATAAATCGAATACGAATCGCTCAAGCTTGATCGCATTTGGCTCTTTCGGCATGCAATGCTCGCCTCGCTCGTCCACATATGAAACTGCCTTCTTCGCGCGATGAAAGGGCAACGCATCGCTCGAACCACAACAAGCCGCTAAAAAGGCCACATCAAAAACGTGCACGGCAATGTTACCCGCCCATAATTTAAGCGACCCATCGGCCAAAGTCTGAACCGCTGCCGACTCAGGCAAATCGCTGTATTCGATAATCTGCGTCCTGCCATCTACCTTCACCACATTGCCAACCCTCTCGGTGGCAAACCGCTTGGGGACAACCTGGGTGCTAACCTGCGAACCCGCTACTCGATGCAATCCGATCAATCGAGGATCACAAGCCCTCACAAGCGGATTGTCGATTTGCGCGTAGAAAAATTGTTCAATCCCACGCTCCTTCGCCCAATCAAGCAGCCCGTTTTTCTCCAACGCACGAAGCACACCGCCATGGCCGTCAGGACTGAGGGCAATGGAACTCGGTGTGTCCATCAAAATACGGCCCGTCTGAGAATCAAAAGCAGGCATCGTCCCCTGCTCGAAGAACTTCAAATCCTCAGCACCTACCCCCAAATTCGAATGCTTGGCGAAATACTCACGCGTCGGCTTGTCGGTCGACGGCCCCGTCATGATCAATAATGGAATCGATGAGCCAAAAGTCCGCATCGCTCCAAGCAACGAGTCGACATGCATCTGAAACAACGTCCGACCCGATACAGGTCCAATCGGAAACATCC
>Ga0315899_10003749_pt1 | contig 16518 bp, 14 predicted proteins | sample LakEriMetagenome_2_FD_203518 | JGI IMG/M metagenome (GOLD analysis project Ga0315899, IMG submission 203518) | Freshwater fungal communities from buoy surface, Lake Erie, Ohio, United States - Buoy 4 MA112 | ecosystem: Environmental > Aquatic > Freshwater > Lake | place: USA: Lake Erie, Ohio... | reverse complement strand
CGTAATCTTCGAACCAGCTCATCGATCGTGAGCAGTTTGAGGTCATATGAATACTAGTATAATTAGTATTAGAAACATCATCGGCAAGATACTTGAGAATATCCAAATAGCCAGGATGAAAGGTAGGCTCACCGCCAGACAAAGAAAAATGAAAGCTATTAAAACCGTTAGCACGAGCCTGGCGCTTTATTTCGTCAATCGTTTTGAGGCATAGTTCTGTAGGTCTATGATCTTTTCTGTCGGATCTTGCATAGGGCCAACAGTAGGAACATCGATAGTTACAGAATCTGCCAAGGAGCCAAGATACAGTAAATATGTCTCTATATAAGAGTGTCCGTTGTCCGACTTGGACAATGTCGTCAAACGGGATTTGTGTAAAGTCATAATTGCTCCATTTTAAATCAGACATCATCGAATTCCTGCATGTGCGATGCAACTATTTTTTCCATAAATGGATCTTTTCCTATGATGCTATTAATTAAATTCCAAATTTCTGTCATTCTTTGTACTCTAACAGTCGGTGTGTTATCTTTGTATTGCCAGTCACGGTTATTATTATAATATACTAGTTCGTCCTTTAACAGTGTATACAACGGAGACTCCATGTCAAGCATTAGAGTGTTACCATAACCAAAATGTATTAATGGCCTTCTTTCGCCGCTTGCGTTATTATAAAATATATAATTTTCTCTGTCAAGTGTTTTAATAGTTTCAAGAGATAATGCATGGTCGTCGTCAGTTTCAGTTGGATATCCTACAATCATTAGTAAGCTAAACTGTATTTTATGTTTTCGTAATTGATCAAAACAAAACCACATATCGTTGTCTTTGATTTTTTTACCCATGTGAAATCTAACACTTTCACTAAAACTTTCTAATCCTACTTCGAGTCCAACACAGCCGCTTTCTTTCATCAGTTGAAAATCATGTTCATTAAACTGTGTAGCAGGACGCATAATCCACTGGCTTCTCCATCCAAAATCTTTGTCAGTTTTTCTATATTCCTTAAGCATTAACAATAATTCTCTAAATGTTTTCATACTTCCGTTTATCAAGCTATCAGTAAAATGAAAATTTTTCCTATTATACTTTTGTCTTATTTCAATTATTTCATTAAAAATACTCTTGCTTGATCTAAATTTGTATTTTGGCCAAATGGTGTGTATATCACAAAATGTACATCTCTTGACACAACCTCTGCTACCAGTAATATAAACTGTTTTAGCATCAGGATATTCATCTTTGTAGTCATTCCAATCAATGTCACTGTAGTTTGGAGAAAGTACAGTAGAAAGATCTTCAACTTGTTGAGGAGAAACAGAATTTATTCCTGGTGCTGTAAAATTTCCTTTAAGTAACTCGACTAAAGAAAATTCCCCATCTCCAAACACATAAAAGTCGATTATTTTATTGTCAAGAAGCAATTTAGTGTTTTCTCTTGCGTCTGCTCCGCCCCAAATAATTTTAACATCTGGCAAGTGTTTTCGTATTTCAATAGACAAATAGTAAGCAAACGTACGGCTGTACTTTGTTAATAAACTTAAACCTACATATTTTGGATTTAAGTTTTTTAATTTTATAATATTAGTATCAACCCATTTACTATGTTGTTTAAAAAAAACTTCAGAGGTTTCCGAAAGTTCATAATGCCAAGACATTGTAAATACGTTGTCATCTATAGTAGTGTAATATTTTTTCTGATCTTCTTCGGATAAGGAATTGTAAAAACTAATATTAAGATCTATAACTGTGCAGCTGAAGCCTTCTGCTTCAACATGACTTTTTAATATTGCAGGACCAACAGTGGGAGCCCATGGTTCAATTTTTGGAATTATAAGTATTGCAATATCAGTCATATTATTTACCTTCTTGATTTACTAAAAGTGAGTGATACCATCCGTTCGGTCGTAAGCAACCCATTCTGTTAACATATGTTATGTTTGAACTGTCAAAAAATTGTTTAAATTGCCTATGCACTTCTTTGTATTTACTGTTGTTATTGCAAAAAAACAAAAATCCGTTATAAAGCATAACTGGATAGATGTCTTTATTATAAATGCTTACACTTAGATCAACGGTACGAGTTAACTCAGCACCAAATCCGCATATTGCAATCAGAGTATCAGAGAATCTACGATTAGTAAAGTATGACCGGTAATCAATATTATATGCATCTGTAAAAAAGAAATCAAACTCTTTGTTAGAAGATAACTCTGTTCCGTTGCCAATTTCAAATATAAAGTTTGGTATTTCTTGTTTCCATGAATTATATAAACTTAAAAGTCTGTGTTTAGAGTCTTCAGATTCCAAATCTTGAAAATTTTCGTAAAAATGTAAAGTTTTTATGTGTGAAGCCTTGTTTAAAAAACAACTGCATATATCTTGTCCGTCGTAGATTCCTACCATTGCAGTATTTTTAAATAATACAGGATTGTATTCTATTAAATCTGCTATTAAGTTATATTTTATTTTTGGTATCATTTTAAATCTATATCTTGACCTTCATGTTTTGTTCTTGTTCTCGTTTTACAATGCCGCATGTCTTAATGCATCTAGGTATTATATTATCATTGTTCCATGATTTTTCTAATTCCTCAGTAAAAAATTTATGTTGCAATATATCTTTCCATGATTTATTATGTAAAGACAACTCGTTTTGAGGATATTTTAATTCAGTATCTGAGAATTTTCTAAAAGATTCATTGTCATCACTAATATAACAACAGGGAAATACTTCTAACCTGCTATTTACATATATTTTTTTTGCTTCTTGATATATACATGCAACTTTCCATTTTAAAAGTTTTTCAGGCGGAGTATAATCTACTATAGAAAATTCATTTACAGATATTTGTTTATTTAATGATTCGAAAATTTCTTCTTGCGAACGATTATTTTTAAACTGCGTTATCGATTTCATTGTAATATGACTAGGATGCTTTAGTTCTTCTTTAATAGGCGGTTCAAGATAATGCGTAATTTCTTTTTTAGAATTCATAACAGGGAAGGGATCAAAATTATCAAATCGAGGTGTTCTACGAATCCTAAAGTCGGTAACACCAAATTCTGCTGCTAGACTTTTGCATTTTTCAATTTCATATTCATTGTGTTTAAAAGCTAAAAAGTCCCATCTTACTTTTACTAAACTATTACAAGATATTTTCATATGAGAAAGTATTTTATCTATATGAGTGTTTTGTCTATATAAGTGGTTAGTTTCAATTCCGTCTACACCAAATGTTATTCTGTCGTTGCTGTCCAATATTTTTACTAGTTTTTCCCACCACGAATCAGGTTTAAGACTGCCATTTGTAAATATTTCGATGTTTATATTTCTACGTTTAACTTTATCAATTGCTTCAAATAGATATTTTGAAGCAATTGGATCTCCATGCGTTCCACAAAAATAAACACGCTTTAGATTTGGTAATTCGTCTGAAAATACTTTATCTATATCCTCTAGCGTCCATTCATTTAATCCTCTACCAGGACGATCAACTGACCCAAAGATATTTCTGTTACACATAGGGCATGACGCATTACACTTATTTGTTATCTCCACATGCATCTCTTCTATTGTGTCAGTTCTTAAAAACATGATTTTTAAATCCTATAAATATATGTATATTTAACTTTATAAGAGAAAATAGAATTTATATATGACTGATATAGTCTTTCTTACCTTGCCACGTTTAGAACTCAGAGCACCTATAACTGCTCCTGCGTTATTAAAGTCGACAGTGGAAAAACACGGATATACTGCATTTTGCTACGATTTAAATTTAGATCTGTGGCACAACATAGATGTATCTACACACGGACACGTATGGTTTGATACTGATTTAACATTTAGATACGAAGATAAATTTAAAGATTTTTGGAATTCACACATTTCGTCATGCGTACCTACGTGGATAGAGACTATTAAATCTAAAAATCCAAAGTGGATAGGTATTACTATTTTTAGTCAAAGAAGTAAATGGATTAGTATTTCAATGTGCGAACTACTAAAAAAAGAACTTCCCGAAGTAAAAATTGTAGTCGGCGGTCCGTTTTGCGAATTTACAGGTCCACTGTTATATGAAAAAAAACTAGCTGATGCATATGTAGTAGGCGAAGGCGAATTAGCTATTTTAGATATACTTAAAGGAAATTTTTCAAGTCCGGGAATAAACGGAAATACTCCAGTACAGATAGACAATTTAGATACTATTCCTATTCCAGATTACAGCGATTTTCCAATGGATCGTTATCCAAAAACTTGGTATGATCCACGAATAAAAGATAATAATAAGCTAGGAACGGAATTTGTATATATAACCGGAAGTAGAGGATGTGTAAGAAAATGTACATTTTGCGATATACAAAGTGTCTGGCCAAAGTTTAGATTTAGAAGCGGTGCTAGTATAGCAACAGAAATGTTAGAACAAAATCAAAAATACGGAAGTAAACGATTTTTGTTTACTGACAGCTTACTAAACGGAAGTGTTAAGCAGTTAAAAGACATATGCACCACTCTTATAAAAAATAAAAAAGCCGAACTTATGTCTCAAGTATTATGGCAAGGACAATTTATTGCACGACCTGAACACCAAATGCCTGAAGAAATTTATTCATTAATGTACGATGCTGGCCTTCGATTTGTAAGCATAGGAGTGGAAAGCGGTAGCGAAAAGATTCGTAACGATATGAAAAAAATGTTTGACGACTCTGCTATGGATTTCACTTTTAATATGTGTGCAAAATATAAAATAGAAATGGCGTGGTTACTACTTGTAGGATATCCTACTGAAACCGAAGAAGAGTTTCAAAAAACACTCGACATGCTAGAAAAATATCAATGGATTAATCAAGCAGGACTAATACGAAGTATTGCATTAGGACCAACATTAGACATAGTTCAAGGATCACCATTATATAAAAACCAAGAAAAACTAGGAATAACATGGGACGAAAACAATCATTGGGTATACAAAGACAATACTCGTGAAGTTAGAATTAAAAGATGGCTCAGACTAAAAGAAAAATGTATCGAACTCGGTTATCCAGTTGTAGAAAAAGCAACTGATCATTTGTTAGCAGAATTAGAAAAAATAACTGCACAAAAAGCACAAGTATCTCATATTTACGATCATTATAATGAATTTGCCGGATCAATGGGCCCAAGTGTGTAAGAGGAAAACATGGAAGATTATATTGTACTTAAAAATGTACTAACGTCTAAAGATATAGATTACTTAAATAATATAAAAAGTCTTTTAAAAATTGATCCTGAATCGCACAGACCACGTGCGTCAAATGGCAAAAGAGCTAATAATGTATACAATATAACAGATAAAACAGTATACACATTAGATGTAATTAGCAAATGGCTTGATAGTTATATGCCGTGGGATAAAGAAATTTACGAATATTGGGGGGTAAATTTTTACGACTTACAAAATCCTTATGCATTACACAGTGACGGAAACGACACTAGGCGGGCATTTTATCAAGGTATCATTCCATTATCAGTAGAACCAAGTAATAAAGATGCGTACACTATAATATTTGATCAAACTGCCGATACAAATACAGAATGGATTTCTCCTGTGTATAGTAAACCCGACGATTACACACCGTTTTATAACAAAGGCATTCGAGATCCTCGTTACTTCGGAGGATGGTCAGATGAATATAAAATTCCAGACGAGATAGGCCATAAACATTGGGGGTCAAAGTGGAATACCACTTTTAGAGAGGCATACAAAGGATTTAGCATAAAATATGAATATAAGTGGGAAGTTGGAGATATTTTCTTTTTTGATAGCAAGTTTACGCATTGTGCAACTGAACTAGTAGAAAAAGGTATAGATCAAAAAACCGGTTTACTTTTTTGTTTAAATAGGAGATAACATGCTTATAGAAGAGCTTAACAGGCACTTTTCAACTGCTGCACCATATGCAAGCGTAGAAAATGTAGAAATAAAAAAATATCATTATACAGACCTTGATAAAATAGAAATTGCTGTTCCAAGAAACGGTGCACCGTTGGGAATGTTTTTGTCAGGCGGGCCCGATAGCGCACTTACTACATACTTGTTAGCAAAAACAATTCAAGAGTTTGGATTTAAAAATCCTATATATCCAATAACTACAGAGTTTCTTGCAAGGCCGTATAATATAAAATACGCCTGGGGTGTTTTAAGAAAAATAGAAGAATTGTTGGATTTTAAATTCGAACAGCATCTTATTTTTCCTATGCCAAACCATGCACTACCGATTAGTGATGAAGATAAAAAAGTAATCATGTCATTTAATATACAACAATATCACGATCGATATAATCTAAGTTGTATTGTTAACGGTCTAACTGCAAATCCTCCTATATCAGAAGTAGGAGACACACTATATGGTGATAGTTCTAAAGAACGTGACGAAGCCGATGTTATTTTACAAAAACTAAAAAATAAACGTGTACAATATCCATTTTTATTTTCAAATAAAAAAGTAGTTTCTTATTTTTATAATCATTTTGATTTACTCGATTCGTTATTTCCACTTACAAGATCATGTGAAGCAGAAATGCATGAAACTAGTTATTTTACAAAAGATTGTTTTGAAGTAAGGCATGAAGAAAAGTATTGTTGGTGGTGTAGAGAAAGACGCTGGGGGTTTGAACAATACAGACCTAACGATTTTACTAATAAGGTTAAAATTTAAAATGAAGAAAAAAAAAGTAAATGTAGAATTTGAAGAACATTGGGAAGTATCTAGCGGTGCTGCAACAATCATTCCAATGAACAGCAAATGGAAAGCTATAGCAATACAAGTGTCAGGGGGTTTAGATAGTTCAATACTTTTATACCTAACAGTTAAAACAATACAAAAATATAAATTAAAAACTAAAATTGTCCCTGTTAGTTTAGAAATATATAACAAAGCAAAAAACTTAGGTAGTTCTAGAGCTGTTATTGCTAAAGTTCAAGAACTTACAGGATTTACAAACTGGGGAGAGATAGTAGAAGTCATAGGAAACGAAACAAACTGGAGAGACCAAGGCAAGGCAGATTTTTTCTCTCAAGTTCTTCGAGACTTGTTTGACAGAGAATTAGTTGATTTTGAATTCAATGGTGTAACAAAAAATCCTCCTCTTGAAGCAAGTAAAGATTTTAAGTACAACGAGTTTCGACAGTTTGATCGAGATAATCCAACAACTATTTACAACGGCAGGCATAATGCTAGTCCACATGCGTTCATGAACAAAAAAGATATTGTAGAACTTTATATCAAGCACGGTGTTCTAGATGATTTAGCTGCATTAACTCTGTCGTGTGACGAAAACTTAGACATTATTATTAGAAACAACTGGGACGTACCATGTGGCACTTGCTGGTGGTGTTGCGAAAGACGTTGGGGTCTAGAATCAAACGGTCTTGTTTATGAAGATTATAGTCCATTAAATGCATATCCCAAGTAAAACATTTTGCAGCATGGCATGGGATCACCAATTTATAGATCCTACCGGAAGAGTTAAGCCATGCTGTAGATTTGCAGAAAAATTCAGACCAGTAGAAAATAATCTTAACAACAAAACGTTAAGTGAGGTTTTCTACGGAGAATGGATGAATGATGTTCGTCAAAAGATGTTAGAAGGTGATACTGTACCAGGATGTATTAGATGCTACCAAGAAGAAGCAGCAGGCAAAAAAAGTTTGCGAGAAAGGTATCACGAAAATAAAGATCTTCCTATTGACGATCTAGTTGACCTTGAACACCCTACTATACGATGGATAGAGTTAGCAATAAGTAACGATTGTAATTTGGCGTGCAGAATGTGTGATAGTAGATATGCATGGAAATGGTTTAAAGAAGAAACTGCAATGTATGGTTCTACACTCAATACAGTTGAACACAGTAAAAGTGATATTTCAAACATTTTTCCGTTTATAAACGACCTAGTACATATTAAGTTTACCGGCGGCGAGCCGTTATTAACAAAAGATCAATGGCTATTAGTTGATAAAATGCTAGCTGAAAGAGATTGCAGTGATATTTTGTTAAATTATTCAACAAATTGCACAATAATGCCAAAAGATTCGTGGGTCAATAAATGGAAAAAATTTAAACAAGTTGAATTTGCCCTAAGCTTCGATAGCTCAAATCCTGAAGAGTCAGAATATATACGATGGCCTGCAAAATACGAAACAACCGAATCGGTAACAAAACGGTTTTTAGAAATTAAAAAAGAACACGGATTTCATGTATTTTTAAGAAGTACTATAAGTTTACTAAATGTTTGGTACATGCCGGAAAGTATGCAATGGTGGTACGACAACGATCCTGGATCTGTTAAAATAATGAATCCAACACATTTAACATATCCTGAAAATTTATCTGTTACAGTATTGCCAAAACATATAAAAGAAAGAATTACAAAAAAGTTTACCGACTATCAATCAAATTGTGATATTAAAAAAATTAATGAAAATTTAGAATACATTAAAAATTATATGAACAGTAAAGACGACAGTCACTTACTCGAAAGTCTAAAGTCATATATAACACAAACTGATTCTTACAGAAATCAAGATTTTTTTAAAAGCTATCCTCATTTTTCGGATATATTTAATTAGTCATTGTAATTTTTTAATTTTTCTGCAATGTAATCTACTAATAACGGATTGATGTCGCTTAATGAAACTTTTCTTACTTTTTTAAAATAATCAACCGCATGACTAAACTCCTTGATGCGATCTAAGTCTATATCAGATCCTATTGTATTATTTACATCGTGTAATTTTTCAATGACTTCGCTGTAATTGTCAAATGCTTTCTTAGAACTTTTTACTATTTTTATAGATCTTTTAACATATTTTTTAAATCTGTCATCAAGAAACCCTATAGTTATACCCGGAGTATGAACAATATTAACAGCAACATCAAGTTTAATATTATGTGTTGTTGCAATTTCAATTAAAAAATTAAAATAGTCAGGTAGCATTGTTATAGATATTGGATTGATTGCCATGTTAGTACCGATTGAATACCCAGTGCTTGCCCATTTTTTAAAATTTTCAACAAATCTTTTATAAGAGCAGCCGTATCTAATATATTCAAAATTTTTGCCAACACTTTCGGCACTAATAGATATTGAGTAATTTAAATTAGGGTATTTTTGTTTGTAAAACTTCATCTTTTCTAAACACTTATCCATTAACTTATCCGGAGTATTTCCATTTGTTTGAATGTTTAATAGTAGAGGTGTGCATGAATCTGCGTTTTTGTAAAAACTTTCAATCGATAAGTCCAATAGTTCTCGTTTGTTAATGCTCATTAAAAGAGGTTCGCCTCCTAACAATATTATCTCATAATAATCGTTTTCTTTTTTATTTTTAGCAATGTCGGAAATATAATTAAAAACATAATCAGCATACTGTTCGGGTGTATATTTATTTTTTATTTCTCTCGATGCCCAGTACGGTAGTTCTTCGGTGGTATTTAAGACTTCTTGTTCCCACTTGCTGCTATAAACCTTGCTACAATAAACGCAGGCAGAATCGCATGTATTATCAAAGTATAATTCTATACGATGTTTATTAGGACGTGTGCGATAATGCTCGTTTCCGTGCATTCTCCATGATTTATTTCCAGATTCTTCTGCTTTCCAGCAAGTTTTACAGGAATTGTTTTGTATACCAGTTTTTAAGTCAGATTTTATTTTATCAAGTTCGTCTGTAAATATTTCTGCTCCAGGATGCATTTTGCAACAAAGTGATACTTTATTTTCTAAAGCTCTAAATATTATTTCATGCGAACTTCTTATACATGTATTATTTTTCATTTTGTTTTACTTTATCTGCCCATGCTGCTAGTTCTGGATTATAATCATATATGTTAAATCCTCTTAAGGAATTAATATACTCAATCCATCGTAAAGCATTGGAGTTATCTGCTGCTGTTGCCGAATACTTTAAAGTTCTTAATCTTTCTGTTCTTTCAAATATTATCGGATTGCGTAGATATGTCGGGTTATTAAAAAACTCAATTACCAATCTATCTATATCGGTTTGCGGAACAATACTGTAAGCAGAGTACTTTGGAAGAAAAACATAGTAATACGCAAATACATCAACTAATCCTGTTTTTAACAATTCGTTAGCCGAATCTTTAAGTGTCCAGAGTGTGTAAAGAGAAACTGTACTACTTGCTATGACTCTTTTTCCAGTTCTTCTTAAATATGTTTCCATATTTTCAAGAGTTTGTTCGTAAGGTGTACTACGTATCCACTCGTAAACTTTTCCAGTGCCATCTAAACTTGCAGTGACTAATAAATCAACATTAGGATTTTTATTTAACTTTTCTAAAATATCCCATATTTCCTCAGTAATAGAAGCCCAGTTAGAAACAATTAAAATACGCATTTCGTATTTTTTATCTACAATTTCTTTTAACACTCTTATATTTCTTGGATCCGCAAACGGTTCGCCGCCCTTAATAAGTAAAAACTTAATTGAAGGCAGTACATCTAATATTTTTTGCATGTCCTTGTCGGTAGCCTGGAATGCTTTTGTATGCAAATTAGTTAACCCAGAATTTTCTCTAAACTCTAATCCTTCTTTTTTTGCACGTTTATCAAGTCCAATCCACTTGCTACTGTAAATACTACCGCACATGGCACAGCTTTGATTGCATAGATTACTTGGCGTATATTCTAAGGATAGTATTTTCTTGTTTGATGCATTAAAGTTTTCATCCGACCACGGAAGATTAACATAATGATCATTATCTATGTGTGCAGGAATTCCGTTGTCTCTGTTATCTTTGCAAGACACGCAAGCACTTGGCCACTCGCCTTTTTTAAAGTTATTACGAATATTGTTGATAATATCGCTGTTATAATAATCTTCTAAGGAATCTACTTCCCTGATGTATGCCCCATGCTTTTTTCCAACTGTGCATAATTTTAAATCACCGAGGGGTCCAATGTTAAGTTGGCTCCACGGTGCTTTACACATCATCGGTCTACGAGATTGGTATTCTTGATCAGACATTATAACCCCTTGAGTCAAATCTATTGTCTATTAAAAATCTCAACGGAGTTCTAATACTTACAAAAACTCCATTGTAATTTGCAATATTTATAGAATCAGTTTCTTTTAATGCAAAGTCTGTACACACTTTTATATATTCTGTGTTATAGCTTTTCCACCAAAAGTCTGGTCCTAACGTGTCTATCATACTAGAGCCTATCCACATATCGCTTATGTTGTTATATCCAAAATTGTTCATAATATTTATAGGACCGTTAATGTGTTCTCTACTATAACGAACTCCGATTCGTTGAGAACCCATTGAATAAGCCTTGCTTAGACTAACTGAGAAGGTCTTGATTGCAGGGTGAGACAAGTCTATTTTAATATTTCTGCATTGTCCTAGCCATGCTGCATCTATGTGAACCTCAATACGATGTTTATAACAGAAATCAAGAAGCTCGCACATGTTTTCAATGTTCCCTGCTGTTTTAACAGAAGGATACGACATAACTAATACAGAACTTGCGGGTATGTTAGAATAATGTGATACTTTTAAAATAGATGGATTTAGTCTCCAATGATACGCATACTCTCCATCAAAAATTACTAACTTATTTCCATATTTGTAGTGCAGCTCATCTATTTGTTGCGAAACTCCTAAGATAGCATCGGTAAACTGCAACGACTCAAGATTTTCGATGTTATTTAATTTAGAACTTTTAATCCAGCTAGTGACTTTTTCTATAAAATGTTTTGTATACTGGTTGCTATCAGATGGATAGTCGTTCATGTTTAATGAATTTCTAAGTCCAATAATTTTGCTAACTAGCATAGGAGGAATTCTAGATGTTAAAAAGTTATCTACAGTTAAGCTCTTATACTCCATACAGATCGCCTTTTAATAACTTCCATGTCGTTTCGCATGTATCTTTCAACTTTTCGTTCCTGCTTGCATCTAAAGTTTTTGTATAATGCCAAAACTTTTCTAATTCATTACTGTAGTCATCGGCCCACATGTATTTGATGTAGGTGTCTAGTATTTTACAAAAGTGCTTACGATGTAATAAATCAGTAATTTCTGTTTCGGCACGAATTTTCCATTCTTCAAAATAATTTTCAATCCATTGTTTGCTTTCTTTTGGAAATACTTTAATGTTTAAAAATCGAGGACTGTGAAGAGGATGAGGACTTATAACACTTTTATGTTTTACATCAACATTTATGCGTTTAAAGTTTTGTTGTATTTTCCACATCATCATTTCGGGCAAATGCACTAAGTTATATGCTTGTATAGTTGCAGCCCACCAAATCTTAAATTCACCTTCTGCTGCATCTAGTTTGCGCATGTTCTCTTCAATCTTACGCCATTTACTAGGATTACGTATGTAATCGTTAATCGGTCCAACAGCATCAACACTCATGCCTATTTGTACACGTTGGAAGTTTTTCCAAATATTCCATGCACGTTCCGGTATGTTAGTAATATTAGTATTGTATTCGATTACAATTTTATCTGCTCTATTTGCATCAATACATTTCTGTAAAAATTCATAGTGCTGATCGATCATCAAAGGCTCACCGCCTACAATATACAATCTTTCTACTACTGGTATTTCTTTTTCAAGATCTTTCCAAAACGATGAATTTTCGTACCAACTGTAAATGTCAACATCAGGAACATGTTTACCTTTGGCATTTTTAATTAATTTAATTTTTTGGCCACTGTCCTTGTATTGCGGTCCCCATAATTTTACAGTATCTTCGTACCACATATTACTGTCTGTAGGACCACACATACGACACTTTAAGTTGCATAAATTTCCAAATCGTAAATCCATATATTTTATAGGATTTTCTTCTGTGTTAATTGTGCCATCTGCGGTTGTTAATTCTCTTGCAGTGTCTTCGGTGATTGTATGATTCCAAATTTCTCTTTCCCAGTCAGCACGGCTTTCCATGCCGGATTCTGCTTCTCGCTGGCAGCGTACACAGCTTTCGTGGTATTTGCCGTCGAGCATACTAATCCTAATTTCTTTCATTAGGTCGGCATTTCTAAAATCTTGTATTTTATCTTTGCCAAGATTGTAATATGTTCCGTCGGGCTTAGAAATTAATCCTTGGTTTACACTCACGTTTGCATTACAGCAAACTCTTACATCACCGTTATTTCTAACATTTAATCCTAACCAAGGCAGAGGACACCATGCTTTATTTGTCATCGAGTGTCTCGCTTTTTATATTTTTTCCGTGACCGCTGCTAAATTCAAATCCGGTGCCGCAAGTTCTGCCACAAGTAAATATTCTTTTAAAAGTATCGTCAGGAGAATGCCAACTGTTTTTTAAATATGTTTTAAAAAATTCGTGTTCAAAAACTTTCCATCCATATTTTCTTAAATCATTAAAGTCGCTGCCGTACATATTATATAAATGGTTAAAACTTTTACTTTGTTCTGTTTGTTTATGAAAATAAGGTGGAGCACCTAGCCAGCAACACGGCCATACTTTCATGCACATATCTATAAAAATTGTACTGTCTGCTTGATACTTGCAAGTGATTTCAGTTTGGTTAACATACTCGTTAAAGGATGAGTATTTTTTTATAATACTTTCTTTGTCAATTTTATTTTGGTTATTCTCTTTATCTTCGACAAGGTTACCTTTTTTAGTTTCAAGTGTTGTCTGATTTTGATCAGCAAATCGAGCGGTATATTTTACTGTAAATTTGTTAAACCCTAGATCAGTTGCCATAGATCTTGCTTGATCAATTTGATGATAGTTGTGTTTAAATTCAATGAACGCCCATTCAGCATGACCTCCAGCATTAATAAATGCTGTTGCGTTTTCTATAATTTTATTAAAATTTGATCCAACTCTATACAAGTGATTTGTATCTTCTAATCCATCTATACTAAAAATGACGGACAACTTGTTTGTTGATTTTTTTGCAAGAGATTCCCACCAGTCCGGAGTTCGTAAACTTCCATTAGTGGCAATTCTTATATGCTTGGCCTTTGTTAATGAAAATTCGTATGTTTCGTCAAATGTAGGACTTGCTAATGCATCTCCGTAATTTCCACAGTGGAACAACGTTACTTTATTATCTTCAAACGGCTCTAATATCAGTTTATAGTCTTCGAGCGTTAAGTCTGCTATAGGCATAGAAGGATTTATTTTATTATCGTACACCCTTGCACATTGAGGACACATGCAATTGCATCTACTTGTATGATCCAATTGTATTCTTTTTACATTGTCAAAGTCGAGGTACATTAAACAATTCCTTTAAAAATAGGAAACACTGTTTCAAATTTATTTTCCCAACCTCGTTGTTTGTTTATTAAATTTAAATATTCTTTAGTTTCAGGAAGTCTTGCACTCCAGTCCTCGGAATTCATAAAGTTTACAATTCCTTTGAATCTTTTAATACCGTATGGATTTTCTAAAAACTGTTCTTTTGAAATGTTGTTTTCTTTTACACCTGTAAACTTGTCCCAATTTTCTTCTATCCAAGGATAAAATTCATTTGTATATTTGTCAGTTATGTGTTGCTTAACGTGTGCAGGTAATACCTTTACATTCAATTGTGGAGGCCAATATGCAAAGTGCATGTTAATTCCGCCTGCGCCCAATGGCCACTTATTAATTTTTTTAAAACCCCGATTTACTTTCCATTGTACAAATTCCGGAATGTAAGCAATATTAAGAGCCATAATGGTAGTAGCAGTTGTTACTTCTACTTGGGGTGCAGTGTTGTCTAATTTCCAAAAGACCTCTTCTTGATGTTCCCATTTGCTTGGATATCGTATATAGTCGTTGTGTTCGCCGTGTGCGTCGATACTATAGTGAAATCTAACACGTTTAAATTCTGCCCAAAGATCGAACAAATCATCTCGCCATTCAACTGCATTGCTGTTATATCTTAACTCGATATTTTTAGCGTACCCTCGTTTAATGCACTCTTCTAAAAGATCATAGTGTTCGTCAATGATTAAACTTTCTCCGCCTGCAAAATAAAGCTGATACATGTTAGGAACTTGTTCAAAAAGTTCACTCCAAAATCTTGGATTATTTTTGTGCCAGTTGTAACTAGCTCCATGCACTTGTCCTTTGTTTTCCCATTGACTTGTGTTTTTTAATTTTTCATTCTGTATCTGCGGAAACATTTGCTGCCACTCTTTGACCCAACCGCTACTGTCATGAGGGCTGCACATTACACATGCTAGTTGACATTTACTGCCCATGCGTAAATCAATGTATCTTATTTTAACAGGTATAGATCCATCTTCTTGGGTTTCTGCAACTAATTGTTCTATGTCGTAACGCTGATTCCAATAGTCAGTTTCCCAGTTGCGCTTGCTTAAATGTCCTGCTTCTTCTTCTTTATAACATTTTAAACAACTTGCAGGTTTTTCTCCTCGTAACATCATATTACGAACATTGCGCATATAACTGCTATTCCACGCATCTGCTAGTGTTGTGTGATTAAAATTTGCCGGAATGCCGTCGTCGTTTTTTACAACTCCGACTTCTCCGCCGCCGATTTTCTTATTAGAATCAGAATCTTGTACACTGCTAGCGTTACTAGTACAACAGGTACGCATTTTACCATCAGGACGACTACTTAGATGTAACCAAGGCAATGCACAAAATGTTGGTGAAATTTTATCTGATACTGACATACTTTACTTATTTAAATTGTTCTGCAAAAGGATCAAACTCGACTCCACACTTCATTGCGCATACTTTAAGTCTGCCTTCTTTGTAACTGTTTTCTTGCCACGAATCTTCAATAAGATTAAAAATCTCTGTTTTAAATACACGTTCTAATCCATGAATCTTAGCATTTATTGCATCTTTTCCGCCTGCAAACTCTATAAATTTCCATATCTGTTCTTGTTTAGGATCTTGGTGCCACCATTTATACATACGACCAGCAGTCCAACAGCAAGGCAAGGCTAATCCTTCGGCAGTAATAAACAAACTACCTTCGTCCTTGACTTTACAGCGAATAGGAGTTTGTTCATAGTAATTATCCATGCTACCGTATTTTATTTCTAACATTGTTTGTTTTTTCAAAGCACTGTTAACATACTTTTCGTCGGGCTTTTTAAGTTCTGTTGTTTGATTTCCTTTACGATCTACTGCTTGATGGGTTTCTTTCTTTTCACTGTTAGCACTTATAAATCTTCCAGTTTTTTTAGCAACAAACTTTTCAAATCCCATTGTTTGTGAAAGTTCTTCTGCTTCGTCTACTTGATGCTGGTTGTGTTCAAATATAAGGAAGTCCCAACGAGCTCTACCGCCAGCAGCAATAAATGCTTTCATACTACGATAGACATTGTCCCAGTTTACTCCTTGACGATATATATGATTTGTATCTTTTAGTCCGTCAACACTGAATATAACTGCACCATTTGTTCCTAGAGTTTTAGCAAGTGCATGCCACCATGCAGGAGTTTTTGCACCAGCATTGGTATTCATGCTCAACCACATATTAGGATTG
>Ga0315899_10003747_pt1 | contig 16525 bp, 13 predicted proteins | sample LakEriMetagenome_2_FD_203518 | JGI IMG/M metagenome (GOLD analysis project Ga0315899, IMG submission 203518) | Freshwater fungal communities from buoy surface, Lake Erie, Ohio, United States - Buoy 4 MA112 | ecosystem: Environmental > Aquatic > Freshwater > Lake | place: USA: Lake Erie, Ohio... | reverse complement strand
GCCAACCCTTGCGGTATCGCGGTGGCGGCGGATTTATCCAGCGCTTGGGACCGCGCGCTTCTTTGCGATCCGGTCTCGGCTTTCGGCGGCATTGTCGCGGCCAACCGCAAGCTTGATGCGGCAGCGGCGGAACGCATCACGGCGATTTTCACTGAAGTTGTGATTGCACCGGATGCGGATGAAGCGGCACTCGCGGTTTTTGCCAAGAAGAAAAATCTGCGCCTGCTGCTGACGGGCGGCCTGCCTGATCCTGCCGCACCGGGCATGATGTTCCGTTCCGTGGCCGGCGGCTTTCTGGCGCAATCGCGCGATGCCGGGCGCGTGACGGAAGCCACGCTGAAATGTGTGACGAAGCGTGCGCCGACAGCGGCTGAAATGGCCGATCTGCTATTTGCCTTTCGTGTCTGCAAGCATGTGAAATCCAATGCCATTGTCTATGCCAAGGGCCTGGCCACGGTTGGCATTGGCGCGGGGCAGATGAACCGCGCGGAAAGCAGCCGTATCGCCGCCTGGAAAAGCGAAGCCGCGGCCAAGGCGGCGGGGCTGGCGGAACCTTTGGCCAAGGGTTCCGTAGTGGCATCCGATGCGTTTTTTCCCTTTGCTGATGGGCTGGAAATTGCGGCCTCTGCCGGTGCTACCGCGATCATCCAGCCTGGGGGTTCGATCCGCGACAATGAGGTGATTGAGGCTGCGGATAAGGCCGGGCTCGCCATGGTCTTCACCGGCATGCGGCATTTCAGGCATTGAAGCTGATATACTGAACACATGCAGAATTGGACCTTGCCGAGTTGGCTACCACCCGATGCGGTTCTGCCGCTCGCCATTCTTTTGGCGGCCTTGCTGATTGCCCTGGTGCTGCTACTCCGCCGCCCCGCACCTGATCCACTCGCCGGCATGGTGCTTGGGCAGCTTTCCGCTTTGGCTGCTGCGCAGGAACGCCAGGCTGAGCGCGTCGTCTCCCTGGAAGGTGATATCGCTGATCGCGTCAATAGCGTGGTGATGGACCAAACCCGCGTGCTGAATGGCGCCGTGCAGGCGCAAATCGCGCGCATCGCCGCACAGGAAGCCGCGGTGGCGGATAGGCTGGCACAATCTGAACGCACATTGACGGAAGCAATAAAAAGCCAGAATGAAACGCTTTCCGTAGCACTCACCAGTCAAACCGAACGCATGACCACCAGCCTGGGTGTGACTTCAAGCGAAATCAAGGAAAGGCTTGCGGTGATTGATGCCGCGCGCAGTAATATCGAAGCGCTGGGTTCCCAGGTGAATACGCTGACCGGTATTTTGGGCAATAAGCAGGCGCGTGGTGCCTTTGGCGAAAGCCAAATGGAACAAATCATCGCGGATCGGCTGCCGTCTGATGCCTTTACGTTGCAAGCAACACTTTCGAATGGCAAACGCGCGGATTGCCTGATCCATCTGCCAAACCCACCCGGGCCGATTGCGATTGATTCGAAATTTCCGCTGGAATCCTGGCTTGCCTTGCGGGACGCAACCGATGATACGGCGCGCAACCAGCGCCTGCGGCAATTCTCGGCCGATGTGCAGAAACATATTAAGGATGTTGCGGAACGCTACATCATCCCCGGGGAAACCGCCGAAGGCGCGCTGATTTTTGTGCCGTCTGAGGCGATTTACGCGGAATTGCATACCTCACTTGTGTCACTAGTTTCAGATGCCACGCGCCGTGGGGTTTATATCGTCTCCCCCACCACCTTATGGGCGGTGCTTGGCACGATGCGTGCCTTGATGCGTGATGTGCGACTTCGCACGGAAGCCGGGCGCATCCGGCGAGAGGTGGACCGGATGCTGGCCGATGTTGGCCGGCTGGAAGAACGTACCGACGGCCTGCGCAAGCATTTTATTCAGGCGCAGAAGGATATAGACCAGATCGAGATATCGGCTGCTGCCATCAAGCGCGGCGGCCAACGCATCGCAGATTTGGAATTGGACGACCCGCCCACACCCATCCTGCCAACATGACCGCGCTGCAAGCCCAATCAGGCTTCGGCTTGCTGGCGCTTTGCGTATTGGCCTGGGCTTTGGGCGGGCTCAAGCGAGGCGTCTCGGCACGCGTGGTGCTGATGGGCCTGGCGCTGCAAATCCTTTTGGGCGCGGCGCTTTTGCATATTGCGCCACTGCGCGCAGGTTTTTCCTATTTGGGTGATGCGGTGAATGCGTTGGCCGTCGCAACCCAGGCCGGCACATCACTGGTCTTTGGCTATCTGGGCGGCGGCGCTTTGCCCTTTCAGGAATTGCGCCCGGGCGCTTCCTTCATCCTGTTCTTCCAGGCCTTGCCGCTTGTGCTGGTGGTCGGCGCGCTTTCTGCGCTGCTATATCATTGGGGTATCTTGCCCGCGATTGTGCGCGTGATGGCGGCCGTGCTGCAGCGGCTTTTCGGCATTGGCGGCGCGGCGGGATTTGGTGTTGCGGCGAATGTCTTTGTCGGCATGGTGGAAGCGCCACTCATGATCCGCGCCTGGCTTTCGCGTATGACGCGTGCTGAGCTTTTCGTGGTGATGACGGCGGGGCTTGCCACCATCAGCGGCAATACGCTGGTGGTTTATGCGCTGATGATCGCACCCGTGGTGCCGGATGCGGCCGGGCAATTGCTGACCGCGAGCTTGATTTCCGCCCCCGCCGCGATCCTCGCCGCGTTGCTGATGCTGCCGGCAGAAAGCGCCGGCACCGTGCCAGACTATGACACGGGTACGCCCGTGAAGCTTTATGATAGCAGCATGGATGCGCTGGTGCGCGGCACACAGGATGGGCTTTCGCTGCTGCTCGGTATCATGGCGTCCTTGATTGTCTTTGTCGCCTTGGTCGCTTTGGTGAATATGGCGCTGGAACCCGCAACCGGCTTCACCTTGCAACGCTTGCTTGGCCTGCTGCTTTGGCCTGTCGCTTGGGCCATGGGCGTACCGGCGGCGGAAGCAGCCACCGTTGCATCTTCGCTTGGCGTGAAGATCGTGGTGAATGAGTTTGTGTCCTACCTGGAACTCGCGCAATCCGGCGGGGCGGGGCTTTCGGAACGGTCGCGGCTGATCCTGACCTATGCGCTGTGTGGTTTCACCAATTTCGGATCGGTTGGGATTATGGTGGCGGGCATGGCCGGCATGTGCCCGGAACGGCGCGCGGATATTCTGCGCCTTGGCATGCCATCGCTGGTTTCGGCTTCCATCGCCTGCTGCATGACCGGCGCGGTGGTCGGGCTGCTGACACCCTAAAAATACATCCTAGCCCTGCGGAGCATAACGCGGCAGGATATCCGCGAAGGAGCCCGCGCCATGTCCCATATCGTCCATCGCAACCTGTTGAAGGACCCGCCCATTGCCGTTTCCGGCCAGGGGATTTGGCTGCGCGATTCAACCGGGCATGATGTGATTGATGGCTCCGGCGGCGCCGCCGTTGCGTGTCTTGGCCATGGTCATCCGCATGTGGTCTCGGCCATGAAGGCGCAGATTGATCGCCTCTGCTACGCCCATACTGCCTTGTTCAGTGCGGGCAGTGCGGAAAAGCTCGCTGAAGTGCTGGTCGGCCATAAGCCAGGTGGGTTGACCCATGCCTATTTCGTTTCCTCAGGCAGTGAGGGGATGGAAGCCGCACTCAAAATCGCGCGGCAATATTTTCTGGAAGCGGGCGAACCTCAGCGCACGCGCTTTATCGCGCGGCGCCAATCCTATCACGGCAATACGCTGGGTGCGCTTGCGGCGAGCGGTAACATCGCGCGGCGCGCGCCTTATGCGCCGATTCTGTCCGATGCCTTCAGCCATGTCTCGCCCTGCTTCGCCTATCGCAATCGGCGCGATGATGAGACGGATGCTGAGTACGTCGCGCGCCTGGCGGCGGAGCTTGAAGCAGAATTCCAGCGCCTTGGCCCGCGCAATGTGATCGCCTTTTGCGCGGAAACCGTGGTGGGTGCCACGCTTGGCTGCGCCACTGCGCTGCCGGGTTATTTCCAAGCCATACGCGCGGTCTGTGACCGCCACGGCGCGCTATTGATTTTGGATGAGGTGATGTCCGGCATGGGCCGCACCGGCACTTTGCATGCTTGGGAACAGGAAGGCGTTTCGCCCGATATTCAGGTAATCGCGAAGGGCCTTGGCGGTGGCTATCAGCCGATTGGCGGCATTCTGGTGCATGGGCGCGTCGTGGAAACCCTGAAGCGCGGTACAGGCACTTTCAAGCATGGCCATACCTATCAGGCGCATCCCGTGGCCTGTGCCGCGGCTTTAGCGGTGCAGGAAGTGATTGCGGAAGAAAACCTGCTCGCCAATGTCTGCGCTACTGGCGCGCTGCTGGAACGCGGCTTGATGGAACGGCTTGGCAATCATCGCCATGTCGGCGATATCCGTGGCCGAGGCCTGTTCTGGGCGGTGGAATTCGTCCAAGACCGCGCGAGCAAAGCCACTTTCGATCCCGCGCTTGGATTGAATGAACGCATCAAGCATGCGGCCTTCGCGCATGGCCTGGCGTGCTACCCGATGGGTGGCACGATTGACGGTAAGCATGGCGATCACGTGATCCTCTCACCGCCTTACATCGTGAATGCGCGGGATGTGGAGATGATCGTGGAACGCTTTGGCGCTGCGGTGGATGAGGTATTCGCTAGTTTGCCTAAAGACTGAGATGCTGCGCGCGTAGCGCTGGATCAACATCCAGCGCCACCATGCTGCCATCATAGCGGATCTCGCCCCGTTCAATGACATAGGCGCGATCCGCCACCGCCGCCGCGAAATCGAAATTCTGTTCTGAAAGCAATACGGCAATGCCTTCGCGCTTCATGCGCAGCACAGCCTCGGCCATCAATTCCAGAATGACGGGCGCCAAGCCTTCGGATGGTTCGTCCAGCAGCACGGCTTCTGGATTGCCCATGAGTGTACGCGCAATTGCAAGCATTTGCTGTTCCCCGCCGGACATGGCGGCGGCACGGCGATGGCGCATGGATGCGAGGTTTGGGAAAACCTCAAACAACCGCTCCGGAGTCCAAGGATCGCGCCCTTCCGCCGGGCGACGGCCAACTTCCAGATTCTCGGCAACCGTCAGATCGGTAAAGATGCGCCGATCCTCCGGCACATAGCCCAAGCCAAGCCGCGCAATGCGAAAGGCTGCAAGCCCGGCAATATCACGCCCGGCAAAGCGCACACGCCCGGCGCGCGGTGGCACCAGGCCCATGATCGCTTTCAGCGTGGTGGATTTACCCGCGCCATTGCGGCCCATCAGCGCCGCGACCTCACCGCGCGCAAGGCGTAGCGAAACGCCAAACAGAATCTCCGCCGGGCCATAGCCGGCGCGCAGGCCTTCCACTTCCAGCATTGCTTCAGCCATGCGCCGCTGCCCTGGCGCGTAAGGCAGCGCGCAGACCGGAAGTGCCGAGGTAAACACGCTGCACTTCTGGATTGGCGCGCACTTCTTCCGGCGTGCCGGCGGCGATAATCTCGCCCCGCACCAGCACCAGGATGCGGTCCGCATGGGCGAACACCGCATCCATATCGTGTTCGGTGAACAGCACGCCGATAGCGGAACGGCGCGCAATACCAGCCACCAGGCGCATCAGCGCGGCGCGTTCAGCGGGTGCCATGCCGGCGGTGGGTTCATCCATCAACAACAGGCGCGGCGCGCCGGAAAGCGCGATTGCCAATTCCACGCGCTTCACATCGCCATAGGCCAGCGCCCCCATGGGCCGGTCCGCCGCTTCCGCCATGCCAACTTGATCAAGCAGGGCAAGCGCTTCATCACGGTACAGCGCGCTGCTGCGCGCCAGCATCTCGCGTGTGCGGCCGGCATGGGCAATCAGCGCCATTTGCAGATTTTCCAACACAGACATGGAAAGAAAAGTCTGCGCCACTTGAAAGCTACGCCCCACACCCAAGCGGCAAATGGCGCGCGGTGGCAGGCCGGTGATGTCCTGGCCGGTCAGCAGTACGCGCCCACTATCGGGGCGCAATTGCCCACCCACCATATTGAAGCTGGTGGATTTACCGGCGCCATTTGGGCCGATCATCGCGAGGATTTCCCCCGCCGCCAGCAAGAAACTCACATTGCGCGCCGCCACGACGCCGCCGAAATTCTTGTTGAGATTCTCCACCACCAGCAGCGTCATCGCGCACCACCCGCAAACCGCGCACGCAAGGAAGCATAAGCGCCGCCAAGCCCGCGCGGAAAGATCAGCACCAGCGCAATGATGGAAGCCCCCAGCAAAAAGCGCCAATGATCCGTAAGCGGCATGAAGACATCCTTGATACTGTGGAAAGCCGCCGCCCCCAGCACCGATCCCATCACGGTTTGTATGCCACCCAGCAGGATCATCGCCAGAAAATCCACCGATAGCGGAATGCCAAGCAAAGTCGGATCAATCGAACCTTTCGAGAATGCGTATAGCCCACCCGCCAACCCCGCCGCTGCACCGGCGATGGTGAAGCCAAGCCAGCGATGGCTGCGTACATCAATCCCAATCGCCTCAGCGCGCTGCGCGGAATCTCGCGCGGCGCGGAGGCTCGCGCCAAAGGGCGCGTAGATCACGTGGCGGAGCGCCAAAATGCCCGCCAGTGCCGCGACTAGCACAATGTAGTGATAGGCGCTGCGTGATGCGGCCCAGGCCGAAGGCCAAACACCGACAATGCCGTTATCGCCGCCGGTGACCTCCACCCATTGAAAGCAGACCGCATAGGCAATTTGCGCGAAGGCAAGGGTCAGCATCGCAAGGTATATGCCCTGCAAGCGCACAATGAAAAACCCGAATAGCGCCGCGAAAAACCCACCCGCCAAAGGGGCGGCGATCAGCGCCGGTTCCATCGGCATGCCGAGCTTCGTCACCAATAATCCACTCGCATAGGCGCCAAGACCGAAATAAGCGGCATGGCCGAAGCTCACGATTCCGCCATTGCCGACCAGGAAATTTAGCGAAAAGGCAGCAAGGGCGAAGATCAAAACCTCAGTCGCGACCTTGATCGTATAGGTATCGCCAAAGATCGGCACGGAAGCTGCCGCCAACACCGCCAGCAGCAAAAGCAATTTCTCTGCCATCGCAAAGCCGCGCGGCTGCATGATACCCTCAGGCAAGGCGCTATGCCCTGCGGCACTTTCCGGCCGACCAAGCAAGCCCCAAGGCTTCACCACAAGCACCAGCGCCATCAGCAGGAACACCAGCACTAGCGTGATTTTCGGGAAGATCAGCACACCGAAAGCCTGCAATTGCCCAATCAGCAGCGCGGCAAGAAAAGCACCTCCAATGGAGCCCATGCCGCCAATCACCGTCACCACAAAGGCTTCAGTTATGATGGAAAGATCCATCTGCGCGGAAGCGGAAACACGGGGGATTTGTAAGGCGCCACCCAGCCCCGCCAGAAAGGCGCCCAGAAACAGCGTGCCGGTAAAAAGCAAAGCCTGATTGACACCAAGCGCGCCCACCATTTCTCGGTCGCGCGTGGCGGCGCGCAGCAAAATACCAAAGCGCGTCTTATGCATCAGCAACCACAAAAGCCCGAGCACTACCGGTCCAGCGGCGATCAGGAAAAGCTCATAAGCCGGAAAACGCTGATCCAGAATCATCACGCCATGGCGCAGCCCTGGCGCGCGCGGCCCGGCAATATCCAGCGGCCCCCAAAGATACAGCACCGCATCCTGCACCATCAGCACCACGCCGAAGGTCGCCAGCAATTGAAACAACTCCGGCACCTTATAAATCCGGCGTAGCAGCAGGATTTCCATCAGCACGCCAAGCACACCCACCACACAGGCGGAAATCAGCACGCCGGCAAAGAATAGCGTCGGTGATCTTTCAATCTGCAACAACCAAGGCACGATCGTCACAGCCACATAGGCGCCGAGCATATAAAACGATCCATGCGCGAAATTCACAATCCGCGTCACGCCAAACACGAGCGTAAGGCCCGAGGCGATGATGAAAAGCGAGGATGCGCTGGCCAGGCCCGAAAGCGCCTGGACCAGCAGAAAGCTGAATTCCACGCTCAAGCCCGGCGCGCGGCCCGCACTTCTTCTTCAGGGAACATGTAATCAGCCCCATCGGCATAGCGCGCATTGCGCATGGTGCCCTGCCCATTGCGCTGCGTGGTTTCACCCACCCAGGTGCCCATGCTGCCCTGTTGGTCAATGCCGCGCATCGTCACATTTCCAACCACGGTTTCGGTGCGCAGATCGCGCAGCGCATCCACCAAAACCTCATTATCCAGGCTATTGGCGCGGTTCAGCATATTGGCCAACACCTGCACCGTCACATAGCCAAGCAGGCTGCCCTTGCGCGGCGTGTCATTGAAGCGCGCGCGATAGGCTTCAATAAAGGCGCGATGTTCGGCGCCTTCCACCTGTTCCCAGGGATAGCCCGTCACCACCCAACCTTCCGGCGTTTCATCGCCCAGCGGGATCATGTATTCCGGCTCACCCGTCAGCAGAGAAAGCACAAAGCGCCGTTCGAACAAGCCCCGCGTATTGCCTTCCCGCACAAAGGCCGTCAGGTCCGGGCCAAACAGCACATTGAAAATCGCATCCGGCCGCGCCTGGGCCAAAGCGCCCACCGTCGCACCTGCATCCACGCGGCCAAGTGCTGGGTATTGTTCGGCGATGATTTCTGCGCCCGGAATGGCGCCGCCGATCAACCGCTTGAAATTCGCCGCCGCCGATTGGCCGTATTCATAATTTGGCGCCACAATCGCCCAGCGCTTTTGCGTCCTGCCGCGCGCGGCTTCCACCAGCATGCGCGTTTGCATGAAGGTGGAAGGGCGCAGCCGCCACGTATAGCGATTGCCCTGCGCCATGGTCAGCGCATCGCTCAGCGGTTCGGTCGCAAAAAATAGCCGCTTGCGCTGATTGGCGAAATCCGCCACCGCCAGCCCGACATTGGAAAGAAACGTGCCGGCGATGAAGGAAACATTTTCCCGCGTCAGCAATTCCTCTGCCACGCGCACCGCGTCACCTGGTGTGGCGCCATCATCGCGGAAAATGAATTCCAGCCGCCGCCCGCCCATGACCCCGCCCGCGGCATTGATCTGCTCTGCGGCCATTTGCATGGCGTTGCGATAGGGAATGCAGAAGGCCGCCATGCGGCTATAGGAATTGAGCTCCCCAATGCGGATCGGCGCACCCTGCGCTGCCGCACCGCGCCCTGTCGCCGCCGCCGCCAGCCCGGCCCCACCGGCCAGAAGCGCGCGGCGCCCGAAGAAAATGCTATCCATGACAAGCCTCTGCTGACTTTTCTCACCCTTCACAATGGCGATGGCAGGGGCCGTGGTCCAGGGTCTGACGCCGACTTGTTTGTGACAGCCCAGTTTCGGGGCTAGCCGCGCGCGACGGCCTCGGCTAAAAGCCCGCCACCATGATTACCGTCCTGCTCGTCCTGCATCTTTTCGTCACCCTCGCGCTGATTGGCGTGGTCCTGCTCCAGCGGAGTGAGGGCGGCGGGCTTGGCGTGGGCTCTTCCCAGGGCATGGGGTCCTTCATGGGCGGGCGCGGCACGGCCAATCTGCTGACGCGTTCCACCGCCATCCTGGGCGCGGCCTTCTTTGCGCTGGCGCTGACCTTGGCCTTGCTGACCAAGGGCGCGTCCCAGCAAAACCGTTCCATCCTGGACGGCCCGGCGCCCATCACGGCCCCAGCGACGCCTACGCTGCCCACGCTGCCGAGCGTGCCGACCAACTGATCGCTGAGGTCAGGGCGCGCCCACCAGCCGCCTGACCGCCGCCACCAATTCCGGCGCATCCCAGGCCGCTTCGCCTTCCAGCCGCGCCACCTCCCGGCCCGCGCGGTCAATAATCACCGTGGTCGGCAGGCCCCTTGCCCCCAAAGCTCGCGCCGCCGCGCCGCGTGGGTCGAGCCAAATGGTGAGTTCTTTCAAGCCCAGCCGCTGGTAGAAGGGTTCCACCTGCGCCCGCCCGCCGCGATCCGAAGAAAGCGCCAGCACGGCAATACGCTCGGCCCGCAACATGGCTTGCAGGCGGTCCAGCGCCGGCATTTCCGCCACACAGGGCGGGCACCAGGTGGCCCAGAGATTGATCACCAGCCCCTGCCCGGCAAAAGCGGGCAAGCCCGTTTCCTTGCCATCGGCATCGGTAAAGGTAATCGCTGCCGCCGGCGCCGGGTTGGCGGCTTCGCGTAGTTTCTCCAGCCCCTTCGCCGCCCACCCTTGCCGCGACAGACCGGGCGCGAGTAGGGTCGCCCCAAGCAAGGCCGGGGCGCAGAACATCGCGGAACGGCGGTTCAAAACAGGCACGAAAGACACTCCCTTCGCATGAGCAGCAGCAGCGCGAACCAGCAATGGGGCGGACGTTTCGCCGAAGGCCCCTCAGCCATCATGGCCGCCATCAATGCCTCGATCGGGTTTGACCGCAAGATGTGGCGCCAGGATATCCAAGGCAGCTTGGCCCATGCCGCCATGCTGTTGCATGTGGGGATCATCAGCGCGGAAGACGAGGCCGCGATCCGCGATGGCTTGGCAAAAATCGCCACCCGCATCGAAGCCGGCGATTTCCCCTTTGATGACGCGCTTGAGGATATTCACATGAATATCGAAGCGCGGCTGACGGAAACCATCGGGGAAGCCGGCAAGCGCCTGCACACGGGGCGTTCCCGCAATGACCAGGTGGCTTTGGATGTGCGCCTTTGGGTGCGTGACGCGATTGATGGGCTTTCCGGGCAGATCACGGATGTGATGCGCGCCTTGGTGGTGCGGGCGGAAGAACATGTGGGCAGCGTCATGCCTGGCTTCACCCATTTGCAGCCGGCGCAGCCCGTCACTTTCGGCCATCACATGCTGGCCTATGTTGAAATGCTGTCGCGTGATTTGTCTCGGCTCGCGGATTGTCGGGCGCGGCTAAATGAAAGCCCGCTGGGTGCGGCGGCTTTGGCGGGCACGGGCTTCGCGATTGACCGGCACATGACCGCCAAGGCTTTGGGCTTTGATCGGCCCATGAGGAACAGCCTGGATGCCGTGGCGTCACGCGATTTCGCCGCCGAATTCCTGTTCTGCTGCGCCATGTGCAACACGCATTTGTCCCGGCTCGCGGAAGAAATCGTGATCTGGACCAATCCCTATTTCGGCTTTGTGAAACTGTCTGATGCCTTCACCACGGGCAGTTCCATCATGCCGCAAAAGCGTAATCCGGATGCGGCGGAACTGGTGCGCGGCAAGACGGGCCGCGTGATCGGCGCGCTGATGGGTCTGATGACGGTGATGAAGGGCCTAGCGCTGACCTATTTCAAGGATATGCAGGAAGACAAGGAAGGCATTTTCGATGCCGCCGAAACCCTGACCCTGTCGCTCGCCGCCACTGCCGGCATGGTGCGGGATATGAAGCCGCAAACCGAACGCCTGGCCGCCGCTGCCGGGGCAGGTTTTTCCACCGCGACCGATTTGGCGGATTGGCTCGTGCGCAGCCTGAAAATGCCTTTCCGCGATGCGCATCACGTGACCGGCACCTTGGTCGCCAAGGCCGAAGCGCGCAGCGTGGATCTTTCCGGCCTGACCTTGGCGGAAATGCAGGCGGTGGAACCGCGCATTACCCAGGGCGTGTTTGATGTGTTGACGGTTCAAGCTTCCGTCCGGTCGCGCACATCCTATGGCGGGACGGCACCGGCCAATGTCGCCGCCATGGCCGCCGAATGGAAGGCCAAGCTGGCATGAGGCTTGGCGCGCGGTCCCTGCTGCTTCTGCTGGCGGTGGCCTTCCTGGCCTCGGCTTGCGGCCGCATGGGGCCAATCCGTCCGCCTGGCCCGGCCGAGGAAGTCACCCACCCTCGGCAATACCCAAATCGCTGATCGGGCACTTTCCCGCTTGCGATAATCCGCGCGCATCACGACAATAGGGGGATGGCTGCCCCTGCTCCTGCCCTTGATCTGGGCAATGATCCTTCCTTCGCCGAATTGCTGGCGCAACGCCCGCAACTGACGCGCCACGCCCATGATGGGCTGGTGATGGAAGATGTGCCGCTTAAGCGCATTGCCGAAGTGGTGGGCACGCCAACATGGGTCTATTCCGCCGGCACCTTGCGCCGCCGTGCGCGGGCGCTGCGCGCTGCCTTGGCGGATGCGGGGCTGACGGCGACCGTGCACTTCGCCACCAAGGCCAATGACAATCTTTCGGTGCTGGCGTTGCTTGGCCGAGAAGGGCTTGGCGCTGATGTGGTGAGTGAAGGCGAATTGCGTGGCGCACGTGCCGCCGGCATTCCCGCCAGCGCGATAGTTTTTTCAGGTGTTGGCAAATCCGAACGTGAAATCCGCCTGGCGCTCGCTGAAGGCATCATGCAGATCAATGCCGAAAGCATTGAGGAAATTGATATGATTTCCGCCATCGCCGCCGGCATGGGGCGCATCGCGCCGGTGGCCATTCGCGTCAATCCGGATGTGGATGCGAAGACCCACGCCAAGATCACCACGGGCCGCAGCGAAAACAAATTCGGCGTCGCTTATGATGATGCGCTGACGCTTTACGCGCGCATGGCAAAGCTGCCCGGCATTCGCCCGATAGGCATCGCAACGCATATCGGCAGCCAGATCACGGTGGGCATGGGCGCCTATCGTGCCGCCTATGCGCGGCTTGCGGAATTGGTGCGGGCCATTCGCGCGCTAGGCTTGCCGATAGAGCGCATTGATTGCGGCGGCGGGCTTGGCATTGCCTATCGCGATGAAATCGCGCCCGCGCCGGCGGCGCTTGCGGGGGCCATCAAGGCAGAGCTTGGTGCGCTTGGCCTGCCCGTCATGCTGGAACCGGGGCGCTGGATTGCCGGGCCGGCGGGGGTGTTGCTGTCTCGCGTTATCTTGCAAAAGCAGGGCACGGCGCGGCGCTTTGTGGTGTTGGATGCAGCCATGAATGATCTGCTGCGCCCAGCCATGTATGATTCCTGGCATGGCATTCTGCCGGTCTCGCCCGCCGCTTTGGTCGCGCCACTCGCGCCGGCGGATGTGGTTGGTCCCATCTGCGAAAGCAGCGATTGCTTCACGCGTGACCGCGCTTTGCCGGATTTGCCGGCGGGCGCTTTGGTCGCCTTGCTCGACGCCGGGGCTTATGGCTCCACCATGTCTTCTACCTATAATGCGCGGCCCCTGGCGGCCGAGGTTTTGGTGGATGGCGCGCGCTTCGCCGTGGTGCGGGACAGGCAATCCTATGAGGCTTTGCATGCCGGCCAGCGTGTGCCGGAATGGCTGATGGAATGACAGAATCGCCGGGGAAAGCGTCGCCTGAAACCCGGGGCCTTGCTGCCCTGGGCTTGAAGCTTGGGCTTTCTCGGCTGGCGCTTTGGTGGGAAGGGGCCTGGCGGGCGCTTTGGCCACCGCTTGGCGTGATCGGCGCGTTTTTGGTGCTGGCCTTTACCGGGCTGCTGCCCGCCCTGCCGCCCGCTTTACATTTGCTGATCCTGATCGGTTTTGCCGCCACGCTTGGCTATTTTGGCTACCACGCCGCGCAGGGGCTGCGCGCGCCGGCACCGGATGCGGCGGCGCGGCGGCTGGAACGCGATTCGGGCCTGGCGCATCGCCCGCTAGCCGTGTTGGCGGATCGCCCCGCGGGGGATGACCCCATGGCGCAGGCACTGTGGCAGGCGCATCGGGACCGCGCGGTGGCGCAGCTTGGGCGGTTGAGCGTGGCGCGCCCTTCCCCGGGGCTTGCGGTGCGAGACCCGCGCGCATTGCGCGCCGCCGTGCTGGTCGCGCTGGTGGCCAGCCTTGGCATGGCAGGGCGGGAAGCACCGGAACGGCTGCTCGCTGCCCTTGTGCCGCCTTTCGCCGAACCCGCTTCCGTGCCAGCCACCTTGGCCGCGCGGTTTGAAGCCTGGGTGACGCCACCCGCCTATACCGGCGCGCCGCCGCAATTCCTGAAGGCTGAGGGCGGCACGGTGGCGGTGCCGACGGGTAGCCGGCTGCATATGGTGTTCTCGGGCAGCGCCAATCCGCCGGAATTGCGCCTGGGGGGTGCGGCTCATGCTTTTGCGCGCATGGATGCGCAAAGCCACGCGCTGGAACTGCCTTTGACCGAAGGCGGCGCCTTGGTGCTGAAGCGCGATGGGCGCGATGTGGCGCAATGGGCGCTGACGATTACCCCCGATGCACCGCCGGTGGTTGCCTGGGACCCCTTACCGGCGCGTGCGGGCCGCGGGCTTGGGCTTCGCCTGCCCTGGAAGGCGGAAGATGATTGGGGCTTGGTGGCGCTGCGGGTTGAATTGCGGCTGAAGCAAAGGCCCTCTGCCCCGCCAGTGACACAGGACATGCCTTTGCCCGGCGGCGCGCCGCGCCAGGCGCAGGGGGCGGCGCAGCATGATTTTTCCGCGCATCCGTGGGCTGGGCTGGAAGTGGAAGCACGGCTTTTCGCGCGCGATGGCGCGGAACAGGAAGGCAAGTCCGAAGGCGCGTTTCTGGTGCTGCCGGAACGGCGCTTTTCGCACCCAGTCGCGCAGCAATTGATCGCTCTCCGTCGCGCGCTGTCTCTTGACCCCAGCGCACGAGAACCGGCGCGACGCGAATTGGACCGCGTCACCAATGCGCCCGAAGCTTTCGAACATGATACGGGCATGTACCTAACGCTGCGTTCTGCCCGGCATCGGCTGATGCGCGACCGGCGTGATGAAGCCGTGCCGGAAGTGCAGCAAATCCTTTGGGATATCGCGGTGGCTCTGGAAGAAGGCCGCACGGACCGCAGCGCTCGCGCTTTGGCCCAGGCGCGTGAAGCCCTGCGCGAAGCCCTGGAAGAAGCGCGCCGCGAGAACGCCGAGGCCAACCCAGAACGCAGCCCAGAAGAACGCGCCGAACAACGCGCCGAGTTGCAGCGCCGCATTCAGGAATTGCGCGAAGCCATTCGCCGCCACCTGGAAGCTTTGGCCGAACGCATGCAGCGCGAAAATAATGAAGCGTTGGCCTACGACCCTCAGCAGCGCGTGTTTGATCGCCGGGAATTGGAACGCCGCACCCGCCGCTTGGAAGACGCCACGCGCGATGGCCGGCAGGAAGATGCCGAACGCGAAATGGCCGAGCTTGAGGAAATGCTGCAAGCCCTGGAAGAAGGCCGCACCAGCCGGGCCGAGGATCGTCAACGCCAACAACGCCAGCGCGGCCAGCAGCAGATGGGCGCGCTTCAGGACATGGTGCGTCGGGAAACAGAAATGCTCGACCGCGCGCATCGCCGCAGTGGAGAGCAGGAAAATACACGCAATGATGCGCGCCGGCCACCGCCGCCCCGCCCGCAAACACCCGAAGCACGTGAAGAAGCCGCACGGGATGCACGCACGCAACGCGCGCTGCGCCGCGCGCTGGGTGAATTGATGCAGCAAGTGGGCGAATTGACCGGTGATGTGCCAGCCCCCTTGGGCGAGGCGGACCGCGCCATGCGTGATGCGGCGGAAGCACTCGGTGAGGGGCGGGACCCGCGCGGCGCGCAGCAACAAGCCATTCGCGCGCTGACGGAAGGCGGGCGGCAAATGTCGCAACGCATGCAGCGCCAATTCGGCCCGCCGCAACCTGGCGAAGGTGAAGGCGAAGGTGAGGGCGAGGGCCAGGGAATGGCCGGCGGCCAGCAAGGTGGCGAAGGGCAGGACCAGCAAAACCAGCTTGGCGAAGGCCGTGACCCGCTGGGGCGCGACCGCCGCGAAACTGGCGGTTCAGCCCAGGATAATGCCGGCGATACTTTGGTGCCGGGGGAAGCGGAACGGCTGCGGTCCCATCAATTGCAACAGGAACTCCGCCGCCGCGGCGCGGACCGCGAACGCGCGCCGGTGGAGTTGGACTATATAGACCGGCTGCTCAGGCGGTTTTGAGGGTTAGACCTTTCACGGAAATACCCGCGCCCAATCATCGCGCATGGATACCACCTGCCAACCACGCGCCGGCGCGGCATCCAAAGCGCGCGCCAAGCGCCCGACATGGCTTTCGCGGTCATAGGCGAATTCACGTTCCGCATCATCATGGCGAATGATCATGCCAAAGCGCAGGCCTGATCCTTCCGTGGTGTAGCGTAGCATTTCAAAATCGCCATCCGAATTGCCAAAGGCCGCAATTGGGCGACGGCCGATATGGCGTGCAATGCCAATCGGCTTGCCCGGGCCATCATCAATGAAATCCACGCGCGGTTCACGCAACAGCGTCAGGCGCCCGGCATCTTCAGTCACCTTCAGCGCAAAGCTTGACCCCACAACATGCTGCGGTGGAACTCCGTAGGTTTCTTCCGCAAAGGCGCGCACGAATTCAACGCCGCCGCCCGAGACGATGAAGTTCGTGAAGCCCGAAGCACGCAAGAAACGCAGCACTTCCAGCATCGGCTGATAGACCAGCGCAGTATAGGGGCGGTTCCATTTCGGATGCCGCGCAGTCTTCAACCATTCGGCGGCGATGCGCTGGAATTCCTCGGGCGAATTGCCGGCCATGGCAGCGCCCGCGAGCCGCATCAGCCCTTCATTGCCGCCCGCCATGACGCCATGCATATCGCCCGCAATGGCCGCGCGAAACACCGCATCCTGCTGCCAGGCGGGGTTTTGCGGCGCCAAGGCGCGAATGCGATCCAGCATAAAGATAAGCTGCGGATAGGCCG
>Ga0315899_10003744_pt1 | contig 16533 bp, 3 predicted proteins | sample LakEriMetagenome_2_FD_203518 | JGI IMG/M metagenome (GOLD analysis project Ga0315899, IMG submission 203518) | Freshwater fungal communities from buoy surface, Lake Erie, Ohio, United States - Buoy 4 MA112 | ecosystem: Environmental > Aquatic > Freshwater > Lake | place: USA: Lake Erie, Ohio... | reverse complement strand
CGTCTGTGTTTGAGGGGGGGGGGGTGGGGGCACAGCAAACATACAGGGGGTCTGATGGGTTGTTTCGTCGTCTGTGTTTTGGGGGTTCCGCGGCTGGCGAGAGACAGAGAGAGGCACAGAGAGAGAGACAAAGAGAGAGACAAAGAAAATTTATTAGAAATGAAACTCGCATACCTGGGGTTCCAGGGCGTCGCGTGGTCCGCATTTCAGTGCGACAGTCGCACTATCTGTGCGAAAGACGCACGTCGACCTTCAGTCATCCATTTGATTGTCAATAAACCTGTCTCTCTCTCTCTCTCTCTATCTGTGCGATAGACCCGGACGCACGTCGAGCACTTTGACTAGGTCTCTTTTCCATCATATTGAGTCTCTTTCGCACTAGGTCTCTTTTGCGATAGACTCGGACGCACGTCGAGGACTTTGACTCAACTTTCCCCGGACCCTGATCGAAATTAAAAAGGGAGGAGGGAGTTTATTTGTATCAAATGGTACTTCGGGGGGACTCAAGGCGCCGAGAGTCCCGCACCTTTGTTGGCACATGTATCCTCCTCCTCATGACACACATGTGTCCTCCTCCTCATGAAACACATGTATCCTCCTCCTCATATGACACAGTCCCGCACCTCAGATGAAGTTGGCACTTTGACGGCAATCATATAATCGAGTGTTACTGCAAGTGGGAAAGGCAGGGTGAAAAGAGACCTAGTATGAGGGGAAAGACACCTACTAATAACGGCAATCATGTAATAGAGTCTTACTGCAAGGGGGAAAGGCTTACGTCCAGGCATGGTTCGTGGACAAAAGTTAACTGAAATATTCAATAGTGTTACTGCCAGGGGGAAAGGATCGTCGGAACAGAATGCCTGGCGCAGAGTAATCATTATTACGGCACGGCTCCGCCTCCTCCTCCTGGTCAAGATTGGCGCCCTCTGGCGTGGCTTTCCTGGACTCTGCGGCTTTCAGCATTCGCCGAGAGTACGCAGAGATTTAGTAGGTCTCTTTTCCCTCATATTAGGTCTCTTTTGCCCTGCCTTTCTCCGAGGCTTATCGTATCGCAGCACGCCATTGGAGCACAAGTGTTGCTCGAGATGAGGTAGATGCACTCGGAAACTTTCGCAGCGCTGGGTTGAGTTAGGACTGAGTATCCCAAAAGGGGGGTTGCTCCTCTAGACTTGCATTTTGCAGTCGAAATCAGAACACATCTTTTTCAGTCTTTCTCCGCCCCTCCTCCTCCGCTTCGCTGATCATTGAATCATTCTCCTTTCCCTTGCTCCACAGTGAGAGCATCACTATCTATCGTTGAAATCTCCTTCCGTACATTTTCGTGCCAACAAACTCCTCTCTTGCGCAACCTGCTGCGGCTAAAATCATGCCTACCACCCTCGCGCGTGCCTCCGAGTCATTGTTCCATGTCATCACTCATACTCGCGTTTTCAAGAGCTGCACAGCACAGCACGCGCAATGAGCGGCAAAATTATGTGGATTTGGCGCAGTGGAGGCGCGCTCTCGCTTGCAGGCAAATGGGCGCGCACATTGGGATTATCACAGACACTGCCGCGGGGCCTCCACGCATGCAGCAGAGGCCATGGACAGTCGAGAGAAGGCGGGCGGGGGCAGAGCAGCGGGATTGGGGAGCGCTCACGATTGTACTGCATCAGCTTTTCGATCAAGTCAACATGCGTCATGAGCATTCGTCGACAGCCTGCACGCACAGCAGGGTCAGTGGAGGAGTGGGCCATGTCCGGAGATGGTAAGCTGGCTAACCGCGCGCTGCCGCGCACTCAGGGGGCCGAGCACAACGAGGTCAGGACACCCGCCAGGAAGCGGGTGTGGCGGGCGGACGCACAGTAGCGCTTGAGGCCCAGCTCTGCAAACGACTCGGACTCGCTGTGGCCGTCGTGCAGCAGCTCCAGGTACGTGACCCACTTGTTGCCGATTACCTGGACGGAACTCCCGGGAGAGAGGGGGCGGGTGACGCAAAGGGAAGGGGCGCGTGGCCGGTTAGAGGCGCACTGATGCTGCACGTGAAGCAGCGCCGGAGATGATTGATGCACTCACTTTGCCGCAGGTGAAGCAGCGCACGGGGATTATCATCCCTTCTTCTTGCGCCCTGCCGCGACGCGCCCTTGCGCTCAATCTGCGCCCCTTCCCAGCGCCCTGTTGTCTCTTTCCCCCCCTCAGCAGCTTCAAGCTCACGCTTTCTCCTCCACGAACGTCAAATACGGCGTCAACTGAAAAACACGAGTTTCACTCAACGGCCGTGGTGGACCCGGCGGGTGAGGCCCTCTGGCGATGCGGTGCTAGCGAACGTGTGAGCTGGACTCCTGAGCGGACGTTGTCCGAGTCAGGCTGAGCTGCCCGCCCCTGGATTTGCTAGCATGGGCTCAAACGCGAACCCCGCGGCGCTGATTGTGGCGCTCTTCAAGTTCAACGAGATCACCATTGAAGACGGGTACACCGAGGCCGACCAGGTGAGAAAGAGTGATGCATGTATGTAGCTATGTATGTATGTATGTATGTATGTATGTATTTACGGCTAGCCGCCGCGCCCCACTTTCCCCGCTGCGCCTTTTGCGCCTCTCGCTCGCGCAGCCCACATCGGCACATATCGGTACATACAAATTTGTGCCTTCGAGGCCCCACTTGGGGAGCGCGCTGACGTGCGGAGGGCCTTGCGCCGCGCGTGCAGGACGAGGACGGCAAGGTCAGCGAGGAGGACCTGGTCGGATTCTGCAGGGACCTGCAGCTGGGCTGCCCCGACGACGATGTCAGTGCCTTTTTCAAATCCCTCGACACGGAGGGCTCGGGCTACATTGAGCATGGTGCGTGGACCCGCGCGCTGCAGGAGGCTGAGCTGCTGTCGGAGTCTGTGCTGGAAACTCGTGGCATTAACAGCGCAGGCCTGAGCACCGTGGGGCCGGCGGCGCGCGCGGATGAGACCGCGACCCTGGGAATCGCCGCGACTGACGGCGTGGCAAAGGATGTGAACGCTGCCGCGGACCAGCTAGCAGCAGCACTCGTCTACAACGAGATGACGCTCGAGGAGGCATTTGAAGTCCTGGACAAAGATGAAGACTCAAGGATCTCGATGGAGGACCTGCGCGCCGCAGCAGGAAGCATGGACCTCAAAATTGAAGAGGACGCGCTGATCGCGCTCCACAAGGCCATGGACGAGCGCAGTAACGGATTGATAGAGTTGGACGCGTGGTGCACCTTTCTCAAAGGGCGCAACACAGCTGACGTTTTGCGCTCGCGCGGCGTGGACGAGAGGCAGCTCTCTGTGTCTTCTCGCGTGGTTGTGCCTGAGTCTGCTGGCGTCGTTGTGCCTGGCGTCGTTGTGCCTGGCGTCGTTGTGCCTGTGCCGCTCCTGCAGGACGCGTACGGAACCGCAAACGCTGAGTCTAAGTCCATGCAGAATGTGTCCGATCTGATTGCTGCGCTGCTGGATTACAACAGCCTGAGCAATCGCGAGGGCTTCGAGGCCTTTGATGTGGATGAGGACGACTTTGTGAGCTTGTCGGATCTGCTCCACTCGGCGGCGTCGATGAATGTCGACGCGAGCGAGGAGCATCTCACGGCGTGGTTTCAGTTTCACAACAAGTCAGGCAGCGGGTTGATGACGGATGGGGAGTGGAACATGGCGATTGACTCCTCCCATCCCACCGATGTTCTGGCGTCGCGAGGCATCGTCCTGGTCGTGGAGCCCGCAGTGCAACCGCGCGCTGGCGAGCTACAGGAGGAGGCTGGGTCCGACGGGTCAGAAGGTGCAAAAGCCTTCATGGCCGCCGACATTGATTCCGCGGCGAGCGAGCTGGCGGCTGTGCTCCGCTACAACGACTTGGACTTGCGTAGCGGCTTTGAGGCGCTCGACGTGGACAAGGACCAGCGCATCTCGTTGGGTGATCTGCAGGCGGCAGCCAAGGGGCTGGCGTTGGAGATAACTCCAAATGCGCTCGTCGCACTCCACAAGGCCATGGACAAGAAAGGCAACGGCCTAGTTGAAGTCGATTCGTGGAGTGCGTTTCTCGAGGGGCGAAATACTGACTCGGTGCTGCTGTCCAGAGGGATAGACCCGCCCGTTGAGGCTGAGAAAGATGCGCTCCAGACTCAAGCCCCGGCTGCAACCGAGGAGATACCCATCACGACGAGCACTTTTGCGCACGTGCAGACGGTGTCAGATACCATCGCAGCACTGCTGGATTACAACCATCTGGCGCACCAGGATGGCTTCGAAGCCTTTGACGTCGACCAGGACGACAAGATCAGCATGCAGGACCTGATGGAGGCGGCAGAGAGCATGAAACTCGAGGTAAGCGCCGAAGTGCTAGCACAATGGTTCCGGACAGTCAACATGCGCGGCGACGGCATGATGACCTTCGAAGAGTGGGACACAGCGCTCGGGTACGCCAATTCTGAGGACGTCTTGCGCTCGCGCGGCGTCTTGTTGACGGAGTCCGAGGGTGTGGATGAGAAAGAACTGGGTGCCCCGCCCGCATCCGCCGTGCCCGACCCCTCCGCCCCTCCGCTTCCCAATGCAGACAGCGCGCCCGAGCCCGCTAACCCCGTCGCTGTCGCGGCACCAGAGGAGGAGAGCCCTTCAGTGCAACCAAAGGCGGTGGCCCCTGAGACACAGCCGGGGGCAGAGGCACCTGGAGCGCAGGCGGTGAGCACGGTGGAGAGTGTAGGGGAGGCCAGCATCGGCAGCCTGCCGCCCACGTATGGGAATTTGTCGCCGGGGTCAGTGGTGCAGCGGGTGACGGACACCATTGCGGCGCTGTTGCAGTACAGTGACCTGTCACCAGAGGAGGGGTTTGACGAGTTCGACAAGGATGAAGACGGCATCTTGTCTTACAATGACCTGCTGCAGTCAAGCAAGGCGCTTGATATGGATTTTCACGAGGCGGAGCTGAGGCTCTGGCATCAGTCGCTCGACACCGCGCCGACTGGCATCATCAAGGACGTGTGGTGCGTGACCCTGAGCTCTGCCAATGCTGAAGAGGTGCTCAAATCGCGGGGCGTTGTCTTGGAGCAACGCGCCACAGAGGACGTGGCTGCTGCTGTTGTTGTCAACGGCGACGCGCCGGGCCCTTCGGCGCCCACAGTAGTTGTGCCGCCGCAGGAGGTGTCAGATCTTCTGGCAGCGCTGCTCAAGTACAACAATCTGCCGTTCAAGGACGCGTTTGAAGACTTTGACCAGGACGAGGACGGCAAAATCTCTCAGGAGGACTTCAAGGGGGCCACTAATGCGCTGGAGTGGAGTGAAGTGCCGGCGGAGTCGCTGCAGGCGTGGCACCGCCACTACAACAAGGCCGGAGACGGCTTCATGACGCAGGAGGAATGGCTTTCGGCTCTTGATTCTGCTGACGCCGACGCGGTACTGAAATCTCGCGGCGTGGCTACCGGTGCCGCAGAGGATGACGCCACAAAGTTGAAGGATGACGCCATGAAGTTGAGCGCTACGGAAGGCTCCACCGGGGTGCCCACGAGCCTCGATAAGGGTGCACAGCTTTCTGGTGGGGGTGGGACCGCTAACTTGAGTGACAGTGCGCTGGCCGCTGACGTCAAGGTAGTCTCGCGTGTGGCGGAGGTGGTCGCGGCCTGTCTGCAGCACAATGATCTCCAGGTCGAGGACGGCTTCTACGCGTTTGACATGGACGAGGACGATCACCTGTCGATGGGCGACCTGGTCAAGGCTGCCACCGAACTTGCGCTCGACATCAATGAAGCTGACCTCCAGCAGTTCCTCACGCGCGTTGAAGAGCTCGGCGGCGGCAGGAGCAGCGCTCAGCATATGGCCGGATGGAAGCAGCTGCTGGGAGGCGTTGACGGGACGAATGTGCTGAAAGCTCGGGGCGTCTTGCATGCCTTGCACGACTCCGAAAATCCGCCGAAGCCCGAACCAGTTGCGGCCGCCCCCGCGCCAGCCGCAGCTCCACAGGCTCCTGCCGTGGCAGCTCAAGCTGTTCCCAAAACTGAAGACACAGTGCAGATTCAGCCCCCTGCGCAGTCCCCAGCACCGCAGGCTGCGGCAAGGGCACCAGAGGTGCAGGCGCCGCCAGCAGCGACTAACCCTGCTTACACCACCGTGCCCATGCCTCCTACCAGTGCAGATACAGCACAGGGGACGCCGCCAGAGACACCACAGCCGCAGCCGGACGCCGCCAGAGACACCACAGCCGCAGCGCCGGCACTGGAGCCTGCCGCGCGGGCGCCTGAGCGGCCGGCAGCAGCCGCCAGTCCTGCCGTCACAGCGCAAGCGGCGCCGCAAGCCCCCGAGAAGGCGGAAACCGCGGCGCCGTCCTGGGAGAATGCAGTGCCTTTCACACTGACGCTCGACGTCGATTTCGCGACGATAGGCGAGCATGAGGACTTCAAGCAGGGCATTCTCGCGGATGTCGCCGCCGCCGCCAAAGTTGATGTCAAGTACATTAAAATCCAGGCGCTGCGCGCAGGAAGTGTGATTGTCGACCTGCTCATCGCGCCCGAGGTAGGCGAACCCCACAAAGTCCTTCAAGACCTCCGAGAGCAGGCCAACTCCCCGGGCTCCCGTCTCATGACGGGCAAGCTCACGAGCAAGACCAAGGGCCTGGCTACCCCAGCTCAACCCCCTGCCGCCAGCTCCAGTGCTCCCGCCAAGGCCAGCTCCGGTGCTCCCGCCAAGTCTGAGGCCGTGTCGGCAGCGCATGAGGTCGGCGAACTCACGTCGATCGAAAAGGCGTTTGCTCAGACAGCTGAAGCGTTTGCTCGCGCTGCAGTAGACAGCGCCGAGCGCGCGCGCCTGGAGCAAGAGCTGGCAAGTGTCAGGGCAAATTCGGAAGAGATGAAGTCGTTGAATGAAGAAATGAAGTTGTTGAATGAAGAGCTCTTAGAGCAGCTGGACACGCAAAGCTTTGCTCACAAGGAGTTGCAGAAAACGTCCTCGGCGCATGTGGAGGAGCTTAACAAGGAGGTGGAACAGTTCAAGACCGAGCTGGAAGAGCTCAAAGAGCAGCTCAGCACTGTCCAGTTCGAGCACGCGCAGTTGCAGAAAACGTCGTCGGCGCATGTAGAGGAGCTCAACAAGGACGTGCAGAGACTGGAAGGGGAGTTCAAGGCCGCAAAAGCACGGTGCGTGGAGCTGGAAGTGCAGCTTGCCCAGCGCACGACTCAATCCCATGGCGCGGCGCAGGAGGCAGCTGCCGAGGGGAAGGACGGGGTGCAGGGAGACGCTGTGCCGGCGCCAGAGTCACCGACGGCAGTGATGGCGAGCACGCAAGCTCAGCTTGCAAAGGAGATCGAGGAGCTCACGCAGCAGCTCGCCGCCAGTAAGGAGCAGCTCAAGGCCCAAGAACTTGCCTCTCAAACGTCGCTCGACCACGTTAAAGCCCTCGAGAAGGAGGTTCAGGAGCTCAAGGAGGACGGCAGCGCTGTCGCTGCGGCTGCCGCAGCCTTGGGGGCCGCGGATAGCGCAGGGACGGTCTCGATCGAAAGGGAGAACAAGGAGCTGAAGGCGCAGGTGAGCAGTCTGACCTTCCAGCTTCAAGAGCTGCAGGGCGCCATGGCGGACACGCCGCGCGAAAGGAAAGCGCAATTAGCGCAACCGGTCCTCCACTCAGGCTCGGGCTCAGGCAAGAAGTTGCTGGAAACCCCACACAACATGCACAAGGAAGTGTCGCAGCCTCCTTCGAGGGCGGCCTCCAGCGACAGGCCCTCAAGCGACAAGCCTAAGCGCAGCTTGCTCGACCCGCCAAAAACCACCGACCTTCCGGGAGGCGACGGCAGGCGATCTGCCCGCAGCCGGCCGGCGTCGCCAGAGCGTCTGACAGAGCAGCAGCAGGGTTTATTGGGCTCGCTCATGGGCTCGCCTTCGCCGCCGTCATCGCCTGTCAACTCGAGCATGCAAGAAATGACTCTGCAGCGCGACGAGGCTTTGTCCAAGTGTGTCAAGTCGCAGGAAGAGGTGGCACAGCTGCGCACCAAGTGCGCCTCACTCGAGCAGCAGATGGCTGTCCTGAAGGCGGCAGCAGATCTCGATTCCCAGGCCGTGGACGTGGTGCGGAAAGCCACAGAGGCGGCGTTGGACAGCCTCACCAACAATGTGGCCATGGAGGTGTCTGCGCACTCGATGGAGTTGGCTGCCCTTGCCAGCAAACCTGCCGTCTTGGCCGGGTCAGCGGCTGCAGGTGGCGTCGTAGCTGCGGCTCCGCGCGCCGCTCCGGCAGCGCCGGCGCCTGCACAGGTCGCCGCTGACCAAGCCGCCGCAGCCGCGAACAAGGTGGCCGAGCTGGAGGCGCAAGTAGCGGCGCTCAAGACGCAGATGAAAGAGGCGCAGAAGCTTGCGGCAGCGCCGGCGACCTTTGCTTTGGCGCCTGCAAAGGTCGCCGAAGCAGCTGATCAGGCCGCCGCAGCCGCCAGCAGGGTGGCCGAGCTCGAGGCACAAGTTGCGACGCTCAAGACGCAGATGAAAGAGGCGCAGAAGCTTGCCGAAGAGGCCGCGGCTGGAAAGGTTCAGGAAGCGGAGCAGAAGCAGAAAGAGGCGGCTGAGCAGGCCGCGGCAGGTGCGAAGAAGGTGGCCGAGCTGGAGGCGCAAGTGGTGACACTCATCACGCAGATGAGCGAGTCGCAGAGGCTTGCCGAAGAGGCCGCGGCCGGGAGGGGCCAGAGCACGCAGCAGCTCCAGACGCGGCTTGCCGAGGCCTTGGCTGCTGTCAGCACTGAGAAAGTCAAAACCACCAAGCTGGAAGAGCAGGTCCAGAAACTAACCGAGAGCGTGAACGAGTCAAAGGCGGAATCCATCAAGTTGAAGAAGGAGAAGCTTGAGTTGTTTTCGCAGGTGGAAGAGGCCGCACGCGTCCAGCGCACGAGCAGCGTGGAGGCAGAGCAGGAGGCGCAGACTCTCAAAACCTCGGCGCGAACAAGTGCGAGCGAGCGCGATAGGCTGAAAGAGCAGGTGCAGGCGCTCGAGGTGCAGGTGGCAGAGATGCGCGGCAAGGAGACAGCGCTCCAAGATCAACTGTCGGTGGCTGCTGCCGATTTGGCTACCGCCAAGGACGCCTGCGCCACGATGCAGCTGGAGCAGCATGTGTCGAAATTGGAAACGGCGCGCTTGCTCGACGCGCAGCAGAAGCTGCAGGCGCGGCTGGACGAATTCGTGGCGCAGAAGTCCTCGCAGGATACCGAACTTGAGCTGGCAAGGAAAGAGCTGGAGGAATTCAATGGAACTCGGTACGGGGAGATGGAGAGCCTGAAGGCCAAGGTCGAAATCCTGCGGCAGGAGAAGGAGGCGTTGCTGATGGAGAAGAAGAAGCATGGCATTGCCGCCGGCATAATGCAACAGCAGGCAGCGTCACAAGACGCCACTGCCGCCTCCGCCAGCCCCAACGTGAGCCCGCAGCGGAAGAGGAATGATGCCTACTTTGGCGCTATGGAGGCGGACTTGGCAGTGTCGTCGGGGGCGCTCAGCAACGTGGAGAAACTCCTGAAAAATGCCCCCCTCGCTGATGTGGAGTCTGAGATCAGCCGCGTGCGTGAAGAACGCGCCTCGTCTCCGCATAAAGCACGGCCCGTCACTATGTCTCCGCCGCCGCCGCCGCAAGAAGAGTACTTTGGGCAGTGGCAGGTCCCCTCTCCCTCTCGCAGGGCGCGCCAGGACCATCATCTGCAGGAGAACCTGGATCTGCTGGCAGCGGCCTTGTCGTACAATGGCCTGACGGTGGCGTCGGGCTACAGCGCCTTCGACCAGGACCGAGACGGGCGCGTGTCAGAGAGAGACCTGCGCAAGTCGCTCAGCGACCTTGAGCTGGTGATGCAGCACGAGGAGTTGCGGATGCTCTTCGACTTCATGGACGCGGACCGCGACGGCTATATTTCGGAGGTGGAGTGGAGCACGGCGCTGCGCGATGCGGATCCGTTCTCTGTGCTAGCATCGCAGGGGGTGCGCACGCTGGAGATCAAGGTGCCGCCAGACGCCGACGCGCACTTGCAGGCCGTGGAGGCCTTCGAGTCTATCAAACAGGAGCTCGCCAAGTCGCTGGCAGCGCAGGCGCGGATGAAGACTAGTCTTGACCAGGCACAGCGCGGGAGGGCAGAACTGGAGGCAGATCTCCGCAGGATCCGGCAGACGCGCTCCGAACTGGAAGCGGAGCTGCGGGCCGTGCGCTCCGAGATGATGAACGCCGCCAGGACTGGCCGTGAGGGCAGCAGGGGGGAAGTAGAGGTAAATGACTCAGGCGAGGTGGCGGAGCTCCGCCGGCTCAACACCATGATCTCATCGCGCGTCACCGAACGCGATCAGGAGATCAGCGCGCTCCGCCAGCAGCTCGCGGCAACACAGGGCACGACGACGACGAGAGTGGAGAGGATTGTGGACACGAGCGGCGAGGACTCTATCCGCCGAGACCTGGCGAGCAAGGAGGAGCGCATTGCAGACCTGCTCCGGCAGCTCGCTGTGGCAACGCAGGTCAAAACGACGACGACACAGCTCGCGGCAACACAGGGCGCGACGACAGTGGAGAAGATCGTGGACACGAGCGGCGAGGATGCGCTCCGCCGCGATCTGGCGAGCAAGGAGGAGCGCATTGCAGACCTGCTCCGGCAGCTCGCCGCAGTGCAAGAGCTGACTGGCGCCAAGAATTCAAGCGAAGGGGCGCGCGAAAAAATGCTCCACGATGAACTGCGCGCCCTCAAGGACGGCGTTGCCGAGCGCGAGAGCGCAATTAGTCAACTCAAGACGCGCATCGCAGATCTGGAGAAGGCAGAACTGAGCCATTCGAGCGAGGTCCATGCCCTCAAGGGCAAGTACGCCGAGGTTCAGGAGCTGTTTGAAAAGGCGTGTGCCGAGCGCAACGCCATCAGCTCCAAGGTCAAGAACGCGGAGAGCGCCGAAGCGCTGGCCAAAAACTCGCTTGAGCACAAGACGCAGGATCTAGTGCGTGTCGAGACGGAGCTCAAGGCCCTCCAGGAGCAGATGAGAGATCGCGAGGAGACGGGCCACCGCATGATCGAGTTGCAGGCGCGTGTGACGGCGCGCGAGGCCGACATTCTCAAGCTCAAGGAGGGCGAGACGACTGCCGCCCGGGAGCTTGCGCGGGTCAAGGGCGAGCTGGAAGCGCAGACGGAGGTCAACGGCAAACAGATAGCAGAGATGCAGGCCCTTGCCAAGGATGCCAAGCTGTGCGTCATCGAGCGCGAGCACAAGATGGAGGCGCAGGGCAAGTTGAGGGACGCCCTGGCCAAAATCCAGGGGCTGGAGGAGCAAGTCGAGCAGATTATGGTGCTGCGCGCATCCGACGAGTCACGAAACCGGGAGGTGGCCTATGCGAGTGTGCAGGACAGTCTCGCGGATAAGGATGCCGAGATCCAGCGGGTTTTGCTGCAGCTGGAGGAAGCACGAGGAGACCTCGAGGCCGCGCGCCGCGATCGCGAGGCCATGGTAGCACGGCAGACGCAGAGCTTGCAGGACGAGCTGCTCCGTGTCAACGAGGAGCTCAAGGCGAGGGAGATCCAGGTTGCGGATCTCGAGCAGCAGAGGGTGCAGCTGAAGACAAGCGCGGCAACTAAGGTGGACAGCAACATTGTTGAGGAGTGGAAGCGTTCTGCTGCGCTCAAGGAGGCTGAAATCGAGGAGCTGCGCCGGAACCGGAACTCGGATATAGAGGCCATCCGAACCAGCAGCGAGGCGCAGGCAGCCTCACTTGCCCAGCTGCGCGCGCAAATAGCGGCGGTGACAGAGGAGCGCAACGCCCTCGATCGCCGTGCCAAGGCCGTGGCCGACGAGCTTAAGCTGTCGCGCGAGGAGAACGATAATCTGAAACGGCAGCTGAAGGATTTGCGCGAGGGCAAGCAGTCCCTGGATTCCGACGTCCAGATGCTGCGCTCCAAGAGCGTAGCCGGCGATGAGGAGCTGCGCGCTGCAAACGCGGAGCTGGCCGAGTTGCGCGCCACCTGTGTCCAGCTGCGCGCAGTTGCGGACCAATTCGCAGTGATGCGCGAGCGCGTGCGCGCTGCGGAAGCTGAGGTAGCGCTGGCGAACACGCGCCTCGAGCAGCTCGACTCTGTGCAGCGCAACCTCGAGCGCAAGGAGCGAGATTTGATGGAAGAGCGCGAGCGGTGTGACCGGCTGCGCGCTGAGCTTCAGGATTTGCGCGGCGGTGGAGGCGCGCGCGGTGAGTGGGAGAGCAAGAACGCGATGCTCGAGGCGCGCTTTACCGAGGTCGAGTCCGCACGGCGTCAGGCCGAGTTTGACCTCACGCAAGCTCACAATGATCGCGCAGCGATGGATATCAAGATCAGCGAGCTCGGAGAGGAGCTTGCGAGCGCGCGGGTGCGCATCACCTCGCTCGAATCGTCGGTCAAGATGGCGCAGAGTTTAGGCGGTGAGAGCAATTCGCAACTCGAGGAGCGTATCCGCGACCTCACCAGCAGCAAGGAGCGATACGAGCGCAAGTATCGTGAGACACAGCAGGAGCTCAAGGAGGCGCAAGAGGCCTTGGCCCGCTCGCGCAGGCGTGTGCAGGAGCTACAGGATGCCCTCGACACCTCTGTAGGCCCCAATGACAGCGTGGCGCTCAGGTTCTTCTGTCGCCCTCCTGCGCGCGTCTCCCTCTTACTTGCTCAATGGTGCATGTTCTGATATGTTCTGCCGCTGCGACCAGTCCTGGCGTTCTTGAGTGCGCAGTACTTAACGCAAGGCTTGCCCCGCTGCAGGCGTGCCGAGGAGACAGCAGCGCAGGAGCGCGAGTCGCGCAAGGCAGTCCAGGCGCAGCTCGACGCGATGAACGCCGAGTACAAGGCACTAAAGGAGGCGCAAAGAGACTTGGCCATCCCCAGCGCCACGGGTCCCAGCGACACCAACCACCTGCAGCTCCGCGTTCGCTCGCTGCTCCGCGAAAATGCCGAATGCCATGCTCAGATCCGCCTCCTCGGCGCCGAGGTCCCCTGCCCTCCGTTCCCCTTTGCCAGCGCTCACTTTCGTGCGTCTTGTCCTTTCTTTTTTACGTCCTGTGCTGTACGCCCCAAGCGGACAAGTGATAATGTGCGGGGCGGTGACTGGGTGCATCATGTTTTCGTGCAGGTTGTGGGGCTGTCAGAGGCCCTGGAAATCGTGACGAAGCGCGCCCACGACGGCGAAAGCAGACAAGCGCAAATCCAGAACCAATTCGAGTATGTGACCAAGGGTGTGGCCTCAGGCCGCATCCTAAAACCATCGAACTCGAGCAAGCGGCCCACGTCGAACCGCAGTACTGTGCGTGCGCGCAGCCCACCCGTTGCCGCCTACACAGAACACGAGCGTTCATATTATCCCAACGAGCTGTACCCCTCGCGGACCTCCTTCACGCCACCGCCGCAGCGCCCGTCGAGCGCCGACATGCGGCGCCGGCCTGCCAGCGCGGGCCGACGCCCAGCAAGCGCGCGGGTGAGCGGTGACGAGATCGTGGTCGGAGGCGGCAACCGCGACTCTCGCGACTTTCAGGCGTGGCTCGAGACCGATCGCGCGTCGGGTGTCGGGCGCTCGGAGGCTTGGGGAGGGGGAGGGGGAGGGGGCGGGGAGAGGGGCAGGGGGTCGATGATGCCAAGGTTGCAGGGGCGGGACCGCGACACGGCCATGGCCGTCGCAAATACAAGAGACGAGGTATATTATGGCACGGCTGGTCTCAAGGATGCTCGTTCGTCTTGAGCTAATTGGACACACTCACACACACACACGGCACGAACTCTCGCACTAAATGTCTAAGGGTGGCGTGGGTCTTTGCACAGTGGAATGCTCTGCGGGTGCTCAGAGAGCACGGACTCGAATTGTGAGTCCTCATGCATCCTTGAGCGCCCGTCTGCCTGCCCGGAGGCCCTGGCGTGCGGCCACTGAACTGCTGTGCAGTAAGGCTCGGACACGAACAGAGAGATTGAGGGCGGGGTACCGCCCCCCCGATGCTTTCAGTGGTGTTGGATGTGCTGTGTGTGTAAATTGAAGAGATTTGAACTGGTAAATTGAAGGGACTTGAACTGGATACAGTAAGGAAAAGGGCGACCTCGTGAGCATCTCTTCAAGCCCCACTACTCCCTCCTCCTCCTCCACTCCTCACGCTTTTCGTCTGCACCTCCGAGTAGGCTCTTGCATCACTCCGCTGTCGCATGCGCGCCTTCCTCCTCCAATCTCAACGGTCTCAAGAATGGCGGTCCTTGACTCCCACGCAGGCGCATAGAGCAAATTCATTTACAAGGAATTTTTTTGTGTTTGCTCGACAAGGGTGAGTAATTATTTACTCAATACTATTAGCCTCTTGCTATTTATAGCAAGGGCGGCGGGATTCTCCTCAGATTTCGTCGAAGAGACGACGAGGGGAGAGGCACGCGAGCTGTGCTCCGGTGCCGGCTCAAGCAACCGGCGCTGCGCTCCGTTGCCTGCTTACGGATAGCCAAGACGACGATGGCCGCAGCGGCACTTCCTCGTACCAGGAGCCCTGGCGCGCTAAGACCGACCTGAACAAGATATTCGATCCCCATCCCGCGCTAGATTTCGTCAAAACCACTCGACAAGCACAGCACACCAATCAATCGACACTACAATTACACATCTTGGAGAGAAAACTCGCCTCTCGTTCCCTCCCTCTCGATCACGGCTTTGCGGAAATGCAAGGTGCATGAGCATCGTCGTCAGCGTAACACGATTTGTCCACAGGCCCTATGCGTCGCCAACGCCATCTGTGTGTGTGTGTGTGTGTGTGTTTGTGTGTGTGTATGCGTGTGTGTGTGTGTGTATGTGTGTTGTGTGTGTGTGTGTGTGTGCCTGTCCACCATTCGTCGCCCTCACAATCCTCTCGCACGCGCACGATCGGCAGCATTTGAGATGCAGCCGTGTCCGTCGCCAGCGAAATGGCGTGCGCACACGCGCACACCCGCATGCTCTCACTCTCACAACCACAAACAACATCACCTGTAGGTACCAAGCCCGTGGCACATACCCTCCCAAACAAGTTCATTTTCCCGCCAAACATAGCTCACCGCCCTGCAAGCCCCTCCCCAGCCTCCAGTGTCAGGTGTGTGTGTGCGCGTTTACGCACACATACACACGCGCGCACATGCACTCTTGCATGGGCGCATGCTCAACACGAACCGCAAGGAAAAGAGGTTCTCGGCGGGCGCCCTCGCCCCTTGCTTGCCTGCTTGCTCCTGCGTCATATCCCTCACTTCCCCGGGGGGCCCGCCTTCCATACCCCCACACAATCCGTTCAGAACGGCGTTCGGTGACAAGCTCCGACTCCTGAAACCCGGTGACAAGCTCCGACTTCTGAAACCACCGCTCGCGCCATTCCCACCCTCCTGCATTGCGTCCGATGCGCTTTGATGCGCCGGTTGGCACACTAACGAGGGAGCTGCTTGATGGTGCTTAGGGAACTGAGGCCACGCTGTCTCGCTCAGCCAAAGCTCGTGCACTTCCATGGAGCCTGCATCAGTTCAGAATGCACGGTGTAGGGTTTAGGGTGGGGCGTAGTAGGGCTCGGTCTCGTCTACCTGCATGGACCTTGCAGCGTGTTCGGATAGAGATCGGTCCACAGGGGAGCGGTAGGCAGAAGCACCGACCCGGAAAGAGAGAGAGAGCAAGGGAGGGAGGGAGGGAGGGAGGAAGGGAAGGAGAGGGGGAGGGAGAGGGGAGGAAGGGAGGGAGAGGGGGAGGAAGTGAGGGAACAAGACCCTTTTCGGGCACATTCAAGCAGGCGAGGTTGTAGACTTGAGGCCAACTCAAATTAGCGTTGCGCACTATTGATCCGTCAAACCGTTGTCGCGTTATCAACCTGCACCGACGCGTATTAAAAGGAAAAACGTTGATTGTAATCAAACTGGGTGGACACACACGCACACGTGCACACACGCAGAGCGAGAGAGAGAAAGAAAGAGCGAGAGAGGGAATCTGGAGCACGCCCAACACACACACACACACACACACACACACACACACACACATATACACCCAAAGAGAGAAAGCGCGCGCGTGTGCGCGCCCGAGAGAGAGCGAGAGAGCGAGCGCACCGCCAAGGAGTCTGGAACACGCCAAGGGAAAGGCGATGGTGCACAAGAACGACGGGTACCCCGTCGTCGTCTAAGTCCATGAAATTGTGTATCTGGTCATATTCACGTGTGTGTGTTGTGCGAGTGAGTGAGTATGTGTGTGTGCGTGTGTGTGCAGGTGCATCTGGTCATGTGTGTTTGTGTTCGTGAGAGGGAGGCGGAGAGGGAGGGAGAGAGAGAGTCAGAAAGAGAGAGACAGAGAGCGAGCGCGTGCGTGATGAATATGCATGTCTAGAAAGAGAGAAGACAGTGACCCAAACGGCAACAGAGAGTGAGTTGGTGTATCCAAATATGTATTTATACATATATACATCATTTGCAATCATGAGACACCTTACAAATTCTCTATGTCAATAAGAAAAATCACGGCACGTAGAAACCTGGGTGAAGCGCAATTTATGGTTTATGTTGATCACTGACCGCCATCGTTATTGTACATGTCACTATTACTCATGTTAGAAACCTGGGTGAAGCGCAGTTTCATATCTGTGA
>Ga0315899_10003743_pt1 | contig 16534 bp, 14 predicted proteins | sample LakEriMetagenome_2_FD_203518 | JGI IMG/M metagenome (GOLD analysis project Ga0315899, IMG submission 203518) | Freshwater fungal communities from buoy surface, Lake Erie, Ohio, United States - Buoy 4 MA112 | ecosystem: Environmental > Aquatic > Freshwater > Lake | place: USA: Lake Erie, Ohio... | reverse complement strand
GTTCACAAGGAACAGACCACGGAACATCTGGACCAATGTTTTTGATTGGAAATTCAATCAAGGGTGGTTTCTACGGAGAACAACCTTCGCTTAAGAATTTGTACAAGAATGATTTAGCGGTCACAACAGATTTCCGTGATGTCTATGCAACGGTTATTGAGAAGATTTTGAAATCCCCGGTCGAGCCAACACTTGGTAAATGGTCAGGGCGAATTAACTTCTTGTAATTACTGGTCTTCTCGGTAGACGATAACTTCGCCTTTGCGGCGGGTTGCTAAACCTTTCGGTGGGTTTTGCTCTAACAAGGCATTAACTTCGATCCGCAGCTGCGCAACTTCAACAGCCATATTGGCCATTGCCGATTCCAGTTCGATGATTCGCTTGATGCCGACATGGTTAATGCCTTCGCCCACAAGTTTTTGAACTGTGCGCAGCAAAGCGATATCTCGCAATGAATACCTGCGGTTACGACCTTCGGTTCGTGATGGTGAAACTAAACCTAACTTGTCATAGTGACGCAAAGTTTGCGGATGCATCCCTGAAATTTCTGCAGCAACTGAAATGACATAAACACCAGCATCATCATCTGGTTGATTCTTATCTACATCGCTCATATTTTTGCCTTATTAACAAAATCAGTGCGCACATCTTCGCTAGCTGTTTCTTCGGCAAACTTCTTCAACGCATCAAGTGCTTTGCCATCAACACGTTGTGGAACCTGCACTTCGACGGTGACCAATAAGTCGCCTGTGGTACTGCCTTTTGTGACCCCTCGGCCCTTCACGCGCAGTGTCCGTCCAGTTGGAGTTCCTGGTGCAATGCGAACAGTTACAAAATCCTCGGACAAAGTTGGAACTTTAATGTCGGCACCTAAAGCAGCTTCGGCAAAGGTAACTGGCAAAGTCAGGGTCAGGTTTTCACCTTTGCGACCAAAGATTGGATGCGGTTTTACATGTAATTGAATAAACAAATCACCAGGTCCTGCTTCACCGGGTGATCCTTTGCCTTTCATGCGAATCTTTGCGCCATCGTTAACTCCGGCCGGAACTCGTGCGGAAATGTTTTGTGATTGTCCACGATCCATTCCTAAGCGAAGATCAAGAGTTGTACCAAAAACTGATTCGCGAAATGAAATGGTGGCTTCTGTTTGTAAATCTTGACCTTTGCGTGGTCCACGACGACCTGCTGCTGCACCAAACAAATTAGCGAAAATATCTTGTGGGTTTCCGCCACCGAAGATGTCTCCGAAGTCACCGCCGCCTTGTGGGGCACGAAATCCACCTCTAGCAAAAAGTGAACGTGCTTCATCATATTCAGCGCGCTTTTTTGGATCCGACAAAATTTCGTAGGCTTCAGATACCGCTTTGAATTGTTCTTCCTTTACGGCATCGCCTTTTGTTTTATCTGGATGTAGATCGCGTGCAAGTGCGCGGTACCTTTTTTTAATTTCATCAGCATCGGCCTTCTTATCTACGCCCAGGACTTTATAAAAATCCTTCTCGTATAGATCTTTGGCCGCCATTTGTAATTATTCTCCTGCTGCTGGATCGGTTACAGCCACACGAGCTGGGCGCAAGATGCGCTCTTTGTACTTGTAACCTGGTTGCAAAATCTTTGAAGCTGTCGCAACAGCCACATCTGCTGACTCATCGTGCATTAGCGCCTCATGAATCTGTGGGTCAAAAGCTTCACCCGCGGTGCCATACTTTTCAAGGCCAATGCGCGAAGTTATTGAATTTAGCTGGTCTGCCACTGCTTTAAAGCCACCCGTTAGCTCGCCGTGTTGTTCTGCGCGATCAACATCATCAAGTAACGCCAGTAGCTCAGTAAGCACTGCTCCGATTGCACTTTCATGTGCAACTGCGCGGTCGCGTTCTACACGCTTTCGGTAATTTGCATACTCGGCTTGTAGACGTTGCAAGTCCGCTGTAAGTGTTGCAACCGGGTCAGTTTCCTGACCCGGTTCAACCACGACATCTTCTACTACTTGTTCAGTAGTTTCTTCAGTCATTACTTCTGATCTTCTTCGATTACTTCGGCGTCTTCAACACCATCTTCTGCAGGTGTTGCTTCGCCTTCAGCGGCACCTGCTGCATACAACGCTGCACCAAGTGCTTGGCTTACTGTTGCAACCTTTTCAGTTGCAGACTTAATCATCTCGTAGTTTGAACCACCAAGTGCGGTCTTAAGTTCTGCAAGAGCTGCTTCGGTTTCTGTCTTCTTCTCAGCTGCTTCACCTTGTGACAATTTTTCTTCGTTGTCCTTGATGAATTTTTCAGTTGAGTACAGAAGTGAATCTCCTGCGTTGCGGATCTCTGCTTCTTCCTTGCGCTGACGATCTTCTTCAGCGTGTGATTCAGCATCGGCCATCATGCGCTCGATTTCTTCCTTAGACAGTGCAGATCCGCCAGTGATAGTCATACTCTGCTCTTTACCTGTTCCAAGATCCTTTGCAGATACATGAACGATTCCGTTTGCATCGATATCAAAGGTAACTTCGATTTGTGGAACTCCACGTGGTGCAGGTGGAAGACCCGTTAGTTCAAACATTCCAAGCTTCTTGTTGTAAGCAGCCATCTCGCGCTCACCTTGGTATGCCTGAATTTGTACAGCTGGCTGATTGTCATCAGCAGTTGTAAAGACTTCGCTGCGCTTTGTAGGAATAGTTGTGTTTCGCTCGATCAACTTTGTCATCACGCCACCCTTGGTTTCGATACCAAGTGACAGCGGAGTAACGTCTAGGAGCAATACATCCTTAACTTCTCCCTTTAAAACACCGGCTTGAAGCGATGCTCCGACTGCAACAACCTCGTCAGGGTTAACACCCTTGTTTGGCTCCTTGCCGCCAGTAAGTTCCTTTACTAATTCAACAACTGCAGGCATACGAGTTGATCCACCAACAAGTACAACTGAGTGAATGTTTGCAATAGGAATTCCTGCATCCTTCAGCACTGCCTGGAAAGGCTTCTTGCAACGCTCTAGCAATGTTGCGGTTAGTTGCTGGAACTGTGCACGTGTAATTGTTTCATCCATGAACAGTGGATTCTTTTCAGCATCAACTGTGATGTATGGCAAGTTAACTGAAGCAGATTGTGATGAGGAAAGTTCGATCTTTGCTTTTTCAGCAGCTTCACGAACACGTTGCATCGCCATCTTGTCTTTAGTTAAATCAATTCCATTTGCTGCACCAAAGGTTTGTACTAGGTGATCAACAAGTGCTTGATCCCAGTCATCTCCACCTAGGTTGTTATCGCCGTTAGTTGCTTTAACTTCAACAACACCATCACCGATTTCAAGAAGTGAAACGTCGAAAGTTCCACCACCAAGGTCGAAGACAAGAATTGTTTGTTCCTTGTCAGCCTTATCCAAACCGTATGCGAGCGCAGCAGCAGTTGGCTCGTTGATGATACGAAGAACGTTAAGGCCCGCAATTTCGCCAGCTTCTTTTGTTGCCTGGCGTTGTGCGTCATTGAAGTAAGCAGGAACGGTGATTACTGCATCCGTCACTGTTTCTCCAAGGTATGCCTCTGCATCGCGCTTTAGCTTTTGTAGAACGCGTGCTGAAATTTCTTGTGAGGTGTACTTCTTGCCATCGATATCGATAGTCCAGTTAGTACCCATGTGACGCTTTACGGAACGGATTGTGCGTTCAACGTTGGTCACTGATTGACGCTTTGCGACTTCACCGACCAGGACTTCGCCGTTTTTAGCGAATGCCACGATCGATGGGGTTGTGCGTGCACCTTCTGCGTTGGCGATAACTGTTGGCTCGCCACCTTCAAGAACGGATACGCAGCTGTTAGTTGTACCGAGGTCGATTCCGACTGCTCTAGCCATTATGTGTGCTCCTTTTGTCCCTCTCGAGCCTGATTTAGGGTCGAGGCCTGCTGAACCTGAGTCGATCATACCCAAAAGGTTGAGTCGTCGCGACTCAGGTTTCATAGGGGATAACACCGGGGATGTTCGGCTTATTCCCGTGAGGTCTTCACCTCTACCCTCTGTGTATGAACCTCGCACTGGCAGGCCTGTCGTACGGCATCACCGTTGTCGCTCTTGTCCTCTTAGCTGTTCGCACCAAGAAGCTGATTGGCATCTACAAAAAGGGTCAACCAGATTCAACGCGTGGCAACGATAAGGCGCAGCGATTCAAGATGGCCTTCGGCGAGATCTTTGGACATACAAAGATGTTTAACTTTTCAGTTGTTGGCTTAGCGCACTGGTTTGTGATGGTCGGCTTCTTTGTTTTGTTCGGCACATTGGCTACCGCTTACGGACAGATTATTAATCCATATTTTGCTTTGCCAATTATCGGACATTTCTGGGTTTACGAATACATCACCGAATTAATCGCGTGGGCAACCGGTATTTCAATCGTTGCTTTAATTGGAATTCGCCAAGTAACGCTTCGCACAAACAAGCGTTCACGTTTTGCTGGTTCAGGAAACGCTAAGGCCTATTACGTCGAAGCCACAATCTTGCTCATTGTTTTCTGCGTCATCGCTTTACGTGGTCTTGAAGGTGCGTTATCAGATGAAACTGCCTGGAACCGCCACTTCATTACAACCTGGTTTATCGCTGCGATGTTTAAGTCCATGACTTTAACCCAGTTGGAAAATTGGATTCAGATCATTGCAACAATCAAAATTGTTGGCTCGATGGCTTGGTTTATTGTTATTGCCAGCAACCTGACTATGGGAGTTGCCTGGCACCGCTTCTTGGCTCCATTTAACATTTTCTTCCGCCGCAACGCAGATGGAAAATCATCACTGGGTGCTTTGCCGGTGATGATGTCACATGGCAAAGAGATCGATTTTGAAGATCCTAAGGAAGATGATGTCTTTGGTCTAGGAACACGCGCAGACATTTCCTGGAAGGGTCTGCTGGATATGTCTACATGTACCGAATGTGGACGTTGCCAGTCACAGTGCCCTGCTTGGCACACCGAAAAACCATTGTCACCAAAGCTTTTGATCATGGCTATGCGTGATCACGCTTTTGCTAAGACCGTTGAAAATGAAGCACTTGTTGGTGAAAACTCACCAATTAGTTTGGATGTTTTGTGGTCATGTACAACGTGTGGTGCATGTGTGAACGAGTGCCCAGTTGATATCGAACACGTAGATCACATCGTTAACATGCGTCGTTTCCAAGTTCTTGTTGAATCAGAATTTCCATCAGAACTTGGTGGAACATTTAGAAATCTTGAAAAGGCTGGAAACCCTTGGGGTGCTAATCGCGCAGATCGCGAAGCATGGATTGCTGAATGTGATTTCCCCGTAAATGTTGTTGAAGGTGAACTACCTGAAGAAGTTGAATACTTGTTCTGGGTTGGTTGTGCTGGTGCTTACGAAGAGCGCGCAAAGAAAACAACAAAAGCGGTTGCAGAACTTTTATACATGGCCGGTGTTAACTTTGCAGTTCTTGGTAAGAAAGAAACCTGTACCGGAGATCCTGCGCGTCGTGCTGGTAATGAATTTTTGTATCAAATTCTTGCACGTGAAAATATTGAAACATTTAAAGAAACATTTGGAGATCGTCCAAAGGGTAAAAAGAAAGTCGTTGTTACCTGCCCACATTGCTTTACAACAATCGGTCGCGATTACGGACAACAAGGTTATGAACTAGAAATGGTTCACCACACGCAATTGCTTAATCAGTTGCTGCGTGAAAAGCGTTTGTTACCAATCAAGATGTCTCACACCGCAATGACTTTCCATGATCCTTGCTACTTAGGTCGTCACAACGAGATCTACCAACCTCCACGCGAAATTCTTGAAGCAACTGGTGTTGAGCTCACTGAAATGCCACGTAATAAGGAACGATCATTTTGTTGTGGCGCCGGTGGCGGACGTATGTGGATGGAAGAAAAAATTGGCACGCGCATCAACATCAATCGTGTTGAAGAAGCGATCGCAACGGGTGCAACTGAATTAGCTGTTGCCTGTCCCTTCTGCCGCGTGATGACCAGCGATGGAATGAACGCCAAAGAGTCCAGCGTCGAAGTCTTAGATGTTGCGCAGGTTTTGCTGCGCTCAGTCAAAGAAAATTAGGGGTAAATTCCACCCATTCTCAGGAAAGACTCAGGCTGTGAGAGCATTCTCTAACCATGACTACAACCTTAGACAAGAACAGCCAGCGCATCCTCGTTGTTGATGACGAAGCAAGCATCAGCGAACTGATTTCTACAAGCCTTCGCTTTGTGGGCTTTGATGTCCGCACTGCGGCCAATGGTGCAGAAGCACTACGTGTAGCTGAGGATTTCAAGCCACATGCAATGGTTCTTGATGTCATGTTGCCTGATCTTGATGGTTTTGAAGTGTGCAAGAAGATTCGTAATGAAGGCGTTGATACAGGAGTTCTATTCCTGACCGCTAAAGATGGCATGGATGACAAAGTTAAGGGTTTAACTCTTGGCGGCGATGATTACATGACTAAGCCATTTTCATTAGAAGAGCTTGTTGCACGTTTGCGCGCACTTCTCCGCCGCACAGGTGTGGATCAAATTGAAATTGATGATGAAAAGATGCGCTTTGCAGATCTAGAACTTGATGAGGCAACTCATGAAGTTCGACGTGCGGGCGAACTTTTAGATCTTTCACCCACTGAATTTGCTTTGCTACGTTACTTAATCATTAATGCTGATCGCGTGGTATCAAAGGCGCAAATCCTTGATCACGTATGGCAGTACGACTTCCGTGGTGACATGGGAATTGTTGAAACTTATATTTCATACCTGCGCAAGAAGGTTGACGCCTTTGAGCCACCACTAATTCACACAGTTCGTGGAGTTGGTTATCGATTGCGGATGCCGCCTAAGTAGTCAATGAGATCACGCAAACTCAATAATGATTGGGCGAATTCAAGTCTTCGAAATCGTTTAACGATCGGAGTACTCGTTCTATCTGCGATTGGGTTTGTGGGTGCAGGTGTTGGATCTCAAGCTTTACTTCGTAATTATTTAATTCATCAAGTTGATGATCAGTTGCTCAGTGTTGTTGCCGGTACCCAAGAGCGTTTGGACCGTGCCGGAATCGCGCGTGATGCAGATGATGATGACGGTCAGCGTTCGGCACAAACAGCTACTCCGCTTAACCGCGTGCCAACATCTATCTCGGTAACGGTTTTAGATCCTTTTGGAAATCTAGTTGGTGGTATTGGTGGTGACTTTAACTCCAATCAAATCACTGATTATGTGAAGGGTTTGCTGCCTGGGCAGGTCGCAGCGTATGGAAGTAAACCTTTTACTATTGAAGCACCCGGTGCAGATTTTCGAGTAGCAACAACAGTTCTGCCGTCATCTTTGGGTTCTGTGATTGTTGCGCAATCATTGGCAGATTTTGATAAGACAACACATCAGATTGCGGTCGTCTTTTTAATTATTGGTGGTTTAGTTCTGCTCTTTATTGCCTTTGCATCTAGACAAGTAATCAAAGTTGGTATGCGACCACTTGAGCGAATTGAAGAAACGGCTGAAAAAATCGCAGCTGGTGACCTATCTGCTCGTCTTGATAACTATGAACCAGAAACCGAAGTTGGTCGTTTAAGTACTTCTTTGAACATAATGCTTTCACGTATTGAAGAAGCCTTTGATGCACGCATGCAAAGTGAAGACAAGCTGCGTCGCTTTGTTGCAGATGCCAGCCACGAATTACGCACACCATTAACTGCGATTCGTGGTTTTGCAGAGCTGCATCGACAAGGTGCAGTCCCTGAAGGTGAAAAAACCAATGAGTTAATTTCTCGCATTGAAAAAGAATCAATGCGTATGGGGTATTTAGTAGAAGACCTCTTGATGCTTGCGCGTATGGATCAATCCCGCGAACTTGTTATTGCAGATGTAGATCTCAGTGCATTGTTGCAAGAGGCAGTTACTTCGGCGCAAGCTGCTGGTCCTGACCATACAATTACAACCAATATTGCTAGTGGAATTACAACTAAAGGTGATGCTGACAAGATTTATCAAGTAGTCACGAATCTTTTAGCTAATGCGCGCGCCCACACACCTGCAGGCTCTGCGATAACAGTTACTGTCGCAAAAGATGGTGCTGATTCACTCGTTACCATTGCAGACAATGGTCCGGGTTTATCTGCCGAAGATCAAGCGCGTATTTTTGAGCGTTTCTATCGCGTAGATGCTTCACGCCAACGAAACAGTAAAGATGGCAGTGGTTTAGGGCTTTCTATTGTTGATGCGGTTATGCGCGCTCATGGAGGCGATGTAACTGTGGCTTCAGAGCTAGGAAAAGGTGCAGCTTTTACGCTGCGATTTAAAAACTAACCCAGACTCTCCATGCTTTTTAGAACGGCGATACGTTCTTGAATCGGTGGATGTGTAGAAAACATCTTTGATACAGATTTCGCATCCAAAGGTGATTCAATCCAAATGTGAGCAACTGCAGTAGATCGCTGCTGAACAACGGTTGAATCAGCGGCAAGAACTTCTAACGCTGAACGAAGACCTGCCGGGTTACGGGTAAATGAAACTGCGGTTGCATCAGCTAAAGATTCGCGCTTGCGCGAGATCGCAGATTTCAACATGACCGCGGCAAGTGGCGCCAGAATCAAAATAATAAGCGAGAACACCAAAGCGATTGGGTTGGCATTGTTGTTGTTATCGCGGCGTCCACCAAAGAACATCATGCGGGCTAGAACATCAGAAACAATCGCAATTGCACCAGCTGTAGTTGCCGCAACTGCGCTGACCAAGGTATCTCGGTTAGCAACGTGTGCAAGCTCGTGGGCGATAACACCTTGCAGTTGATCGCGATCCATCACATCTAAAATTCCAGTAGTAAATGCAATCAGCGCATGTTCTGGGTTTCGCCCTGTTGCAAAAGCATTTGGTGCATCATCAATAACTACCGCAACCTTAGGCATTGGTAAGCCCGATGCGATAGTTATTTCTTGAATCAAATCAAACAATTTTGGGTTGTCAGATTCTTGAATTAACTTTGCACCAGTCATTGTTAACACTAATTTGTCTGAACCGTAATAAGAACCCCATACCGAGATCAAGGAAATTCCAACCGCAATTGGAACAATGCCCGCACCTGTTCCGCCAAAGTATGAAAGCGCAGCGTAGACAACACACCACATCAATACGCCCATACCCATGAGCAGACCAATTGTTTTGCGGCGGTTAGCCGCTTGCATGGTTCTAAAGTTCATTGTTAGTTGAAGGAAACGTTTGGAACGTTACGATCTTGAGGATCTTCAACTTCATAGAACTCGCGCTCTGTTACCTTTGCAAAACCAGCAAAGAAGCTGCTCGGGATGGTTTTTACTGCGGTATTGAGCGAGCGCACATTGTCATTGTAGAACTGACGTGAGAACGCAACTTTGTTTTCAGTTGTTGCAAGCTCTTCTTGTAGTGACATGAAGTTTGCAGATGCTTTTAAATCTGGGTACGCCTCGGCAACTGCAAGCAAACCACGCAGTGCTTGCGTCAACATTCCATCAGCTGCTGCAGTATCTGCAACTGTTGATGCTGTTGTTGCTTTCGCGCGCGCAGTTACGACTGCATCAAAAGTAGATTGTTCGTGCTTTGCATATCCCTTAACGGTTTCAACCAAGTTAGGAATCAAATCTGCGCGGCGCTTAAGTTGTACCTCGATCTGCGCCCATGCTTCATCAACGGTGATGTTCAGACGAATCAGGCGGTTGTATTGAGAGATAAAAAAGACAGCGATAAGAGCAACTGCTGCTAAACCAATGATGAGTTCCATACCTAATTAAACCGCGCTTTCTGTCGGTTTATTCCGACGCTAGTTGATCTTTGATCTGTGGAAGTTTAGGAATGAACGGCTTGGTGTTGGGCCGCGCTGTCCTTGGTACCGTGAACCGTACTTCTCGCTGCCGTATGGATGCTCAGCGGGAGATGAGAGTTTGATGAGACACAATTGACCGATCTTCATTCCGGCAAATAACTTAACTGGCAAGTTTGCAACATTGGAAAGCTCAAGCGTGATGTGTCCGCTAAAGCCTGGGTCAATAAAGCCTGCGGTGCTGTGTGTGAGCAAACCAAGGCGGCCAAGTGAAGACTTTCCTTCTAGGCGACCTGCGATGTCATCAGGCAGTGTGATGACCTCGTATGTGCTTGCCAAAACAAATTCACCCGGGTGCAAGATAAATGGTTCATCTCCGTCGGCAACAACTTCGCGGGTTAGCTCTGGTTGTTCGATCGAAGGATCGATGACGCTGTACTTGTGGTTTTCAAAAACACGGAAGTACTTGTCCAGGCGCACATCTACTGATGATGGCTGGATCATCGCCTCGTGGAAGGGCTCGCAGCCGACTCGGCCAGCTGCTATTTCTGCGCGGATATCGCGATCGCTAAGTAACACGGCGTGAGCCTATACGAGCCAGGCCCCCAAAACTCACGCTCAAATGGGGTTGCGTAAGTTACTGGCGGGTAGGACGATTGCCCTATGAGCCATTACAAAGCAAACCTGCGTGACATTGAATTCTGCCTCTTTGACCTATTGGGTCGCGACAAAGTTATGGGCATCGCTCCATACGGTGAAGTTGATCGCGATACATCAATGGGAATGCTTGAAGAGATGAAGCGTTTATGCGAAAACGATTTGGCCGCATCATTTGTTGAAGGTGATCGCGTTGGTGCGATCCTGAATAAAGAAACAGGCAATGTAACTTTGCCGGAAAGTTTTAAGAAGTCATACAAGGCATACGTTGATGGCGAATGGTGGCGCGTTGATGCTCCAGTTGAATTAGGCGGAATGAAGATTCCTCCATCAGTTCGCTGGGCAATTGCTGAAATGGTTTTGGGTTCAAACCCTGCAATTCACATTTACGCATCTGGTTACGCGTTTGCTCAGGTTGCATATGTACTTGGAACAGAAGAACAAAAGAAGATTGCAAAGTTAATGGTTGACAAGCACTGGGGTGCAACCATGCAGCTAACCGAACCTGATGCAGGTTCAGATGTTGGAGCTGGTCGCACAAAGGCCGTGCAGCAAGCAGATGGCACGTGGCACATCACCGGAACAAAGCGTTACATCACTTCAGGTGATGCTGATTTCTATGACAACGTTGTTCACTTCGTATTAGCTCGCCGCGAAGGTGGCGGACCAGGTACCAAGGGTCTTTCACTATTCTTAATCCCTAAGTTCATGTTTGATTTTGAAACTGGCGAAATGGGTAAGCGCAACGGTGTATTTGTTACACAACTTGAAGACAAAATGGGTCTTAATGTTTCTGCAACTTGCGAAGTTAACTTGGGAGAAAAAGAGCCAGCAGTTGGTTACCTGCTAGGTGATGTGCACGAAGGTATTGCACAGATGTTTAAGGTCATTGAATTTGCTCGCATGATGGTGGGAACGAAGGCGATTGCAACACTTTCTGCGGGTTACATGCAGGCATTGGCATATGCCAAAGAGCGTGTGCAGGGTGGCGATATGAAGGTAATGAATGACAAGGCTTCGCCTCGCGTCACCATTATTAAGCACCCAGATGTGCGTCGTTCGCTGATGGTTCAGAAGTCTTACAGCGAAGGTATGCGTGCACTTGTTCTGTACACCGCATCGATTCAGGATGAGATCGAACTTGCAGTTCAAGCTGGCGATAAGGATCGCGCAGAAGATATGGAAAGACTCAATGATCTTTTGCTACCTGTTGTTAAGGGTTACGGATCAGAAAAGTCTTGGACACTTCTTGGAACAGAATCACTGCAAACATTTGGTGGCGCAGGCTTTACTCGCGATTGGCCACTAGAACAATATGTACGCGATGCAAAGATTGATACTTTGTATGAAGGTACAACTGCGATTCAAGGTTTGGATTTCTTCTTCCGCAAGGTTGTTAAAGATGGTGGACGCGCACTTGGTCTACTCGGTAAAGAGATTCAGAAGTTTGCAGAAACTGGCGGAGCACATGCTGATGAAAAGAAGATGCTGCTCAAGGCACTTGATGACCTAAACGCAATCGTTGCAGTTCTTGTTGGTCATGCAATGGAGTCACAAACAGATCCTGTAAACATCTACAAGGTTGGCCTTAACTCATCCCGTTGCTTAATGGCTGTTGGCGACATCATCACCTCATGGTTGTTACTACGTCAGGCAGATATCGCAGCCGAGAAGTTGTCTAACGCTGGCAAGGACACAGATTTCTACACCGGAAAGATCGCAGCAGCTAAATTCTTCGTTCGCAACAATCTGCCTCATATCACCGCAGATCGTAAGATCGTAGAAGCAACTGATGGATCAATCATGGACCTCCCTGAATCAGCGTTTTAGGTCTGAATCCGCTTTCTAGTTTTGTGAGGTAGCCTTCTCGGATGCTTACAAAGCACCGTGGAGAGTTTTACCTTGTTATGGGGGCGCTGGTTTTTGCCTTTAATGGTGTTATCTCGACCGTAGTTTTAGAACACATCTCGCCTTTTCGTTTAGCGCAGGTGCGATCTATTGGTGCATTTGTTATCTTGCTGACCATCACACTGATTATTGCTAGGCCAACTCTTAAGGCCTCAAAAAAGCAACTACCTATGCTGGCTGCCTACGGAATCATTGGTTTTGCTGCGGTTCAGGCTGGCTATTTCCTTGGGATCCAGCGCGGTGTGCCACTTAGTCTGGTTTTGATTGTTGAATTCACTGCACCTATTTGGATCGCGCTCTGGATTAAATATGTACGCAAAATGTATGTACCTGCCTCTATGTGGAGCGCAATTGCTTTGTCATTGCTTGGATTGATTCTGCTCGCACAGGTCTGGAATGGATTGAGTTTTGATTTAATCGGTTTGCTGGGCGCACTCTTTAGCGCTTTTGCTTTAACTGCATACTTCTTAATTGGTAAGAGTTTTGGAACAAGCAGAACTGCTTTATCGCTAACTGTATGGGGCCTTGGTATGGCATCACTTACCTGGCTTGCATCGATGCCGGTCTGGGAATTTCCTTTTGAAGTTTTTACTATTGATATGGATCTAAAAGGCGTATTTGCTGGAAACACATTGCCTGGTTGGCTCTTAATCCTCTGGATTATTGTTATGGGAACAATTGTTCCTTACCTATTTGTAATAGCTGGTCTGCGTTTGTTATCAGCATCAACATCTAGTGTGATTGGAATGCTCGAACCAGTTCTTGCAGGTGTATTTGCTTGGATTTGGTTGGAACAAAGTTGGAATGGAATTCAACTAATTGGTGCTGCTGTTGTTTTAATTGGTATCTACATCGCAGATCGTGCACGATCTGTCGCGGGTTAAGCTCCGAAGTTATCCTCTGGCGGAGTATTTGTAGATTCGCGTTGCTGAGTCCAGTCTTGTCCGCCACCTGGGTTTTGTGGCATATCAACAAATCGTGCGTAGTGAAGTTGTGCTGAAACAACAATCTTTGCAGTTGGTCCGTTACGGTGCTTAGCAACAATTAAATCTGCTTCACCTGTTCGATTTTGGTTGTCGTACATATCGTCACGGTGCAACATGATTACAACGTCAGCATCTTGTTCAATAGAACCTGATTCACGAAGATCAGACAACATAGGACGCTTATCGGTGCGTTGTTCTGGTCCACGGTTGAGCTGTGAGATCGCAATAACCGGGATATTGAGCTCTTTAGCCATCAATTTAAGCTGGCGAGAGAACTCAGAAACTTCCTGCTGGCGGTTTTCAACGCGCTTACCGGAAGTCATCAACTGCAAGTAGTCAATAACAATTAACTTTAAATCGTGACGTTGCTTGAGGCGACGTGCCTTTGCGCGAATTTCCATCATTGAAAGGTTAGGGGAGTCATCGATAAATAATGGTGCTTCTGAAATTTCACCCATACGTCGAGCAAGACGTGACCATTCGTCATCAGATAGTGAGCCAGAGCGAATATTGTTCAAACCAACGCGTGCTTCGGCGGACAACATACGCATTGTGATTTCACTCTTTGACATTTCAAGAGAGAAAATGACAGATGTTTGGCCGTTATGAATTGATGCGTTACGTGCAATATCCAAACCAAGTGTTGACTTACCCATCGCAGGACGTGCAGCCAAAATAATCATATTTCCTGGGTGCAAACCATGTGTTAACTGATCAAGATCTTTAAATCCTGTCATTACACCTTCGATACCAATTCCCTTAGAAATCGCTTCGATCTCATCAAGTGCTTGTGGCAACAAGGTTGAAAGTTGTACGTAATCTTCGGATGATCGACGTTCTGTAACTGCATAGACCTCGGCTTGTGCAAGGTCAACCATCTCGTCGACTTCACCTTCGGTTGTGTAACCGTATTGAACAATCTTTGTTCCGGCTTCAACTAGACGACGCATGATTGCGTGTTCGCGAACAATCTTTGCGTAGTAACCAGCGTTAGCTGCAGTTGGTACTGATGAAATCAATGTGTGCAAATATGGTGCACCACCTGCGCGTGCAATGTCTCCGCGCTTTGATAGCTCTGCTGAAACAGTTACTGCATCTGCTGGTTCGCCGCGGCCATACAAATCAATAATCGCATCGTAAATTAATTCATGCGCAGGGCGATAGAAATCGCGATCACGAATAATTTCGATGACATCTGCGATTGCATCTTTAGATAAAAGCATTCCGCCGAGAACAGATTGTTCAGCGATTAAATCCTGTGGTGGCGTGCGCTCGAACTCAGCGCCAACAGAGTTGATGTTGGGATCGCGAGGGCGGTTGTTGGGAAGTTCTGCGATGCTCACGCGTAAAACCTCCCATATGGCACTGACAAGCCTGTGCTTGTAGGCGGTAACTTAGGTGCTAACCCCTATCCCAAGCGAGGAAGAGGCCTTTTGGCTGTGCATGAAGCTGTGCATAAGTAGGTGGATAACCCCGTTTTCCTGTGTACATCGCGGTGGATGCAATGTGTATAACTGTGGGTGCTCACTCTCGCTGGCTTCAAAGGTGCAGGTCAGAGGCGATTTCTATGCACACAGGCCTGTGGAGCAAAGTAATTCTGTGAATACCACATCGTGAGATCAGCCTATTTTTTCAACCTTCACCAACATGCCATCGACACCTTCTGTAACAGCTGAGATTCGCCAGCCATCAATGTCGAGTGATTTACCTTCTGAAAGTAATTCGGTTTGGGCTGTGATTGGTCCGTCGCCATGATTGATTCGCGAATCAACTTTGTAGACCAGGACTCCGCGAACAAAATAGTTGGGATGTTGGCGGAATTCTATTCCGATTGTTACTCCCTCTTGGAGATTAATTAGCAAGAGCTTTGGTTCCTTATTTGATGTATCAAGATTTTCCAAATAGTGAACAGACACACTTTGATTGGTTACGCAACGGACTTGTTGGCCATCTAACCAACCATTTAAAAATTTGCTCCAACCGAAAAACCCTCGGGCAGAGTCACTCATCATGTCCCAAGATCCAGCGGGCTTTGGTCCCCCAGGTACTGATGGACGCTGATCATTTAAAAATACATAGAGATCTTCAAGGCCAAACAATGTGTGGCCCAATTCGTGAGCCAATGTTTGAAAACTTCCGGCGGCCATTGCGGTCTCAAGCGAAATGCCTTTAGCTGTTCCGTTTCTGGTTGGGAATGCAGTACGACCGAATGCCTGCCCAACTCCTCTTCCTGGGTAACGTGCAGTTTCAATAATGACTCCGTCAAATAAATCGAAATTTACTGAGGGATCAACTTTAGTAAGAATCTCTTTTAGAGCATCGGTGTTGTTCTGCTGAGGGCGTGGATTAGTTAAACCGTATGATTCCGCCGTTTTATCCATGGTAATCCATTTGGATTTTTCTAACATTTGAAACTTGATATTTACTAAACCGTATGATGTTTTTTCATAAAACTCCTGAACTTCTTTGAGGGTGCCCTGGATACTGTTTAGATCAGAATCAGAGAATGATGGCGTGTCGGGAAAGCTCAAAGGAATAAAGAGAATATTTGGAGAAGCGGCTCCACTAAAGGAGCCTAGGGGGCGAGGAAAGCCATTGTTTCCATTACTGCGAGTAGTTAGATCTTTAGTCTTACAAGTATTTAGGTTGGTTAATTCAGCATAAGGCGTAATCGTGCTGTTCGTATTTAAATTACTCGGCTTCGTTGGTGTTGGCGTTGGAGTTGGGGTTGGTGTGGGCGTTGGAGTCGGTGTTGGTTCCGCAGTAGGTGTTGGGGTTGGAGTCGGTGTTGCTACAGGAGTTGGTTTAACAACGGCCACACCTTTATTCCAAACAAGTTTCTTACCGCTCTTTACACATGTGTACTTCTTGCCTGAATAAGTTGAAGTTTGTCCGGCTTTCTTGCAACTTGCTCCAGCTTTGATTGCAGCGTTTGCATTCAATGGCGCAACTAGAGCAAAGATTAGAATTATAGAAAGTAGGTACTTCTTCATGGGTAAAGTCTCAAGGGTTATTAGCAGTATTGCAACAACACGACCAGACAAAATATCTTATTCAAATAAAAAGGCCCGCCACATAAGTGACGGGCCTTTTTAATATTGAATTACTTGTCAGCAACAACGCTTACTGAAACCTTTGCAACAACGTTGTGACCTAGAGAGATCTTTACATCGTGGCTACCAAGCTTCTTGATGTGGCCCTTAGTAGCGATCGTGTGAC
>Ga0315899_10003742_pt1 | contig 16538 bp, 14 predicted proteins | sample LakEriMetagenome_2_FD_203518 | JGI IMG/M metagenome (GOLD analysis project Ga0315899, IMG submission 203518) | Freshwater fungal communities from buoy surface, Lake Erie, Ohio, United States - Buoy 4 MA112 | ecosystem: Environmental > Aquatic > Freshwater > Lake | place: USA: Lake Erie, Ohio... | reverse complement strand
CGACTACATCGAAAGCTTCTACAACCGCAAGCGTCTGCACGCCAGCCTGAACTACCAGAGCCCCGAGCAGTTTGAAGCGAGTAAAGTTGGCTGAAAGTGGGTCAACGAAACGTGGGTCAGGTCAGGCTTCCCTTCCTCCTTGCATCAGCGCACCAACTCCGCGCCCGCGTTCATCACCAGAGCTCATCACAAGATGAACCAGCTTTGTGCGCGCGCCCCAGCAGTTTTCAGTCGGAACATCCCGGATTTTTCCAGATTTTCTTCTCCCGTTCCTCCAAGCACTTGCGCCCGAAACCCTCGCAATTTCAGCAACCTTGTGCGCGCGCACCATGCCACACGGGGGTAGATGTGGAGGGCCACAAAAATGCAAATGCGTCTCACCGACTACGACCGCGACCTGATCAAACTCATCCAAGCCGCCAAGGGCGACATGCAGGCAGTCTCCTACGCGCGCGACTTGCGTTACTACCAGGTCCTCTGGTGGTCCCGCCAACCTCACATCGCAGAAGCCTTGGCCAAAGCACTCGCCACAGCGCCGGAGCAACCCGCGCCCGCACCAGCACCGGCGGTGGGCACAACCGTCCCGCCCGTGACGGATGCATCAGCGGCTCACAGCACGGTCACACCACATCCTGCCGCCAATCGGACCCAGGCGAGCCAACCAATCGCATCCGAACCCGCGGTTCCCGAACAGGCACTGCCCACCGCCGCAGCAGCCACCATCGCCACTTCCGCGTCAACATCCTCATGCATCGCCCCCGCACCGGACGACGCACCGCGCGATGCATCAACAACTCACCTCAAACATGCGCCGGTTCTCCCCGCCGCTGCCGACGGCAAACTGCATCGTCTTGCCGCACTTGGGGCACCGCGCGGCGTACTGCGTCGCATCCAGGCTGCGAAACACCTTTTGATACGCCCCCGCGCACTTGAACCACACCATCAGAAACGGCCGTCCAGTGGCATCGCGACCTTCCGCCGACTCGCCGGGCTTGCCACGTCGAAACGCATCGTCGCCTGCGACGATGTCCAGCGGCACCCGCAATGGAGAATGTTCCTTCACCCGAAATCAATCGGCCACGCAGGCGTTGACCGATTACACAAGGCTGCGCACCTTTTTCGCCCCCGTCCAAACGTCCGAAGGCGCGGGCCTTTGTCCACAATTGTCGCTTCCCTCTCCCCAAATACCTCCCAAGTTCCAAACATTGCGCTCGCAACATTTGAAGCAGCAACGCTCTTGCGTTATGCTTGTCCCCACTATCTTTCCCAATCGTCTTGCCGTTCCTCGGCACAGTTCATGAGCGCAATCCCGTCCAATCCTGCCCGCCCACCGCTGCCTCCCACCCGAGACAGTGGCCCCGCGCCCACCCCCGCGCCGCTCGCGGTCACGATTTTGCGCAACCTGCCCGCGGCCAACAGCCCCATCGGCCTCATCGCCGGCGGCGGCGGCCTGCCCATGCTCATCGCGAAGAACCTGCGTTCCGCGGGCCACCCGGTGCATGGCCTGGGCCTCGCAGGCCAGTTCGACAACGACCTGCCCAACCTCTGCTCCACCTTCCGCGAAATCGGGGTGCTGCGCCTGGGCGCGTGGGGCAAGACCCTCAGCCGCATGGGCGTGCATCACGCCATCATGGTCGGCAAGGTCGACAAAGCCAAGCTGATGTACGACCCGCTGCGGATCCTCAAGCATCCGCCGGATGTCGCCACGCTCAAGGCCTGGTACAGCACGCTCCGCAAAGACCGCCGCAGCCACGCGCTGCTGCGCGTCGTCGCCGACGAACTCGACCGCTGGGGCGTGCAGCTCCTCGACAGCACCGCACCGATTCCCGACGAAATGAGCACGCTGGGTGTCATGACCCAGACGCAGCCCTCGCCCGAGCAGCGCGGCGATATCGATTTCGCCTGGCCCACCATGAGCCACCTGCTGCGGTTGGACATTGGCCAAAGCATCGCCGTGCGCGATCGTGACATCATCGCCGTCGAAGCCATCGAAGGCACCGACCGCATGATCGAGCGCGCCGGTCGCCTCTGCCGCCTCAAAGGCTGGACGCTCTGCAAAGCCGCGCGCCTCGGCCACGACAAGCGCAGCGATGTGCCCACCGTGGGTGTCAACACCATCCGCACGCTGCACGCCGCCGGCGCAGGCTGTCTCGCGCTCGCCGCGGGCGAAGTCATCATGCTCGAGAAAGACGAGATGATCCGCCTCGCCGACAAGTTCGGCATCGCCATCGTGGGCGTCGAACCGCCCCACGACGGCCAGCACGAACTCGCGCTCGCCGCCGACACCATCGCCGAACTCAAGCTGCCCACCGCCGTGCGCGGCAAGTCGTCGTGAGCGCGGATCCGGCCAACCCATACGTCTCCCGCGGCGGCCTCAAACTGCAGCACGCTTTGCGCGAGTTCGCATTGAACATCGCCGGCTATACCTGCGCCGACTTCGGCTGCAGCACCGGCGGCTTCACGCACTGCATGCTCGAGCACGGAGCCGCCAAGGTCTACGCGATCGACACCGCCTACGGCGAACTCGCCTGGAAACTCCGCAACGACCCGCGCGTCGTCGTGATGGAACGTACCAACTGCCTCCACGCCAAACCGCCGCGCGATGTCGCCGTGGACCTCATCACCATCGACGCAAGCTGGACCCCCCAGCGCCTCGTGCTGCCCGCCGCCGACAAGTGGATCAAGCCCACCGGCATCGTCATCACCCTCATCAAACCCCACTACGAACTCAAAGACCTGGGCGAAGAACTCCCCCGCGGTGGCGTCCTCGAAGAGTCCCACGCTGAGCGCGTCGCGATGGAAGTCGCGGCGAAGATCGGTGCGAAGGCCTGCGTGAAAAGCCCCATCACAGGCGGCGCAGGCAAGAGCAAGGGGAATGCGGAATGGCTTGCGCTCGTGGAAGCAAGCAAACTTGCGAGCCCATGAAAGTGACAGATCGCGTCGAGGCCAGTATCTGTTTTTCTATCGTGCGCGGCGGTACACCAAAATCCAGCCGGTCACGACGAGCGCAAGCGTGATGAGCATAACCGGAACAATCGCCGCAGACTTCGACGCTCGCGTGGTTTGACTGCCGGTTGACCAACCGCCGCTTGTGTATGTCAGTTCGCCAGTTGGCGAATCTTCGAACGAGTTGCGAGATTCACGTTTGGTGAGCGCGAGCGGTTGTGTGGAAACAGCCGCGGCAAGTTTCTCGACATCAGCAATCAGCCGCTTGCCGGGTTCGTTCTCGAACTTGAAGCCCGATGCGGCGGTGATCTGCGCCAGCTTTTCACCCTTCAGTTCCTTGAGCGTACCTCGCGCGATCTCTGATTCATCGGCATTGACAGCAGTGAAAGTCTGCTTGTCCATATCCATATCGATCCTGGCGCGAAAGGCGACATCGGACTTGTCGTGAACGACAAAACGAATGCTTGCGGTCCCGGCAACGTCTTGGGTATCGAGGCCTTGCTCCAAGTCGGCATCGAGCATGATGTTGCACTCGCGCCAATCTGAGTCAACGCGGGACGTGTCGAATCGGTAGTCCATCGAGCCTCGGGGCTCATAGGTCTGGTTCAGCTCGATCGTGCTGACTACCTCGGATGTCGGCATGAGCACGGACAGCTATGGCACACCCCTCGACACGACCTGCACAACCAGGATCGTCCACGCGACACCCGCAACCCACGGCCTCACGCGCAACCGCCGAGCAAGCGTCGGCGTGACCAGCCCCACGCGAGCATACTCGCTGCCGCACTCGGTACAGGTGCTGTTCGTTGCACTGGCTTCGTACCCGCACTGCCCGCAGCACGCGCGCTGAGCCAGCTTGGGCCGAAGCAGCGCCACCACAAACAGATACAAACACAGCAGAAATCCAAGACCCGCGACGAGGTGGCCCATCACGATCACGATCTGAAACTCAATTGGCAGCGTCGTAAACCCCATGAGAATCCCCTTGCATCAACCGAAACAGACGATGACAACTCGCACCCAACGCGTGCACGCACGCCATAGCGCACGCACAGCTTACCAGCAAATACAAGTACCTGCAAATCGATTACTGCTTGCCTTCCGCGAAAACATGCAACCGGTGTCCCTTGGCGATAAGGCCGTGCTGCTTGCAGAGTCGCTCGCGCAGGGCGATGAGTTCTGGCGCATCGACCACGATGAGTTCGCCGGTGTCGAGGCGGATAATCAGGTCTGCCGGTGTCTTGCCGTATGTGACTTGGAAGTAGCTCTGCTCCTCCGTCACCAGCACGCGCTGGATGATGCCGGCGTCCATCAGCAGTCGGAGCGTGCGATAGAGCGTGGCCTTGCTGACGCGGAAGCCGGCGTTGCGGACGTGTTCGAGCGCTTGCTCGGCGACGAAGGGGCCCTCAAAGCTCAGCACGGTGTGCAGCACCTGTGCGCGTTCGGGTGTGTACTTGAGGCCTTCGGCCTTGAGCTTGCGGCGGAAGACGGCGCAGAGCGGCTCGATGATCTCGAGCGTTTCCGCCAAGTCATCGCTCTGTGACGCAAGTTGTGGTTTTCCGGTCGCCATAAGGTCGCATTTCGCCCACCACGCCGCCACGGTACTGTAGAAGCGCGTGCAACCACTCGACAGTTCTCCATCACACGTTGACGCTTCCAGCGCACAGACCGAGGCAGGTTCACTCCTGCACCCCAAGGCTGCTGCCATCGCACTTGCGTGCGTGCTGCTTGGCGCCGCTGGCTTCTCGGCCCTTGGCTCCGCGGTCACGTGGGGCACGTTCACCATTCTTGAACGATGGCTCACTTCCGGTGCGTTCGGCGTCTTCTACCTCGTCAGCGCGGCGGGCTTGGGCCTTTGGCTGGCGAAGTGGTTGAAGGTTGATCGCGTCTCGGGTTTCGTTCATGTCGGACTGGGGCTGGCCGTCCTGCTCACGCTCTCTCACGGTGCGGGCGCGCTGGGGCTGCTCAGCGGCGCTTCGGGCACTTTCTTTGCTTGGCTGCTGCTCGCACCTGGTCTCGCGCTCATCGTGCTGCACAGTCGTCGTGCGCAAGCGGCGCTACGTGAAGCCGGTCCACCGTATCCACCTTGCTTTCTCTCAAGCCGCTACACCATCCCAGGTCTTTTCGCCGCGGGCGTCATGCTGGCTGCCGCATGCCTTCCGCCGGGCGTGGTGTGGCGGAGCGAGTTTGGCGGCTTTGACTCTCTCAGCTATCACCTGCAGTTGCCCAAAGAGTGGCTGCTCGCAGGCCGTATCGAAACGCTGCCCCACAATGTCTACTCCGGTTTGCCCAGCTATCTCGAAGCTGCGTTCACGCACGTTGCGTGGCTGCGCAAGCCTTCGCTTACGGGCGAAACTCCCGGCGTGCTCGACCACGCGGGCCAGAGCCTGATTGCGGCGCAGCTGCTTCACGCGATGCTTGGGCTGCTTGCCACCTGCGCTGCTGCTCGCGTTGCCTACTTGGTTGCACGCCGCGTGGGTGCGGATGTACCCGTTGCCCAGTCGGCCGCGGGCATCACGTTCTCGCTGCTGCTGCTTACGCCTTGGACGCTTGTGACAGGCTCGCTCAGCTATAACGAACAAGGCGTGGCATTCTTTGCGGCGTGCGTTGCGCTTGTGCTGCTCAGTGATCTGCCTGCGGTTCGGCGGACGGTACTTGTGGCGATTTGCGTTGGCATCGCGGCAAGCATCAAGCCCACCGCCCTGCTCTTTGTGGGCCTGCCCGCTGGCCTTGTGCTCATCGCGCAGCTCCGCCGCGATGGTCCGCCGCAGCTCACGAAAGCTATCGCCGTCGGCTGTGTCGCAGGTCTTCTCACGCTGATGCCGTGGATGACCCGCAACTTCGCTGCCACGCGCAATCCTGTCTTTCCTTTCGCTGCGAGCGTCTTTGCCAATCAAGACAAAGGCACCGGCTGGTGGAATGCGGAGCAAGTTGATCGTTTCAAGCAATCGCACACGTTCACGGGCAGCATCCGTGACCGGCTGAAGCTCACGGTCGCTCCGGATCAGAACGATCCGGTTCGGCCCTCCTGGCGCGGCGTGACGAATCCGCAGTGGGGTCTACTGATCATCGCTGGCGTGCTGGGCACGCTTGTCTGCTGCGTGCTTTCGCACCGGCGAGAGCCGGGTACTCGCGCGTTGGCGGCGGCGTTATTCATCACGCTTGTTGTGCAAGCACTGCTGTGGCTCTTCGCGACGCACATTCAGAGCCGGTTCCTATTGCCCCTCGCGCTTCCGTGCGCGTTGGGGCTTGCGCTGCTCTTTGCACTCACGCGCTCGGCTCCGCCGCGGGCTTTGCTCGGCATCGCGCTTCTGCTCACGCAGTCGCTCTTTTTCATTCGCGCACTCATCATCGAACACGAGCGTGGACCCGCTTTCGCCCTGCTTGCGACCCCCACCGACTTTGCTGGCTTGCCGCCCGACCCGCGCATGCCTGCGAGCGAGCTCCCGCCGCAAAGCTATATCAACCGCGAACTGCCCGCCGATGCTCGCGTGCTGCTGCTGGGCGATGCGACGCCCCTTTACTTCGCTCGTACCACGCTCTACGCAACCACCTACGACACCCATCCGCTTTTCACGCTGCCGACCGTGAAGCATGATGATCCGTCCACATGGTCACCTGCGCTGCGAACGGCGGGCGTCACGCATGTGCTCGTGAACCTTGGTGAACTTGATCGCTACCGGCGCAGCGGTTTTCTGGATCCGCGCCTTGACATGGCGCGTGTGCAGAACTGGGCGGCGACGCAAGGGCCCCCACTGGCGACGTGGCCCAACGGCATTGCGCTGTTTGCCGTGCGATAGCGGAACCAGCTTGCGAAAAGCCCATCGCGTCTTTCCCAATAGCTTTGGTACACTGCTCCGAGACCACGCATGGGCACGCCTGACATCATCCTCGTGATCATCTCGGGCGCCGTGGGGCTTGGCATCTTTATCGGCATCATCTATGTCTTCGCGGGGCCTGTCACGCGCGGGGCCGCGTGGATGGGTCGGCGTATCGGCGGCTTTATCAAGGGTGAAGTCACTGACTTTGCGCGCATTATCGCGGGCATCGTGCTCGTGCCGCTGTTTGGTCTGCTCGCGGCGGTCTCGCTGCTGTTCATTCAACTGAAGGCTGCGCGACGCTTTGGCCTTGCGGCGCGGGAAGAAGTCGTGCGCATCGGCATCAGCATGTATCGCATGGCGTTTGCCCATCCTGCCAGACTCTTTGGCCTTGAAGCGGCTGTTGAGAACATTGAGACGCGCATTCCGGGTGTGCTGAGCGGCACGTGGGGCGATGCGATCTCGCCGCGTGATGCGCTCTTTCCGGGGTACACGATCAGCGGCACCATTCCCGGCGGCGGCAGTGGCGCCAAGCTGTACATCGTGGATCCCAGCGAGAAGAAACGCCGGGAGTTTGCGCGGGACTTTGGGCTTGTTCGCGCGAATGCGATTGGCAAGGTGCTCATCAAGTCGTTTTCCACGCTGGGGCGTGACGGCGATGGCGGCCTGCCGCAACTGGTGCGTGAGAGCCAAGGTCTGGATGCCGGCAAGCGGCTGGGGCTGATTCTTGATCACGGTCTGACGACTGACCGTTTCTGGTATGCGATGCGATTTGTGCCGGGTGTCAGCCTGCGCACGACGATCACACAGCTTCATCGCGAGGCGCCGGAAGAGGGACTCTCGCGAGAGCAACTGGCGCGTGTGCTGCGATACACGCGTGATCTGCTGGAAACGCTGGCGACCTATCACGAGCAAGGGTTGTGGCACAAGGACGTCAAGCCGGACAACATCATTATCGAGCCGCTGACTGACGCTGCTGGCGCGTCGACGGGTGATGCTGCGCGGCTGGTTGACATTGGCCTTGTGAGCAGCTTGCGCAGCGCGATGACGCTGACGACGCACGGCACTGAGTACTACCGCGATCCGGAGATGGTGCGTCTGGCGCTTCGAGGCGCGAAGGTGCACGAAGTGGACGGGGCAAAGTTTGACCTGTACGCGGTGGGTGCTGTTCTCTTCACGATGCTTGAGGACAATTTTCCGGCGCAGGGCGTGCTGAGCCCGATGCGGAAGAAGAGCCCGGCAATCGTGCAGTGGATCGTGCGGCGAGCGATGGCGGATTATCAACAGCGCTACGCCTCGGCCCGCGACATGCTTGCTGATGTCGAGTTCGCGCTCGCATCGGCAACCGGCCCGCTCGCGATCGACGACATCAAGCCTGCGCGATTGCCCAGCATGGCGGCGCAGCAGAGCGACGAGGAACCGCTGCCCGAAAACTCTTTGCCGCAGGAGCCCCTGCCGCCAGTGCCGCCAATGGCCGCCCTGCCCGCTGCACCTGCGGCACCGCAGCAGCTCGCACAGGTTTCAACAGCGCAAGCGCCCGCTGCACGCCCACTCACCGCGGAAGTCATTGCTCCGCCGCCTCTTCCCACCGCTCAACCCGGCTTTCGCACCGCCGCTGTAGCAACCGCGCAAGCGGAGGAAGCTGTGCAAGTCGTGGTGACTAACTGGTGGACGGGCGATCACCGTTTGATGCCCGCACAGCGGTGATGACCAGACCAGGTCACTTCGCTCACTTGACACGCAATGTGCGCATCGCTCGCCGGATGATGTATGCGGTCTCTGCGCACGGTGACTCTTGCTGCCACCGCTTTGCAACGCCGCGCACAAACGCCGGCACATCCTTGCTTGCATCATTCAGCCAGTTCGCCACCGAGTTCTGCACGTAGCGCGCCGCATCGGCCCGCAGCGGCTCGAGCAGAGGCAGCCCTGCGCTCGGGTCCTTCCGCAATATCGCGATATGACTGCACCACACCCCGCGCGGGCGCGTTGCTTCGCTCGCAAAGCGGCGCACATTCGCATCGCGGCTTGCTGTCCACGGCGTGAGTAGCTCAATTGCTTTCTGCGGTTCGGCCTCAATCGCCGGGCGCACGGCCATCCACGCCCACTCGCGCACACCCGAGTGGTCGTCGGCCGCGAATGGCTTGATCGCCGTCAGCTTGCCGCTCAGCGTGCGCGGTGCTGCAGTTCCTCGCATCATCGCATACGCCGCCCATCCGCGCACCGTGTCGCTCGTATGTGTCGACAGTGCATTCATCGCCTTGGCATCATGCTCCGCCAGCAGCCCGCCTGCGAGCGCCATGCGCTGTGTGATACCCAGCTTGGTGCCCGGCTTCCACGCCTTGGGAGCTTTCACGCCTGCACGGGCCAGCGTCTCTTGCATCGCGTGCACTGCTGCGTCTTCGCGCACGTCACCTTGGGCTGCTCGCAGTTGCAACAGCGCCGTGTCGGGCACGCGTGCGACATGCTGCATGAGCTGGGCAAAGTCGATGACAAGCAGCTCCACGAGTGTGCGCGATGCGGCTTCACCCTTGTTCAGGCTTCGTCGCGTTGCAGCGCTCACGTTGGCGGTTGTCTGGGCGGGCACGCAAGCACCCGGCGAAACTCTCGTCATCGCCGGGCGTCATTCAAAGCACGATCACGCGTTGGTGTCGTACACAAACTCTTCGTAAGGCTGCACCAGCACAAAGCCGTCGCCCTGGAACATCATCTGGAAGCTCTCGCCGCTGCCGCGACCGAGGAACGTCTTCAAGCTGACGTCGGTCTTGAACTCAGGCTGCAGATTGCCAGACCACGCCACCGTCGCCTGTGGATCCGTGAAGACAGGTCGGCCGGGCGACACGCGCAGCGCCAGCGGCCGCCCATGCGTCGCGACCGCGATCAAGCCGCTGCCTGCGACCTTCACGTTGAAGAGCCCGCCGCTCGCAATCGCCGAGACCTTGCGCATCATTGTGATGTCGCGCGACATGCCATCTTGAATGGCCAGCAGATCGTTGCCGTTCACAAACAGCGACTCGTTCTGCAACTGCAGGACGTTGATCATCTTGCCGCCGTCGGCAAGATACAGCTTGCCGCTCCCTTCGGCCTTGCTCAACGTGGTGCCTTCGCCTGACACGGCTTTCTTCAGCAGGTTGCCCAGCCCCTGCTCCAGAATGCCCTCGCGAGTGAACTTGATGTTGCCCACATACGCGATCATCGCTCCCATCTTCATCCAGATCATGCCGTTGAGGTTGACCTCCAGCACGCGATCGGACTCAAGCTCAAAGAGCCCCTGATTGCGATCCTGCTCTGCGTGAGCCGCGACGAATTGACCCAAAGATTGACGTGACATGAACCCTCCTTTGTGCGTCTCCGCACGCCGATTGTTGGGAGACCGTAGCCCGCACTTCCAATAACGTCCGCATATGGCCCGCCTGTTCCGACTGGGTGTGGATCGTTCACGCAATTCGGACAAAGCACCCTGCAGACGGTGAATTTGTACTTGAGAATGTCGATGCAGGCCTGCAAGGCAATTCTCCCGAGTGCGTCGATTCGTTCGTCAGGTTCTGTCCCGCCATGATCCGAAGTGAATCCATCCTTACTCGTCCCATGCCGCCGGAGAACGGCCCGCCTGCACAGCAAGGCGAGCAGCCGCGTCGGCGTGAAGACAATGTGAATCCCTTCGTTGCGCAGCAGGTTGTGGACATGGATGCGATGCGCAAGCAGAAGCGTCCGCGCATAGGCCGGGCTGGCCGCGAGTACTTTTTAAGTCTGTGGTGCTTTGTTCCCGCAGCCGCGCTGCTGGGTTGGTGCGGGTTTCACGCATATTTGGGCTACGCCGCCGGAGCGCACCGCGAAACTGTGATCGCCATCGCGACAGGCGCGGGTGCCACGCTCGCTGCGTTTGGCGTCGCGTTCGGCCTGGCCAAAGCTCTCGATCCCGCGCGGACGGCTGCCAGTGCGGCGTTCAGCGCGATTGTGGCTGTCACTGCCATGGCCTCTGTCGTCCGCGTTGTCGCGACGCAGCCCCAGATCGCTGCCGCTACGCCGCTCTCGGCATGGGTCATGGAGCCATTCCTGAAGCAGCCCCATCCGTCGCGCGAGTTCGCGCAGCCCGGACCGGGTCAAGCCGACGACGATGTCGCGATGCAGCAGCTCGCGGATCGCATGCGCGTGGGCACCATTGACACCAGCAAAGTGGGCAAGCACGCCGACAAGGATGAGAAGTCCGACATCCGCCTCACGGTGCGCAAGCGCAAGCCCGTCACGGCTGACGGCGAACTGGCCGAAGCCAAGGAAGGCGAGTGATTCCACACGAGCCGCGACTGACGCAGCCCTTCACGTTCACACGTTGAACAGGAAGTGGCAGATGTCGCCGTCTTTCATGATATACTCCTTGCCTTCAACACGGAGTTTGCCCGCTTCCTTGATGGCCTTTTCGCTCTTGTACTTCTCGAGGTCCGGGAGGGTGTAGACCTCGACGCGGATGAAGCCCTTTTCAAAGTCGGTGTGAATGACACCAGCGGCCTGGGGAGCGGTTGCGCCGATGGGGACGGTCCATGCACGGACTTCCTTTTCGCCGGCGGTGAAGTAGCTTTGCAGCCCCAGGAGCTTGTACGTGGCGCGAGCGACGGATGCCAGAGCAGGCTCCTTCAGCCCGACCATATCCAGCATCTCTTTCTGCTCGGCTTCGGCCATCTGGGAGAGTTCAGCTTCAACCTTCGCGCAGACTGCGACGCACTCGGCGCCTTCTTCCTTCGCCTTGGCGCGCACCCGCATGGCCATCTCGCCCTTGCCTTCCAGATCATCCTCGTCCACGTTCATCACGTACAGAACTTTCTTCGTGGTGATGAGGCCCAGTTGTTTGAGCTGCTTGATCTGATCGGGATCATCAATCTTCACACTGCGTGCCGGCTTGCCTGCGTCCAGTGCGGGCTTGAGGGCTTTGAGCACCGCGTATCGCGCCAGGTCTTCGGGCTTGCCGCTCTTGGCCGCGCGCTCGGCCTTGCCCAGACCCGCATCTACGGTCTGCAGGTCCGCCAGCACCAGCTCCATCGCGATGATCTCCATGTCGCGCACAGGGTCAACGCTGCCGGCGACGTGAAGGATCTCTTCGCCGCCTGGGGCCTTGGTGAAGCAGCGGACGACTTGAAGGATGGCGTCGACTTCGCGGATGTGGCTGAGGAACTTGTTGCCCAGGCCTTCGCCCTCGCTCGCGCCCTTCACGATGCCCGCGATATCGACCAGACGCAGGGCGGCGGGGACGAGCTTCTGCGGGGGGATGTATTTGGTGATGGTGGTGAGCCGCTCGTCGGGAATGGGCACGACGCCCACGTTGGGCTCGATGGTGGCGAATGGATAATTCGCGGCGAGAATGTTGGACTTGGTGAGAGCGTTGAACAGTGTGGACTTGCCGACATTGGGCAAACCGACGATACCGGCTTCCATGGGCGTACCTCCGAAGGAACCCCGATGATACGAGCACGCACGGGGGAGGAGTGCCGCAGGACGAAAATGCTTGTCGACCGGTCGCAACGCCTCGACGTGCGTCTTCCAGATGCACCAATTGCGTCAGAGGCGGATCATGTCTGCGATGCGAGGAGCAGCTAGAAAGAGCACGATCAAGAGCAAAAAGAGACCCATGATGAGAGCGAGTACAGGTGAGTGCCGCTGCACCAAAGTTCGATCTACCGGTTGACTCGTGCCGCACTCCGAGCACGGGGCACCATGCGTAACCCTCGCGATGTGATAGCCACAGGAATCACACCGCAGACCCAATCGCACCGCACGACGCCGCAAGTCCGCTCGGGCGGCGGCGCGGGAATGTCCAACCGTCATCGCGAGAGCGAGTGCAGTGAAAACGATCGATTCAGGCCATGCCAACGGGATCGCGCGGGTGGGGCCGCACAGCGGTTGCAAGTACTCAATGTGATAGGCGGGTTTGCGCCCAATTCCATTTCTCCACTCTTCCCAAATGTCTTGGTTCGCGAAGGCGCCGACTACGTATGCCGCGACATCGCCCAGTAACGCGGTCGACAATCCAATCATCGCGGCCCCTGTCAGCCATACGTGCCAAGAAAGTCGCGATCTTCGCATCAGCATGCGCCATCGATGTTTCTCGCGAAGATGCTGCGTGCCCGAATGCTGGTTCGACTCGCCGCGCCCCGTCAGGACGAGCGGCAGTTGACGAGCAACGACAAGCGCAGCGGCCAACAACAAGGCGAAGCAAATGAAGGTGTTGACGATATGGTGGGATGCATACTCGATGTCAGTTGCCCAGTCACCCGTGATCATCGCGAGCCACGTGGGGTAGCGATGATGCTCGATCATGCCGTCCACGCTGGTCAACGTACCAATTCGCCAGAGAGCCAGAAAGTAACCGAACCAGTACGCAATCGTCGCGACAAGTGCAAAGGTCATCGCTCGGCCGACAAGCCGAGCGATGACGACGAGGTTGTTCTTCCGCATTCGGAACATTGCAATCTTTCTAGTAAAGCGAGTTGCAACTCGTACCGGTCGGTGGCCCAGCAGCCGGGCATGGCGCAGGAGTGCCAATGTCAGTACAGTAGTTTCGCTCGATGACTTCGCGCCATCGAATGCAAGGCTGGTTTCCGGGCCAAATACTGCAGTCCGGGTTGGTCTCCCAAGCACCCCATCGACGAGACCGCCTGCAAATGCACTCGGTACTAGTGCCTACACCGATCGGTGTTGATGTGCACTTCCACACCGACCATGTATTTGGAGTCCATGCCGGTGCGGTGGGGACGATGGGGGCTGGTGTCCACGCGGGCGCGGTCGCCGGCTTTGCAGGCTTCACAATGTTGGGCGTTCCCCACCCTGGCGCTTTCGGGTAAAGTCCCGCGAACGCTTCGCAAGTGCCTACACCGGATGCGAGAGTCAGTACCGTCTCATCGCCAGTACTGATCATGGAAGCTAACTCGTTGGCCATGCCCGACAATTGGGCGTCAGGCGAGCACTTGGACTCGTCATCCGTTGGCACCACGGCCGCCTTGTAACCCGCGTTCGCAAGAACTGCCACGATCGACTCTGGGTCCGGCGAGTCATGCACGAACGCCGCCAAAGGATCCTCTATCAGTAACCCGCCTGCATAACCCTCTGAAGGCGGCGGACTCGCGGACGTAGCGACGCCCGTTGTTGCCCACTTGTCGTCCTCACTGTCCTGGATGTTCAAGTCCTGCTTGAGCGACTTGACCACTGCTGCTTGATCGGTCGTGACCCACGACTTTGAATTCCACGTGCCGTCAAGTTGCTTCTGATACCACACCGCAACGAGGTTCTCGTCGATTGCCGTACCGGGCTTGGCAAACGCGAAGATGTTCACGATGGTGGTCGCGGTCCCCGCTGCGTTGGGCTGGTATGCGGCTTGGAAAACCCACGAGCCCACTTCGATGCGAGAAGCGCTAACTTTGTGTTCACCCTGTGCGAATGCAAATGTGCTGCTCACACCTAAAGCAACGTGGGCGAGCGCGTGGTACCAACGTCTGTAATTCATGCGAGGCCTCCTTGTCACGAGGCCTCACACGAGGCCTCACACGAGGCCTCTTATCAGACTACAGCATCTTCGCGCAAGTGTCAAGAGCAAAACGACCAAATTCGTCAACGGCATTTACACGTGACCGACCTTGTTCACTTCCCGCCATTACTTCGCACGCTGACCTGCCAGCACTTCGTACGATGCGTCGATGCGGTTGTAGCTCAGTTGGATAGAGCAGCGGTTTCCTAAACCGCAGGTCGGCGGTTCGAATCCGCCCAACCGCGTTTTGGTGGCCCGCCCCTCGATGGCGGGCGCGACTCCTCATGCACCCCCTCACTCACCTCGGCCAACTCCTTCCCCAGCGCCTCTACACGCGCGACACGCTGCGTTCTCTCGGCGCCTTCGACCGCTCCGGTAAAAAGCTCGACCGTGCCAGCGCACTTGCGCAAACCGCTGATGGCTCCCCCACCAGCACCCTTGTACGGATCTTCTTCCTCGCCCAGTCAGTACCTGTCGCCTCACTCGCCGAAGCCATCGCCCCCATCGCCATAGACGATCTCATCGCCGCCACGCTGCTCACGCGTGAGGGCGACGCTGTCCGCAGCAATCACGCCATCATTCCCTTTGGCAAACATCTCACGCTGCGCGACTGGGAACCCTTCGACACGGGCAAGCCCCTGACGAGCGATCACGTGCTAGGCGTGGGCCTTGCGACCAGTCTGCTCGCCGCCGTCACCGTCCGCCGACAAGGCGAGCGCGTCCTCGACATCGGCTGTGGCCAAGGCTTTCAATCGCTGTGTGCCATGGAGCATGCGCGCAGCGTGGTCGCGACGGATGTGACGCAGCGTTCGCTTGATGTGACGCGCATGAGCGTGCTGCTTAACGGCATATCGCTGGCGGAGCAGACTGGTGAAAGCGGGGTTGCGACGCGGCTGGGCAGCTTGTTGGAGCCGGTGCGCGGCATGGAGGGGCAGTTTGATCTCATCGTGAGTAATCCGCCCTTTGTGATTGCTCCCAAGCACGATCTGGTGTGCCTTGGCGGCACGCACGAAGGCGACGGGCTCGTGCGCGAGTTGCTGGCAGGCGTGCCCGCGTATCTTGCGGACGACGGGTTTGCGTGCATCACGCTCAACTGGCACCACAAGACCGACGAAGACTGGCCTGTGCGCCCGCACATTTGGCTCGACCAGAACGGGTGCGACTGTCTGCTCATCAAGCTGTATAGCGAAGATGCTCGCACATACGCGGAAAAGTGGGTCGGTGAAGCTGACTTCACGCATCAACCCGGCGCCGCCAGCAAGATTGACGCGTGGCTTGCTGAGCTTGCCAAGCTCAACGCCAACTACGTGACGATGGGCTGCCTGATTCTGCGCAAGCGCAAGACGGCGGGCGGGAACTTCTTCCGCGCGGAAGAACTCGACTACCACACGCTGCAAGGCGATGCGAGCGATCAGCTTCTCACGATCATGCACAACGAGTCGCTGTTTCACGAAGCGGCGAGCATGGACGACATTCTCGCACTCGCGCTTGCGCTTGACAAGCATGTTGAACTCGAGCAGCGTGTCCGCCAAGGCGACGGCGGCGGCTGGGACGTGACTCGTGGCGTCTTACGGCAAACGCAAGGCTTCCCCTTCGACCTGGGGCTCGATCCCAACGCCATTGACCTGCTGAGTGACTTCACAGGCAAGCGACCCGCCCACGAAGTCATCACCGCGATGGCCCGCCGCAAGCGTGTTGACCCGCAGCAGGCCCTCGACGCCAGCAGCCGCTTCCTCTCGAAGTTGATGCGCTACGGCTTCCTCCGCGTGGTGCCGTGATGTCGCCCGAAAGGGCAGCCATGCCAAGCGATCTGCAGGACATCCCGGGTATCGGCCGCACGCTTTCCAAGGACTTCGCACGCATCGGTGTCACTCGCATCGCAAACCTGCGAGGCAAGAGCGCGGAGCGGCTGTTTGACAAGCTGACCAGCGCGAACGCGGACGTGGGGCATCCAACGAGCAAGAACTACTTGTATGTCATTCGCATGGCCGTGTACTACGCCGATGGCGGTCGCGACCCTGAGAAGCTCCGGTGGAACGCCTGGACGGACGCGAAGATCGCGCCGCCAAAGAAAAAGGCAGCCACAAGGGCTGCCTCGACAACTGCAAACAGCAGTGCACGGTCTCGCACCAAGAGTTCCGCACCGCGCGCTGCGAAAGCACGCGCCGCTGTCACTTCGCGACGGCGTCCAACCGGCCCTTGATGGCGGCCTTGGGCGCGAAGCCCGTCCAGTTGTCCACGATGTCTCCGCCGCTCACGATCAT
>Ga0315899_10003741_pt1:10000-16538 | contig 16538 bp, 16 predicted proteins | sample LakEriMetagenome_2_FD_203518 | JGI IMG/M metagenome (GOLD analysis project Ga0315899, IMG submission 203518) | Freshwater fungal communities from buoy surface, Lake Erie, Ohio, United States - Buoy 4 MA112 | ecosystem: Environmental > Aquatic > Freshwater > Lake | place: USA: Lake... | reverse complement strand
ACGCCGTGCTGCCGAACCGCAGCCCACAATCGCTACTATGACGGTGCTTGCACATGAACATGCTGCATTGTTATGCTAGAAAACAAAAAGCCTGCTGCGGAAGAAACAGACATATTTTTGGTCAAAAGACGCCTATTTTCCGCCAAACAAACTAAACACGATTTCGTGTCAACCAGAGCAAACCCCAACGGAAAAGCGTACTGACAGCGAAGGTGGCCCGGGACTGGGAGGGGAGCACGAAGAGGGGCCGCAGTCAGCCTGTTAGCGGCAGGCAAGCGGTAGGCCAGCCTGGCGGGCAGGCCAGCCTGGCGGACAGACCCGAGGCGCAATGTCGAAACCCTTGCCCTCGCTGCAGCGGGTGGGGTCGGCGCCAGAGAACCCGGACCCGACGATGCAGGCAGGCGGAGCCGGTGGGTTCGTCCTCCTCAAGCATGAGAAGAAGGGCCTTCCACATTTTTACACCGAGGAGGCCATGTTTGCGTCTCGGCGCCTTACCCAGCTCGTCTCAGCGGCGCCAGAGCACTCGCTGGAGAATGCCCGGCTGCTGATCGACACGGACCCGCGACACGTTGGCCACGCGCCGTTGGAAACGCTCGAGCTCCCGGGCGTGTCGTGGGCCCCAGGGCGGCCGTCGAGCGGGGCGACCAAGATCAAGGGAAAAAAGAAGAAAGATACCAAGAAGCAGGACCCGCCCACGGCAGTCTCGTACGCTTCGGAAGCACAGATTGCAGCAGAGGAGGCAGCAATGCAGGACAGAATTCTGTATGAGATGCGGCAGAACCTGCAGAAGCTGAAGGAGTATGGCAAGGAAATCGGCTTCTCATTCGACATATCCAAGAAGAAGAGTCAATTTGGGCGCATGCAAGGCGAGAAGTGGCAGGATGAGGAACTCGATGTGTGGAAGCATCAAGCGTCGCGCCTGCTCGTCACTCCTGAGCCTGTGAGCAAGCAGCTGCTCAGGTGACGGCCTGCTCGTGCGCTATGCCTCGTATTCCTCCCCCTGATAGCGTTACCGGCTCATTGCGCTCCTGCTGCGGCAAGCGCATACTGACATGGTCAAAGGCAAAGAAAATTGCCCGCGTGATGCTGCCTGTGAGCGGGGCCACGTTGCACATCTGCGCGTGCCCCCATGCTTGAGTGCGCAGACATGCGTTCTAAAATTATCTCTGCATTCGGTGCGACAGGGAGGGGCCTCAGCTGGAAAAAATGGGCGAATTTGTTCACCACTTGGAGCGGATGCTAAACGAAATGAAATTTTTCCGTCAAAAGAAACAAATAGAAAAAGATCGATTGCAGAATGATTTCGAGTTGGCGGAAGACATGGAGGCTCGTGAGCAGGTGTCGGCCTTTCCACGTGCCTCTTGCCTTTGCATCACAGCATATACACCCTTCAAACCGCATCATCCTTCCGCTTTGCGAGTTTTCCGCTCGTTTGTGTGCACACTCTGACCACACACTCATTGTGCAGTCTGGAGCGGGGAAGATGGCCGACATGTTTGGGCGGTTGAGCAAGACTAGGGAAAGAATCCAGGATTGCGACCAGAAGATTTTGGCAGAGTCTGAGATCTGCAAAGACCTGACACAGGAGTATGAGACGGAGACGAAGGCAACAACAGAAATGCGGGACCTAATGGAGGAAGCAGCAAAACAGCTGAGATCCTACGAGCATGACACTGAGCAGCTCAAGCTGCAGTTGAAAGACAAAATGCACGATGTCGAAAAGTGTCTGCAGCAGGGCAAACTGGTCACGATGGGCGAGGTCAAAGGAGAGATTAAGGAGCGGTATGTGCCAATTAAGAGCACGGCATACCTAAGCTGCTCCTTGCTCGCTCCTCTTTGATCTAGTCTGCGTGGCGTTTATCTGCAGGTTACCCGGGGGTCTACCTGCAGGCTTGTCACTGCTGGCTAGTGGTGCTAGTAGTAGCAAGTGGAGGTGGTTAGTAGTAGTAGCAAGGAATCGCTCCCAGCGCCACTCCTAGTAACGCGTCAGCAAGCGCGGGTTGCGTGAGAAGCAGCAAGTTTAGTTTCCAGTACTCCAGCACGTCAAAGCGCTGTGCCTAGCAGCGGCATAAGGCTAACCATGAGCCACTTCCTAGTAGAAGCATCAGCCACTCCCAGCTACGTGGCATCTGTCTATCTTATACATTTAGCTACTACTACTAGCAGTTGGCCTAAACACATTCTGCAACAGATATAAGGGTGAGCTGGAAATGCGGAACAAGATTATCCAGAAGCAGAAGCAGGTCAAGAAGATGATCCAAGAACACGAGAAGCGTGTGGAGGAGCTTACGATCAAACTGCAGCAGGTAAGCGCGTAAAGCGTGCCAGGTGCCGTGGCAATGTGCATGCCGGCTGCGCGACAGCTTTAATTGCTTCCTGCTTTTTTTGTGACATGCGAGGGGTGATACAGCAATACGACCCAAACAAGGACTCGCCGCGCCGAAATGAATTGAAGCGTAAGGCTCAGGCATTTGAGGAGGTGTTCGACACCATGATGAAGCGCCTTGGCGAGAGTGACATAACGCGCATTGTTGACATGTTTCAGAAGCAGACCCTCACGCATCAGGCGTGGACAGAGGCTGTGCGGGACCAGGAGATTCGGGTCAAGGCATTGCTAGATGAGAAGCGCAACCTTGATAAACAGTTGCATAAACTGTCTTCCAACAAGCAGCACGGCGTTGCCAATGAAACACGCCAGTACACTGTTTCGGGTAGACGGCTAGATATGGCAACTGAGCGCGTGGATAACTCTTCGATTCGCCTAATGCAGCTCGAGGGGCTGGTTGCACATGTGAAAGAGTCGATGCGCGAAGCTGTCGTGCGACTACAGGAGCACTGCGAGGACATCGTTGTGCCACCACCAGGGTTCCCGGACGAAGGCGAGGGTGGGCTGATAGAGGTCGTGGGGAGCTACACCGATGCTGTGGTGGCACTGCAGCCGACAGCGGACCAGTATGCGGCGCTATTGGAGGTTGTCAAGACTTTTGATACTTATATTGAACCACCTGAACCGCTGACGTCAGCACCAGCTTCGCCGTCCGCGAGCAAAAAGGCAGATGATAGAGTGCCAGTTTTTTCGATGCCCAAGGCCCTCCAACGGTCCATCACTCTAGCCGCCGACGAGCTTGAGCATTCCCGCGACGACCCTGAGGTACGTCTCTTGCCTTGCCCCTTCCATTCAAAAAACCCGACCTGCTCTCCGCATCCAGCACGTATGGCCAGGTCTTTGATTGGCCTCACGTTGGCGGTTGAGTGCGAGGCGTGATCCATGCTGTTGCGTGCGCAGGAGTTCGTGTGTTTGTGTGTATCATATACATATATGTGATGCATGCTGGTGCGTGTGCAGGAGTTCTTGGCGGACGGCAACAACAACAGGAGGATTCCCTTTCCGGCATCGCGGGATAAGCAAAAGCAGACAAAGCAGCAGGAGGCGGAGCAGGACGAGGCAGATGCCCGTGCTGACCTTCGGGATATCCTCTCGCGTGACGAGATCAAGCGCAATGCCTTCCGTATCCAGAAGGCCAAGGAACGCGAAAAGCTTGAGGTGCCCTGCCTGCTGTCTGCGTGCGAGCATACGCACAGAGAGAGCGCTGAGAGTTCGAAACATGCCGCCCTAAAGTTATTCAACAGTTCTCCCCGTGTATTGTGCCGTGTATTTTGCTTGCAGAGGGTTTGAAACGGTGCCGGCCAACAGTTACCTAACCCTAACATTTGCCCCCGCTTATTTTGCAGGCTGAGGCGCGTGAACGGGGTGAGGTGTCGCCTGTTAAGAAGAAGAAGCCCAAGAAGGAGCCGTCTTCTCCGACCTGAGGCCATGAGTCCTCCTCCATTCATGGTCCTCAGTGAATGAATCCTCCTCCACTCATCGTAATCATGCCGTCTTCTTCGACCTGAGACCGGCCCTTTAGCTGCTGGGGGTCGTAGAAAGGGGGCTCCACGAGGGCGAGGGACAGGAGGACTGGATGGGGTGTGGGCGCGCCGGAGATGGGGTTGGAGCGGGCGCCGATGCGCTGATTGTAATATATACAGTAATCATGGAAAGCTGTGCAAACGGAGCTTGTTTGTTGCTCACGTATGCTGTGCGCCCGGGCACAAGTGCCGGTATGCACGCACGCACGCGCCCGGCCCGATTGCGCCTGGTCGCACTGGCGGCATCCGCGCTGTCAGAAGTCCGTGCCACTGGGTATCCGGTGAGACCTTTGTCGTCTCCATTCTTCGTATGCCGTCTTTCCCCACTTTTGAAGGGCCTCGAGCGCAGTGTCTTGAGCCGAGTCACCCGGACACGGAGACAGAGCAACGGTGCCGCGCTCTAGAGCCGCAGCCCTCAGCGATGCATACTGTCGTCCGTAAGTGCCCACAACGTCGTCGTGGAACTGGTGGTAAAGCTCGCCCGCGTAAAACGGGAATTTGTTGCTGTCATACACGAGGATGGTCTTCTCCGCGAGAGTGTCGCCTTCGTCGCCTGCGCCTGGCACCAGTCGCATTCCCTTTGCAGCGGCATCGCCGCGCAGCACGGCGACGGCTGGGTGTTGCATCCCTCCCGGGAGTCCGATTACAGACCGGTACTCGCCACCTGTGTCCCGGGGGTCCGCGCGCACACCACGCGAGTCGAAGAGGTTGATGAAGCTGCGAACAAACCAAATCTCATAAGAATGATAACAATAGACATAGAGATTAATGAAGGTCAAAATACCTCCGCGAAAACTCTGGCACGAGGTCCCACGGGACCAGCACCGCAACCACCTCTGCGTGGCCCAGACGCCCATAGTCTGCCACCCCGGCCCTGTTGTGATAGCACACCCTCCCGGCATTGTATTCCTTGGGAGTGATACGCCCATCACCGTCTGCGTCCAGAACGCCTGCGCCCAGGCCCTTGCCCCCAGCATAGCCGGCGACAGCGGTGTACGTGCGGTTGTTCCGCCCCAGCAGCCGCTTCTCGGCGAGCACCATCTGGTGCTGGACGTGCCAGAAGCACCCCGCCCCGACGTACAGTCGCTGCGTGACGCCGTCCGACGCAACTGAAGGCGCCAGGTTCCGACCGCTGCCGACCAGCAAGAGGCCGCCCAGCAGCAGCATGCCGCGCCGCGTCAGCCTGCCCGGTCGGTGCCGCGGGGATTCGCCACCTCTGCCTGAACGCCTCTCCCCCGCACTCTTTGCATCAGCTACTTTGGCGCTGGTGCAGCCCCGCACTCCTTGCATGTGCTTCTCGCGCGTCATGTGCCGCGGTACTGCAGTCATCAGGCCCCCGCCAGGAGCGCACCATGCGAAGCATGGCGATGGCGCAGCGCGGGGGTGGCTTTGATGCAGCACCGCGCACGCGTTCGTCGCCACCTCCGATTTCAAAGCGGCCATGATGTCCCGTCGCTCGTCACGTCCCTGCTCACGACAAGCGCGGGAGAGGAGGGGATGCCGCGGGGTTCCCAGCAGCCGTCGCAGCCAGCGGGGCGGAAAGGCGCGCTCCCCGGCCCGCAGGCGCATGTGCCCGCGTGTCTGTGCTGCCCGCGGCGCGAGCGGGTTCTCCCTGGACGTGACGCTGGCTGTGTGCTGCCGCGGCGCAGGAGCGGGCAAGGGCAAGCGCGCGCGAGACAATGACGAAGACGACGACGCCGACTACGGAGATGGCCAGAACTTCTCGCAGCAACCGTCGCAGGTCGCCCTCCCAGCCGTCCTGCATGTTTCTCTCAATGCTGCCTTCAGACTTCGCGCGTTGCTATCCATGGCTTGCTTAGGGCGAATGCGCTTACGCGCGCGACGCCCGGCTGCCCCGCTGGCCGTTCTTGACTGCACCCTGCCCCTCGTGCGTGTGCGCCGCGGCAGTCCCACTCGCAATCGCAGCGCGCGGTGCGCTTGTCGCCGGAAGAGGAGCGCAAGGGGGTCAACATTCTCAAAAGTACTTGCTAATGTGCCTTTACAAGTCAGCGTACTAGGCCTAACTTTTTGAGAATTTCCGCCAGGTCAACCGCATCGTGAAGCTCGTGCTCAGCAAGGACGTGTTCAAAAAGGCCGTGTCTAGGAGCGAGATTTCCAGTGCACTCAAGGGCGAGGGCGTGCCGACCAGTGGCGGCAACGTAAACTCGCTGATTGCGGGCGCGAAACAGAAACTCAAGCACGTCTTTGGCTTTGAGCTTGCTGAATGCTCTAAAGACAGTCTCTATTTTGGTGAAGTCATGTCGCAGAACACGCAGGTGACCAGCCACTCCAGGCTCCCGCGCGGCAGAGACCGTGGGTGTCCGCGTGCGGCCAGCGGTGGACCAGGCACAGTGGTGAACGCCGCAAAAGGCGATGGCAGCAAGCGATTGCATGCTGCGATCGCCTTTCGAAGTCGGGGAAAGGGGGGGGGCTGCCGTGCATCAGACTGCTGCGATGGCCTTTTTCCACCGGCCGAAGCTCCGCGCCCAAAGCTCCGCGATCGTTCTTTGAGGGCGCACTCGTCCGTGTGTGAGACTTTCTTACCTCATGACCTCATGGACGTGTGTGTGTCTCCAGGCCAGGTCATCAGCGAAAGAGAAGCAATTCTTTCTGCTCAACGCTCTCAACG
>Ga0315899_10003741_pt1:0-7500 | contig 16538 bp, 16 predicted proteins | sample LakEriMetagenome_2_FD_203518 | JGI IMG/M metagenome (GOLD analysis project Ga0315899, IMG submission 203518) | Freshwater fungal communities from buoy surface, Lake Erie, Ohio, United States - Buoy 4 MA112 | ecosystem: Environmental > Aquatic > Freshwater > Lake | place: USA: Lake Erie... | reverse complement strand
CGACACGTTGGCCACGCGCCGTTGGAAACGCTCGAGCTCCCGGGCGTGTCGTGGGCCCCAGGGCGGCCGTCGAGCGGGGCGACCAAGATCAAGGGAAAAAAGAAGAAAGATACCAAGAAGCAGGACCCGCCCACGGCAGTCTCGTACGCTTCGGAAGCACAGATTGCAGCAGAGGAGGCAGCAATGCAGGACAGAATTCTGTATGAGATGCGGCAGAACCTGCAGAAGCTGAAGGAGTATGGCAAGGAAATCGGCTTCTCATTCGACATATCCAAGAAGAAGAGTCAATTTGGGCGCATGCAAGGCGAGAAGTGGCAGGATGAGGAACTCGATGTGTGGAAGCATCAAGCGTCGCGCCTGCTCGTCACTCCTGAGCCTGTGAGCAAGCAGCTGCTCAGGTGACGGCCTGCTCGTGCGCTATGCCTCGTATTCCTCCCCCTGATAGCGTTACCGGCTCATTGCGCTCCTGCTGCGGCAAGCGCATACTGACATGGTCAAAGGCAAAGAAAATTGCCCGCGTGATGCTGCCTGTGAGCGGGGCCACGTTGCACATCTGCGCGTGCCCCCATGCTTGAGTGCGCAGACATGCGTTCTAAAATTATCTCTGCATTCGGTGCGACAGGGAGGGGCCTCAGCTGGAAAAAATGGGCGAATTTGTTCACCACTTGGAGCGGATGCTAAACGAAATGAAATTTTTCCGTCAAAAGAAACAAATAGAAAAAGATCGATTGCAGAATGATTTCGAGTTGGCGGAAGACATGGAGGCTCGTGAGCAGGTGTCGGCCTTTCCACGTGCCTCTTGCCTTTGCATCACAGCATATACACCCTTCAAACCGCATCATCCTTCCGCTTTGCGAGTTTTCCGCTCGTTTGTGTGCACACTCTGACCACACACTCATTGTGCAGTCTGGAGCGGGGAAGATGGCCGACATGTTTGGGCGGTTGAGCAAGACTAGGGAAAGAATCCAGGATTGCGACCAGAAGATTTTGGCAGAGTCTGAGATCTGCAAAGACCTGACACAGGAGTATGAGACGGAGACGAAGGCAACAACAGAAATGCGGGACCTAATGGAGGAAGCAGCAAAACAGCTGAGATCCTACGAGCATGACACTGAGCAGCTCAAGCTGCAGTTGAAAGACAAAATGCACGATGTCGAAAAGTGTCTGCAGCAGGGCAAACTGGTCACGATGGGCGAGGTCAAAGGAGAGATTAAGGAGCGGTATGTGCCAATTAAGAGCACGGCATACCTAAGCTGCTCCTTGCTCGCTCCTCTTTGATCTAGTCTGCGTGGCGTTTATCTGCAGGTTACCCGGGGGTCTACCTGCAGGCTTGTCACTGCTGGCTAGTGGTGCTAGTAGTAGCAAGTGGAGGTGGTTAGTAGTAGTAGCAAGGAATCGCTCCCAGCGCCACTCCTAGTAACGCGTCAGCAAGCGCGGGTTGCGTGAGAAGCAGCAAGTTTAGTTTCCAGTACTCCAGCACGTCAAAGCGCTGTGCCTAGCAGCGGCATAAGGCTAACCATGAGCCACTTCCTAGTAGAAGCATCAGCCACTCCCAGCTACGTGGCATCTGTCTATCTTATACATTTAGCTACTACTACTAGCAGTTGGCCTAAACACATTCTGCAACAGATATAAGGGTGAGCTGGAAATGCGGAACAAGATTATCCAGAAGCAGAAGCAGGTCAAGAAGATGATCCAAGAACACGAGAAGCGTGTGGAGGAGCTTACGATCAAACTGCAGCAGGTAAGCGCGTAAAGCGTGCCAGGTGCCGTGGCAATGTGCATGCCGGCTGCGCGACAGCTTTAATTGCTTCCTGCTTTTTTTGTGACATGCGAGGGGTGATACAGCAATACGACCCAAACAAGGACTCGCCGCGCCGAAATGAATTGAAGCGTAAGGCTCAGGCATTTGAGGAGGTGTTCGACACCATGATGAAGCGCCTTGGCGAGAGTGACATAACGCGCATTGTTGACATGTTTCAGAAGCAGACCCTCACGCATCAGGCGTGGACAGAGGCTGTGCGGGACCAGGAGATTCGGGTCAAGGCATTGCTAGATGAGAAGCGCAACCTTGATAAACAGTTGCATAAACTGTCTTCCAACAAGCAGCACGGCGTTGCCAATGAAACACGCCAGTACACTGTTTCGGGTAGACGGCTAGATATGGCAACTGAGCGCGTGGATAACTCTTCGATTCGCCTAATGCAGCTCGAGGGGCTGGTTGCACATGTGAAAGAGTCGATGCGCGAAGCTGTCGTGCGACTACAGGAGCACTGCGAGGACATCGTTGTGCCACCACCAGGGTTCCCGGACGAAGGCGAGGGTGGGCTGATAGAGGTCGTGGGGAGCTACACCGATGCTGTGGTGGCACTGCAGCCGACAGCGGACCAGTATGCGGCGCTATTGGAGGTTGTCAAGACTTTTGATACTTATATTGAACCACCTGAACCGCTGACGTCAGCACCAGCTTCGCCGTCCGCGAGCAAAAAGGCAGATGATAGAGTGCCAGTTTTTTCGATGCCCAAGGCCCTCCAACGGTCCATCACTCTAGCCGCCGACGAGCTTGAGCATTCCCGCGACGACCCTGAGGTACGTCTCTTGCCTTGCCCCTTCCATTCAAAAAACCCGACCTGCTCTCCGCATCCAGCACGTATGGCCAGGTCTTTGATTGGCCTCACGTTGGCGGTTGAGTGCGAGGCGTGATCCATGCTGTTGCGTGCGCAGGAGTTCGTGTGTTTGTGTGTATCATATACATATATGTGATGCATGCTGGTGCGTGTGCAGGAGTTCTTGGCGGACGGCAACAACAACAGGAGGATTCCCTTTCCGGCATCGCGGGATAAGCAAAAGCAGACAAAGCAGCAGGAGGCGGAGCAGGACGAGGCAGATGCCCGTGCTGACCTTCGGGATATCCTCTCGCGTGACGAGATCAAGCGCAATGCCTTCCGTATCCAGAAGGCCAAGGAACGCGAAAAGCTTGAGGTGCCCTGCCTGCTGTCTGCGTGCGAGCATACGCACAGAGAGAGCGCTGAGAGTTCGAAACATGCCGCCCTAAAGTTATTCAACAGTTCTCCCCGTGTATTGTGCCGTGTATTTTGCTTGCAGAGGGTTTGAAACGGTGCCGGCCAACAGTTACCTAACCCTAACATTTGCCCCCGCTTATTTTGCAGGCTGAGGCGCGTGAACGGGGTGAGGTGTCGCCTGTTAAGAAGAAGAAGCCCAAGAAGGAGCCGTCTTCTCCGACCTGAGGCCATGAGTCCTCCTCCATTCATGGTCCTCAGTGAATGAATCCTCCTCCACTCATCGTAATCATGCCGTCTTCTTCGACCTGAGACCGGCCCTTTAGCTGCTGGGGGTCGTAGAAAGGGGGCTCCACGAGGGCGAGGGACAGGAGGACTGGATGGGGTGTGGGCGCGCCGGAGATGGGGTTGGAGCGGGCGCCGATGCGCTGATTGTAATATATACAGTAATCATGGAAAGCTGTGCAAACGGAGCTTGTTTGTTGCTCACGTATGCTGTGCGCCCGGGCACAAGTGCCGGTATGCACGCACGCACGCGCCCGGCCCGATTGCGCCTGGTCGCACTGGCGGCATCCGCGCTGTCAGAAGTCCGTGCCACTGGGTATCCGGTGAGACCTTTGTCGTCTCCATTCTTCGTATGCCGTCTTTCCCCACTTTTGAAGGGCCTCGAGCGCAGTGTCTTGAGCCGAGTCACCCGGACACGGAGACAGAGCAACGGTGCCGCGCTCTAGAGCCGCAGCCCTCAGCGATGCATACTGTCGTCCGTAAGTGCCCACAACGTCGTCGTGGAACTGGTGGTAAAGCTCGCCCGCGTAAAACGGGAATTTGTTGCTGTCATACACGAGGATGGTCTTCTCCGCGAGAGTGTCGCCTTCGTCGCCTGCGCCTGGCACCAGTCGCATTCCCTTTGCAGCGGCATCGCCGCGCAGCACGGCGACGGCTGGGTGTTGCATCCCTCCCGGGAGTCCGATTACAGACCGGTACTCGCCACCTGTGTCCCGGGGGTCCGCGCGCACACCACGCGAGTCGAAGAGGTTGATGAAGCTGCGAACAAACCAAATCTCATAAGAATGATAACAATAGACATAGAGATTAATGAAGGTCAAAATACCTCCGCGAAAACTCTGGCACGAGGTCCCACGGGACCAGCACCGCAACCACCTCTGCGTGGCCCAGACGCCCATAGTCTGCCACCCCGGCCCTGTTGTGATAGCACACCCTCCCGGCATTGTATTCCTTGGGAGTGATACGCCCATCACCGTCTGCGTCCAGAACGCCTGCGCCCAGGCCCTTGCCCCCAGCATAGCCGGCGACAGCGGTGTACGTGCGGTTGTTCCGCCCCAGCAGCCGCTTCTCGGCGAGCACCATCTGGTGCTGGACGTGCCAGAAGCACCCCGCCCCGACGTACAGTCGCTGCGTGACGCCGTCCGACGCAACTGAAGGCGCCAGGTTCCGACCGCTGCCGACCAGCAAGAGGCCGCCCAGCAGCAGCATGCCGCGCCGCGTCAGCCTGCCCGGTCGGTGCCGCGGGGATTCGCCACCTCTGCCTGAACGCCTCTCCCCCGCACTCTTTGCATCAGCTACTTTGGCGCTGGTGCAGCCCCGCACTCCTTGCATGTGCTTCTCGCGCGTCATGTGCCGCGGTACTGCAGTCATCAGGCCCCCGCCAGGAGCGCACCATGCGAAGCATGGCGATGGCGCAGCGCGGGGGTGGCTTTGATGCAGCACCGCGCACGCGTTCGTCGCCACCTCCGATTTCAAAGCGGCCATGATGTCCCGTCGCTCGTCACGTCCCTGCTCACGACAAGCGCGGGAGAGGAGGGGATGCCGCGGGGTTCCCAGCAGCCGTCGCAGCCAGCGGGGCGGAAAGGCGCGCTCCCCGGCCCGCAGGCGCATGTGCCCGCGTGTCTGTGCTGCCCGCGGCGCGAGCGGGTTCTCCCTGGACGTGACGCTGGCTGTGTGCTGCCGCGGCGCAGGAGCGGGCAAGGGCAAGCGCGCGCGAGACAATGACGAAGACGACGACGCCGACTACGGAGATGGCCAGAACTTCTCGCAGCAACCGTCGCAGGTCGCCCTCCCAGCCGTCCTGCATGTTTCTCTCAATGCTGCCTTCAGACTTCGCGCGTTGCTATCCATGGCTTGCTTAGGGCGAATGCGCTTACGCGCGCGACGCCCGGCTGCCCCGCTGGCCGTTCTTGACTGCACCCTGCCCCTCGTGCGTGTGCGCCGCGGCAGTCCCACTCGCAATCGCAGCGCGCGGTGCGCTTGTCGCCGGAAGAGGAGCGCAAGGGGGTCAACATTCTCAAAAGTACTTGCTAATGTGCCTTTACAAGTCAGCGTACTAGGCCTAACTTTTTGAGAATTTCCGCCAGGTCAACCGCATCGTGAAGCTCGTGCTCAGCAAGGACGTGTTCAAAAAGGCCGTGTCTAGGAGCGAGATTTCCAGTGCACTCAAGGGCGAGGGCGTGCCGACCAGTGGCGGCAACGTAAACTCGCTGATTGCGGGCGCGAAACAGAAACTCAAGCACGTCTTTGGCTTTGAGCTTGCTGAATGCTCTAAAGACAGTCTCTATTTTGGTGAAGTCATGTCGCAGAACACGCAGGTGACCAGCCACTCCAGGCTCCCGCGCGGCAGAGACCGTGGGTGTCCGCGTGCGGCCAGCGGTGGACCAGGCACAGTGGTGAACGCCGCAAAAGGCGATGGCAGCAAGCGATTGCATGCTGCGATCGCCTTTCGAAGTCGGGGAAAGGGGGGGGGCTGCCGTGCATCAGACTGCTGCGATGGCCTTTTTCCACCGGCCGAAGCTCCGCGCCCAAAGCTCCGCGATCGTTCTTTGAGGGCGCACTCGTCCGTGTGTGAGACTTTCTTACCTCATGACCTCATGGACGTGTGTGTGTCTCCAGGCCAGGTCATCAGCGAAAGAGAAGCAATTCTTTCTGCTCAACGCTCTCAACGCGCCTCCCGGAGACCAGGCAGCACCCGCATCAATGTCTTGACAATGATGCTTGCGCTTCGCTAACTCCTCATCCTCCTCCTCCTCCTTCTCCTCCTCCTCCTCCTCCTCCTCCTCCTCCCCCACTGCATTTTGCTGTGGTGACGCGCAGCAAAAAATTCCTGTAACTCTCCTTTTTGTCGGTGTAAAAAAAAACAGGATGCAGATGCGTCGCCGGAAGATGCCGCAGACAAGGCAGTCAAAGCGCGGGTGTGTGTGTGTGTGTGTGTGTGTGTGTGTGTACATACACACACGTATGTGTGTGTCAATATATATTTACATATATATCTATATATACATACATATTTACACATACATACATACATGCATACACACACACGCACACACACACGCACGCACACACTCTCACACACACTCACACAGGTGAATCTGATCGACCTCTTGGCGAGCCCTGACCAGGCAACGGACTATGCCCTGGCGCTCAACGTCCTCGCCATGATCACGCTGTCGCAATTTAAGGTCAGTGTCGCAATTTAAGGTCAGGGGTCTCCGGGCATCACGTGACTTGAGCGTATAAACCCTAAACCCTAAACCCTAAACCCTAAACCCTCAACCCTAAACCCTAAACCCTAAACCCTAAACCCTGACCACTCTAGGCCAATGTCTAGCTATTGTGTTGCTAATGTGTTGCTATTGTGTTGCTAATGGCTGTTCAGATGAAGGAGTGCGACTTAGTGGACGCGCTACGCCAGGCAGACGTCGAGCTCAAGCACGGCCAGACCATTCAGGATGTGCGTTCACTCACACACACACACACACACACACACACACACACGCACAAACACACACACACACACACACACACACACATTCATCCATAAATAAGCACGCGTTTACGGCCAAAGACTGCGTCACCCGAGCCCGCATCCGCACCGAGGCCGCACGCAGTCTGCGTCACCCGAGCCCTGACCGCACCCGTTCCGAGCACGGACTCTGCTATATACACACACACACAAAAAACACACACACAGACGCGCGCGCGCACACACACACACACAGTACCGGAGGCTGGCCGCTTGCGAGAGTGCTTCTGGAACAACTTCCTCCTCCTCTTTCTCGTCGAAACCATTTTCTCTGTCAGTCTCTCTGTCTCTGTCTCCCTCTCTGTCTCTGTCTCTGTCTCTCTCTTCTCTGTCGGTCTCCGAGCTGAGGTGCCGAGATACGCCGAGATATCGTTGTGGAGTGCCCTCCTCGTCCTGAAACGGCTCTGCACGCGCTGCACTTCGAGCAGCCTAAACGGTACACCATGTGTTTGTGTGTGTGTGTGTCATATACATACACACACACATATATGAATATATACATATATATGTATATATATATGTATATATGTATATATAATATACGTGTATGTGTGTGTGCGCGCGTGTGTGTTTGTGTGTACATATGTATTTATTTATTTACAGTACACGTTAGTGGGCAGAGGGCACGACATGTGTATATCATGTATTTACATGTACATGAAT
>Ga0315899_10003740_pt1 | contig 16538 bp, 23 predicted proteins | sample LakEriMetagenome_2_FD_203518 | JGI IMG/M metagenome (GOLD analysis project Ga0315899, IMG submission 203518) | Freshwater fungal communities from buoy surface, Lake Erie, Ohio, United States - Buoy 4 MA112 | ecosystem: Environmental > Aquatic > Freshwater > Lake | place: USA: Lake Erie, Ohio... | reverse complement strand
GAAGAGATGATCTCTCCTGAGAAGATTCCTGACGATTACGGTTACGAGATAGCAAAAGAAGTAAACTGCAGACATACTCCTCGTGATTATCAAAACGACTACATCGTCAATGCTATAAGACACAGAAGATCTCTATCTATGTCGCCAACTTCTTCCGGGAAGTCTCTTATCATATATCTAATACAGCAGCACTACTATCAGTGCTTTGGTCATAGAACACTCATCATCGTTCCGACCATCTCTTTGGTCCATCAGATGGCAGGAGACTTTACAGACTACGGCTGCAGTCAAAAACATATATACAAGATTCAGGGTGGTATAGATAAAGAGACGAACGCTCCGATCGTTATCAGTACATGGCAGTCTCTCATTAAACAACCGAAGGAATGGTTCGACCAGTTTAGAGTCGTTCTTGGTGACGAAGCTCACCTCTTTCAGGCAAAGTCTCTGACCACGATTATGGAAAAGCTAACGAATGCTCCGTATCGTCATGGGTTCACGGGTACGATCTCTTCGGACAGTAAAGCTCATCATCTAATCCTAGAGGGCTGCTTTGGTGGCATAAAGAGATATGTAAAGACCAAGGATCTAATCGAAGACGGAACCGTCGCTGAGTTCAAAGTGAAAGCTCTAGTTCTTAAACATCCCGACGAAAAGAAATCAGATTTTCGTAGAGCTATGAACACTATTAAGGTGAAACAAAAGAAGTGGCCTGCCGAAAGAGAGTACCTCATCAATCACGAAAAGAGAAATCTTTTCATTCGAAATCTAGTGTGGTCTCTAAAGGGACAGAACAATCTTATTCTATTCGATCTTGTTGAGAAGCATGGTAAGGTACTAGAGCCTCTGCTTCGCAGAGACGATCGTCAACTACATTTTATATATGGTGGAGTCGATGGCGAGGAAAGAGAAAGGATCCGTCATCTTGTCGAGAACGATCCTGTTAAACAGCACGACATACTCGCATCATACGGTGTCTTTTCCACGGGTGTCAATCTTAAGAGATTGGACAATGTGATCTTTGCTTCTGGATCGAAGTCTGAAGTAAAGGTTCTGCAGTCGATTGGTAGATCGCTCCGTAAAGGAAACGGATCTGACAAAGCTACGCTATACGATATAGCAGACGATCTCTCTATAGGAACGTTTACGAACTATACGTTGAACCACTTTAGACGCCGTATAGAGATCTATTCAGATGAACAGTTTGAGTTTAAGATATACACGATTCCACTCGAATAGTCTGTATATCCACAACTTGCAGAATATTAATTCTGATTATACCAGCATTTTTGAAAATGTCAACTAGTAAAATGCACTTGTAACAAAAATGTTATCAGTCAATAAACGGTTGACATCTAAGGATATTTGGTTTAAATTGATACAAATAAGTAGCGATTGGAAGGACTTTCATGACACAAAAAAGAATTAAGAGAAACTACGTTAATAATAAAGATCTTTTGGCAGCTCTTATTGATTACAAACAGAAGTGCAAGGAAGCTGAGGATCAAGGAGACGAGATACCCAAGGTTCCGAACTACATAGGAGAGTGCATATACCAGATATCGACGAGGTTGGCAACTAAGCCAAACTTCTCTGGGTACTCCTACAAAGAAGACATGATCATGGACGGTATAGAGAACTGTCTCCTATACATTAACAACTTCGATCATACAAAATCTTCCAATCCCTTTGCATACTTTACTCAAGTCATATGGTACGCGTTTCTTCGCAGGATCCAAAAGGAAAAGAAACAGATGTACATTCGCTTTAAATCGTCTCATAACATGATGATGAACGGCGAAACCTACGAGTCTAACGAAGTTCAATTACATCTCAACACAAGCGCTGACTATATAAATTCATTCATCGAAGACTTTGAGAACAAGCTGAACAAGAGTAAAGAAAAACCTACGGACGAAAGTAAATAATGAAAATTGCAATTGTTAATGATACTCACTTTGGCGTGAGAGGCGATAGTCAAGTATTTCTGGATCATCAAGAAAGGTTCTTTCGTGAGATCTTCTTTCCGTATCTAGACGAACATGGCGTGCAAATAGTCTTTGACCTTGGTGATACGTTTGATCGTAGAAAGTATATCAACTACGTTACTCTAAAGAGAGTGAAGCAGTTCTTCTTTAATCAGATGTCGGCTCGAGGTATTGAGTATCATGCAATCGTAGGTAACCATAGCGTCTACTTCACGAATACGAATGAAGTCAACTCCATGGATCTGTTGCTTCAGGAGTACAAGAACTTCCACATATACGAACGAGAGCCAAAGGAGTTGACATTTGGCTCAACTCAGTTTATGATGGTTCCATGGATCACCAAGGACAACCAAGAAGTATGTGTCGACTCGATCGAAAAAACGAGTGCTCAGATACTGCTCGGTCATTTTGAAATCGAAGGTTTTGAAATGATGAAGGGAACCGTCTGCGACCACGGAATGAAGAAGGATGTCTTTACGCGGTTCGAGTCCGTTTATTCGGGCCACTTCCACCATCCTTCAGAGTATAGCAACATCAAGTACCTTGGAGCTCAATACGAGATGACTTGGTCAGACTATGCAGGCCGTCGTGGCTTTCATGTATTCGATACTGAAACAAGAAACCTAGAGTTCGTAGAAAATCCTAACAGAGTGTTTCATAAGATAGAATACGACGATCGTGATATGAACATTGATGATATCGCAAGTATCGACGCGTCTGTCCTAAAGAATACATATGTAAAGGTTGTTGTAAAGCATAGAACGAACTCGTACCTATACGACATGTTCCTAAATAAGATATCGGAGTCTGGAGCAGCTGATGTAAAGTCTGTTGATGACTCTCTGAACCTTGAGTCGTCAGGCGTGGCTGATATACTTGACGAGACGCAGGATACGAAGGACATACTGCATACATATATCGATTCTATAGAAACAAACATTGATAAGAAGAAGATTAAGAGAGTTATTGATGATCTCTATGCAGAGGCACTAAGTATACAATGAATATCCAGTTTAACTCGATACGTTATAAAAACATTCTATCCACCGGGAATGTCTTTACCGACATACCACTCAATAAGAACAGAACCACTCTCGTGAGTGGAACTAACGGTAGCGGAAAGAGTACTATCCTCGATGCAATCACGTTTGCTCTATACGGAAAACCGTTTCGTAAGATCAATAAGCCACAGCTCATCAACACGATCAATACGAAGGATCTCGTCGTAGAAGTTAACTTCACCGTATCCGGCAACGATTATCTCATCCGCCGTGGTATGAAGCCAAACATCTTTGAGATCTATCGTAACGGTGAACTCGTAAATCAAGATGCTGCGGTTCGCGACTATCAAGCATATCTGGAACAGAACATTCTTGGTCTGAACTACAAGTCGTTCAATCAGATCGTTGTCCTTGGCAGCGCAACATACGTACCGTTTATGGAACTGCCTGCGTATCAGCGAAGAGAGATCATTGAGGATCTGCTCGACATTCAAGTGTTTAGTACAATGAACCTCCTTCTTAAGGATCGCGTTAGCTTAAATAAAGAGTCTATCACTGATAATAACTATCAGATCGACCTAATAAAGTCAAAGATCGAGTCTGCAGTGGAACATAACGAGTCCATTCGTAAGATCCGTGAAGGCGAAGTAAATAAGATCCGCGAGCGTATGCAGGATCATATTGATCGTATCGAAGAAGAAAAGACGTTCATCGAAGAAATCGAAGTAACTATCAAAGCACTGATTGATTCTATCGAGGACAAGCCTGTAATCAAAAAGAAACTTGAAAAGACGAAGAATATCCGTCAAGAACTCGATACGGTTCTTCGTGGTTATCTCAAGGATCTTAACTTCTATCACGATAATGACAACTGCCCAACCTGCAAGCAGGGCATCGATCATAATTTCAAAGAAACGATTGTGTACGAAAGAAACCAAAAGAAGCGTGAAGCTGAAGATGGTATGGATGGTATTGAAATCAAGATCACAGAACTCGAAGCTCGCATTGAAGAGATCTCTAAAGTCGAAGATGTTATTCAGTCTCATAACCTAAAGATAGGCGAGCATAGAGCTCAGATCAAGATGTCTATGAATGCTCTGAAGTCGTTTAAGAACGATCTCGACGCAGCCGAGAAAGAAGTCGAAGAGGTCGACACGAGCAAGCTGGAAGAGTTCAACAAAACTCTGAAGGATCTACAGAACGATCAGGTCAAACTCTTTGATGAAAGAGAGACCCTTGGCGTCGCTGCAGCGATGCTGAAGGATGGCGGCATCAAGACTCGCATCATTCGTCAGTATATTCCAGTTATGAACAAACTGATTAATAAGTATCTATCAGCGTTCGAACTCTTCGTTGACTTTCACCTTGACGAAAACTTCAACGAAGTCATTAAGTCAAGGTTCCGGGACGCGTTCTCCTATGCTTCCTTCTCTGAAGGCGAGAAGCTTCGTATCTCGTTGTCTATCATGCTATCATGGCGCGCCGTCGCAAAACTACGCAACTCCGTCTCGACAAATCTATTGATACTCGACGAAACGTTAGATGGCGCAATGGATGGTGCTGGTGTGGAGAATTTGATCGACACTTTGCACAATCTGAACAATAACGATAACATCTTCGTTATCTCTCATAGAGGCGATCAGTTTGGAGAAAAGTTTGACTCTAACATCCGTTTTGAAAAAGTAAAGAACTTTAGTCAGATCGCAGCATGAGGTTTCAATGATACATACCATAGAAGATCTTATACTTAAAATAAATGTTATGAAAGATAAAGCTGTTCTTCTTCATCGAGAACGCAATAGATACAGCGACATTTCTAGTGAAGAGTACGATAAAATTCACTGCAATCATCTTCTTGATCAAATCCAACAGATGGCCTTAGAGATTGCTATGGATCGCGAAGGCAATGAGATTAAGACGGAAATGGATGAATGGAAAAATAACAATTTACAAGTTGATCGTCATGTGTTATAGTTTGTTTTATATGAAACATAAGGATTGTCATGTCTAATTTTTACACTAGTGTTGAGCGTTATGGAAACAATATTCTGTGGCGTGGTTATGAAAACGGTAAATCTTTTATGCGTCGAGAGCAGTACAAACCGACTCTCTTCCTTCCTAGCAAGGACGGCAAGTACAAGTCTCTGATTGGTGGCCGACCCCTGGGCCCTAGAGTTTGCGACTCAATGGCTGAAGCAAAGGAGTTCATTGAACGCCATAAGGACGTAAGAGGTCTTGAGATCCACGGTAATACGAACTATGTTACACAGTTCATCCAGGAAAAGTATCCGAACAATGTAGAGTTCGATATGAAAAAGATCAACATCTTTTCGTTCGACATCGAGGTTGACATTCGAGACGGATACGCAAAGATTGACGAAGCCGATAAAGAGATCACCTCTATCGCGATCAAGTCTTCTAAGTCTGATACGTACCACCTCCTGGGACGCAAGGATTATGATAAGAGCAAGACTCTGCTTAAGATTGATCCAGAAAACATTCAGTTCATGAAGTTTGACACCGAGAAAGCTCTGCTTCGTCGGTTCATGCAGATCTGGACGAACGACTATCCTGATGTAGTTACCGGCTGGAACGTTGAGTACTTTGACATCATGTACATCGTAACTCGTATCATCGCACTCTTTGGCGAAGAAACGGCAAAGAGTCTTTCTCCATGGAACAGCATTCGTAAGAATACTCGAGAGATCTTTGGTAAACCGCAGTCGACGTATGCCATCGCAGGCATGACCGTTATCGACTATATGGACGCCTTTAAGAAGTTCGGGTATAAGTATGGCCCTCAAGAGTCCTATAAACTCGATCATATCGCTCACGTTATCCTCGGAGAAAAGAAGCTAGACTACTCAGAGTATGGTAACCTTACAGCTCTATACGATCAGAACCCGCAGTTATATCTCGACTATAACCTCAAAGATACATGGCTTATTCAACAGTTCGAAGATGAGACAGCGCTACTCGCTCTCGTTATGACCGTCGCTTACGGTGGTGGTGTTAACTATAGCGACGCCTTCGGCACCGTTGGTATCTGGGAAACTACGCTCTATCGTCGTCTTATTCAGGATGGTCGTATTCCTCAGATCAAGGGTGGTCCCGGTGATCGTGGTAAGGAACTCGTCGGCGGATACGTTAAGGATCCAAAGGTAGGTATGCATAAGTGGATCGTTTCGTTCGACCTTAACTCGCTGTATCCGCATCTTATGCTTCAGTACAATATGTCGCCCGAAACATATCTGCCCGACGAAAGAGTATATGTAACTCAAGAGATGGTTCTCAACGATGAGTTCACCAATACAAATCCAGACTATTCGGTATCAGCAAACGGTGTCTGCTTTACGAACAAAGTAAGAGGTGTTATTCCTGAGATCATTGACGAGTACTATGGTAACCGTTCTAAGATCAAAAAGGAAATGCTTTCGGTAGAACAGGCGATGGAGAACGAAAAGGATCCAGAAAAGAAGAAGGATCTGAAGCGACAGATGACTCAGTTGCACAACTCGCAGATGGCTATCAAGATTGCTATGAACTCTCTATACGGTGCAACCGCGAACGTCTACTTCCTCTACTATATTGGAGAGATGGCAGAAGCAATCACCACTGGTGGTCAGCTGTCCATTCGATACGCTCAGAAGTCTGTGAACAACTACCTCAACAAAGTCCTGAAGACTAAAGACGAAGACTATATCGTCTACATCGACACCGACTCCATCTATGTTAACTTTGGTCCTTTGGTAAAGGAAGTGTTTGGTACCACAGACATCGATCGTAAGACTGGCGAAGAGTTCCTCGACAAAGCATGCCGAGAAAAGATCGAAGCGGTAATTGCTGCTGGGTATGAAAAACTTGCTCATAAGATGGGTGCTTATCGCCAAGCGATGGTAATGAAGCGAGAAAAGATCACAGATAAGTCTGTGTTTGTCGCAAAGAAGCGTTACATCCTTAATGCTCTAAACTCTGAAGGTGTTCACTTCGCAAAGCCGAAGATCAGCGTAACCGGCATCGAGTCCGTTCGTTCGTCAACTCCTGAAGTCTGTCGTGAAAAGATGAAGAAGGCCTTCGATGTTATCATGAACGGTACTGAAGCTGATGTTCAGAAGTTCATCGAAGACTTCCGTCAAGAGTTCTATAAACTACCGGCTGAAGATATCGCAAAGATCTCTGGGACCGACGACATTGAAAAGTACATGGTTGGAGAAACATATAAGAGAGGTTGCCCTATGCACGTTCGTGGTTGCATCCTATACAACAAGGCTCTGAAGAGCAAAAAGTTGGAGAACAAGTTTCAACTAATCCAGGGCGGAGATAAGATCAAGTTCGTCTATCTCGACGTTCCAAACCCTATCCGCGAAAACATGATCTCGTTCCCTAACGTGTTGCCAAAAGAACTCGGCTTGGATCAATACATTGACTACAAGACGCAGTTCGAAAAGGTATTCTTGAGCCCTATTGAGAATATCCTTGAAGCGATCGGTTGGAGTTCCACGAAGATTGCAACTCTTGAGGAGTTCTTTATGTGATTGACATTTTTGTCGAATCAGTTTATATTATAATTAAGAAACAGTCCGCATGATAAGGTACAGATCAAAATGGAAGACTTTCTTAGCTTAATATTTATGCTAGCCGCGGCTGGCACTGTGCTAGGTGTTGTTTTCGGCGTAGTTGCGTCGTTTATTCGAATTGGAGTTTTGCTAGCTCCTATTATCGTTGGTATTTCGTTAGCAATACTATTCTATCAACTGAACGACTACGATATCGATTTTAATGAGCGTGCAGACCAAATCATCGACCTTTTGAAAAACATAGATATTCCTAGTCTGCCTGAAACGAACTAAGTAAAGGGTTGACGTTATAATTGTGAGGAGAAAACATGGATCCTAAGACTAGACAAGAAAGACTACAGTATCTGAGAAAGCGTCATGCCGCTGTGCATGACACGATCGAGGCTCTTGAAGGAGAGAAAGCACCAGAAGAATCTATTCTTCATCAGAAAAAAATTAAACTTTCTATCAAAGACGAGATCACTGCCATCGAGGCATCTCTTAAATCCGAAGGAGTTAAATATGTCAGCTGACATGGTACACGATATGTATATGATGCACAATAAGTTTGGCGTGCACGAGTGGTTCGAAAAGAACAAGAACGATAAAGATCTTATGGATAAGTATCTTGAGTTCCGTCTCTCCATGTGTAAGGAAGAACTCGATGAAACTATGGCAGCATACGCGACTAAGAACCCAGAAGAAATCGTTGACGGTCTTATCGACCTCGTCGTCTTTGCTCTCGGTACTCTCGACGTGTTTGGTGTCGACACTAAGGCTGCCTGGGATAAGGTATACGAAGCAAACATGGCTAAATCTCCTGGTGTAAAAGCTGGTCGCCCGAATCCATGGGGGCTCCCAGATTTGATTAAACCAGAAGGATGGGTTGCTCCTTCTCACGAAGATAATCATGGGTTTCTTCCTGAAGTTCTAAAATAATGGTTGACATCTCCTCCCGAATCAGATATTCTGTATCTGTAACGAGAGGAGATACTCATGACTGTCTATACCTTCGACGAACAGATCGTTTCCGACCTCCACAAGGACGCTCGCGGTTACCGTCCAACCGTGTACTTCTGGGAAGAGTGGAACAGTAGCAATGACTTTGATCGTCAAGCTATCTGGGACGGTTTGCTGCGTGAACTTGCAGCAGAGAATGCCCGTCAACAGGACGCTTATGCTCGTGCGGAGATTGACTTCCACCAGCGTGTGCAAGGCACCATGTTGGCAGGCGCACAGGACGAGCTGACCGCTATCCGTTGGATCCTTGAAGCAGAAGGTCTTACCAAGACGGATCTGTCTTACGGTTCGGACTATGTGGCTTGGCACTTCGGAATGCCCTACAAAGGTCAGTTTGACCAGCAGATCCAGACTGTAATCGATGCTCTGACCAAAGAAGTAGAAGTAGCATGACACCGCAGGAAATCTTCGAATACAAACAGAAATGGATGCAAGCCGAGAATAATGCGGTTCGCATCCATAGTGATTTACGGCTATCAGCAAAGGACTTCTGTAGATCTAACTTTGAAAAGCAAAGATGGTCTCAAAAGGAATACACTGCGGTATATGAAGATACCTTCTTTTTCGAGAGTTCAAACGACGCAGACATTTTTCGTATTCATTTCAAAAAGTGGTTGACATTCGTTTAGAATCAGTATATTCTAGATCTGTAAGGAACGAAAGGAACCTCCTATGACCAAGACTGATATCGCTCGACTCGTCTCTGCATTCGCTGCCAACGGCGGTGAGGTGAAAGTTATCGCTCCGTCTCGCAAAAGGTTCAAGACCTGGCGTGGTAAGTCGGGCGCCTGGGCCAAGGGCGCGAAAAAAGTTGGTCTTCAGGACCGTAACTTTGCTTCGTGACTATTGACATTCGTTTAGAATCAGTATATCCTGATAATAGGAAAGAAAAGGAAATCCTATGACTCGCACTAATCGTACCTCCGCTTATCGTTTCACCGTTCGCATGGTCGACGGTAAAGTCGCTCCTGAGGACCAAGCCGCTGTTGACGGTCTGCGTACCGTCGTCAAGCTCGGCAACTCCGCCTTTGACACTCATCAGTACGTCAAGTTGCAGGGTCGCGGTCCTCGCCACACTCGTCGCTATCATCAGTCGCTGCCTCTGTCGATGGCAGTCTCCGCTGATGTCTATGTCTACAATCGCTAACCAAACGGTATTACAATGACACATCGCCCAAGCACTCACTTTGACATACATACAACAATCACTGGTTGGATGCCAATCTCTAAAATTCCTTCTTCCGGTTCTAGTGAACAGGATAGGCTGAATGACTTGTATGGCAGATCTGGAGTTTATCAAGTTGCTCTTTCAGAAGATATTTCTGATATCGGTGATTCTATCGTTCACCCAAAAATTGGGTATACAGGAAAGTCAAAAGATATCTTGACGAGAACGTATGATATTCGACAGCCTGCCGGATCTCACGGCGCGGGTAGGTATATACGTCAGAATGGATATAATAAAGAAACTGATGTAAAGATTAGGTATCTTTATACTTCGTCAGAAGACTATACAAACTTAGAAAGAGAAATCCACGATCAAAGCTTTCTGAAATATGGATACCGGTTTGCATGGACGGACGCTTCGGCTGGAAACGATGGAACTTATTCTCAACTGTTAGAGTTGTCAAAAAAGTTGACAGTTGAAGAAATTTTTGATATTATTCCAGTACTAAAGCAACTTGCTATCCAAAAGAACGCCGAAAACTTTTTAGAAAGGCTGAATGAACTATAATGCTACTTATCGTTGAAGGTATGGACCGCTGCGGCAAGTCGACTCTTGTTGAGCACTTGCGTAAGCGGTACTTTACATCACCAAACATTCTTGTACACCACTCGTCGTCTCCTCCTAAGGTAGACAACCCAAACTCCTGGGAATTGAAACATTACGCATCTTTGTTTCAAACGAGTCAGATGCTCGTCGATGAATACTCTTATAACGTGATCTTCGATCGCTTTCACCTAGGCGGAGCGGTCTATGGCGCAAAGTATCGCAACGCGCATCCGAATGATATCTATGAACTTGACAGTCACTTTCTCTTTGGTTATCAAAACGCAGCACTCATTCTGTTGACTGATGACCCTGAAGCGATTGCTGCTCGTGACGACGGCGACTCTCTTGAGAAATCAATAGGAGAGTATCAAGAGACTCTATCTGCTTTCGTTGAAGCATATACTATGTCTACTTGTCTCAATAAACTGCATATCAATGTCAGTGGTAATAGCGGTTTCGCTAATACTATTCCAACCGTAACAAAATTTCTAGATGGATTGAAAAATGGGAAATAAAACTTTAGAAAAAATAGGTGCAGCAGGGGAAGAACTTGTTTCTCTCGTGTATACGCAGATGGGCTGTGTTGTCGTAATGAGTGAAGATAAGTATGATCAAGAAAAAGACATGACCATAGATGGTGAAGAAGCCGAAGTAAAATCACAAACGGTTTTTAGAAATTTTCCATGTGAAGATGGTACGTTCAAACCTGCTTTTACGGTTGACATCGAGTCTGCTTATGGTAAAATATATCATAACCAACTTGATAAGTGCAAGAAAGTAAAAAAACTTATTTATGTTGGCAGATCTTCTAAATACGACCCAGTAGTTAGAATACATCAAGCGCCTCCTCCCGAAGAGCGCAAGTTTCATATTTCAAGGAATAAACACGATGGTCGTCTGGTTGCTGGTCTTTTAATCGAAGATATGAAAATCGTTAAAGAAATTAGAAACGAAAAGATAGTAAGTTACTTTATGGATGAATGGAAAGGTAAAAATGCAAAGAGTCTTCAATATTCGTAATCAACTTATTCAAAAGTACCGTGATCAAGACTTTGTGACCGATAAGACCGGTGTTAAAACCATCGAGCTTATCGGTCAATCCTTTATCGCTGATGAGGATTGGATCATTCGTAAACCAAACTATGAGTACATCGAGCGCGAGCTCGCGTGGTACGAGTCTCAGTCTCTGTATGTCAAAGATATCCCAGGCGAGACTCCTGCTATCTGGAATCAAGTTGCTTCCAAGTTTGGTCGTATTAATTCAAACTATGGTTATCTTATTTGGTCTAGCGAAAATCATAATCAGTATCAGAACGTGCTGAACGAACTCGAAAGTAATCCAAACAGCCGTCGCGCTGTCATGATCTATAATCGCCCTTCGATGCATACAGATTATTGTGACGACGGTATGTCTGATTTCATCTGCACATACGCAAACACTTTTATGATTCGCGACGGTAAACTCATCAGCCACTATCTGATGCGGTCAAACGACGCAGTGTTCGGTTACGATAACGATGTACATTGGGCCATGCATGTTCAAAAGATGCTTGCCGCAGATCTCGATGTTGAAGTTGGCGATCTGATCTGGACTGCGACCAACCTTCATGTCTACGAACGTCACTTTAAGTTTATTGAGGAGCTAACAAATGATTAAAGATTGGTCTCTTAACACTGTTAAGCATGAAATTGATAAGATAGCATTTGCGGAAGGAGATCCTCGAATGGACGGGTTTGTTACATTTGGCTGTAAACAAGACTTATATCGCATTCTTTTTTATGTTCAAAATAAACTTAATAAGTGTAGTACTTATGTAGGAGAAGATGACTGGGTAAAAGAAAATGAGCAAGACAATTCTTCTAACTAATGCGATAGAGATAGGATACGGTAATGATTAATACTAAATGGGATAAGCGCTTTCTGAAACTTGCGAGAGAGATCTCGACTTGGAGTAAGGATCCGAGTTCAAAGATCGGCGCTGTGATTGTAAACGACGAGCGTCGTATCCTTGCGACTGGATACAACGGTTTCCCTCGTGGCATTGCAGATACAGAAGAACGTCTCAACGATCGTGAACAGAAGTATCCTCGGATCGTTCATGGTGAGATGAATGCCCTAATGAATGCGCTCTACAGCGGTGTATCCGTAAAGGGAGCGACGATCTATGTTTGGGGTCTGCCAGTCTGCTCTGAATGTACCAAGTCTGTGATTCAGTCAGGCATCAGACGAGTCGTGATTATATTTCCTGAAACCGCTCCTGAGAAGTGGCAGATCCAGTGGAAGGAAATGTCAAAGCCGATGTATGATGAGGCCGGTGTAACTGTCACATATATGAACCACCAACACTGGGACTTCGAGAATGAATAGAGTCATACTTGTCGGTATCAATCCGTCAGGTAAACCTTTTCGTAAAGGGTGCTCGCTAGATAAAATGAATGTATGGATGGAAGCTCTTGGTTTCCATCACTATTCTTTTTCGAATGTAATTCCATACGAAGGCGAGTATAAGATGCGAGATGTTGATACAGACTTCGTTCGTTCCTTTACAAATGGATACAATAAGGTAATTGCGCTCGGAGGCTTTGCTTCTCGAGCGCTATCTCGCGCGCAAGTATCACATCACGTTCTCCCGCATCCGTCTCCACTTAACCGAAAACTCAACGATCGTGAATATGAAAAGCAAGTCATAGAGGAGTGCAGAGAATGGCTAAGAACTTAAATGTTTTTACAGTTATCAAAATGCCATCTTTTCATATTGTTTGCTCCACCTTTCTTTCCACAGTGCGGGCACATTTGTTCTTCAACTTTCCAGTTTTTGCCTGTGGTTGCACCTTTACCAAAAAATGGGTGTTTCTCGCCGGAAAGTTTTCCCTTCATCTTTAGGCTGTGATTTTTTCTTTTTTCTTCGTCTTCAAGTCTTTTCTTTTGTGATGATGATATTTTTTCCAGCGACTCTTTTGTGTGTTTTTTGTTGAAGAAGCTATTATTTTTTCCATTTACGTCACGCATGTGTATAGGGTTATTTTTCCCACTCATTCCTTTTGATTTTGCTCTTTTGGCAATTTCATATTGATAGGACGTAACTATTCTGTTAGTTTTATCTCTGGTCCACGAAAGACTATATAATGCAAAATACATCTTTTTCTTTTGCTCACCTTTGCACATTTTTGTTAAAAGCCAGTGTACTATAAAATGCTCTCTTGATGTCAGCTGTATTAAATTTATTTCATCATCACTACCACCTAAAGATGAAGGTATTATGTGATGCTTTTCATAATACTCATTAGGGTCTAATTCTCTTGCTGATCTGCTGTTTATTATATTGAAGTACCATTTTGTGTATTTGTTTTCTAAAAACATGTTATCCTCCGTTAATTTATTATTTATACATCATTGGGAGTAAAGAAGAATGACAAAAAAAGATTTATTTAAGATCTACTCAAACGTCAAGAAGAACGATCCGAACCGTAATGAGAATGATCTCTATCCAACTCCACCTCTCGCAACATTTGTTCTTCAAAAGTATATTAATCTTCCGCATAACATAGTCGAACCATGCGCAGGAAGAGGAAACATCTCGATCGAACTTATGCGTCATGACCATAATGTTCAATCCTTTGATCTTCATCAATACGATAATCTGTTATGTCCTGTTACAGTTGGCCAAGACGTTCTTTCTCTTCAGAAGCCGTTAGGTGCAGAAGCTCTCGTTACGAACCCGCCCTATCATAAGGATCTTCCTTATCTTATCGCAGACAAGGCAGTAAAGGAATACGACGTAACAGCGATGTTCGTTCGCCTTACATTTCTTGAAGGTCAAAAGCGAAAAAACTTGTTTACAAATTACCCGCCAAGTGATATTATTTTTCTAAGTGATCGTGTTAGATTCAACACGGGCCTGATAGAACCCATAAATAAGACACATCAGATTGGCGGCATGATTGCGTATATGTGGATCGTCTGGGATAAGCGAAAGAAAGTAGACTCTACGAATTTACGATGGGTCTTGTTAAAAGATGAATATGATGAATGGAGAGAACATTATGATAAATGTAGTAATTCCAGCGGCGGGTGAGGCTACTCGACTTCGTCCGCTTACAACAAACTGTTCCAAGGCGATGGTTCGTATCCACGGCAAACCTGCCATCGAGTATATTATTGACTCGATCTATAAGAACTGTTCTGATATCGGTGAGATCGTAATCGTTGACGGTAAGTATGACGACATTCGTGAGTGGGCAAGTAAGAGCATATATAGCGACGACATTCGTTGTGTAAAGCAGGGATCGTTGAACGGTCCCCGTGATGCTATTCGTGTTGGCATTGAGGAACTATCGAATAAAGACTTGCCTCTTGTTGTCTGGCTCGGAGATGCAATCATTCTTGATGAAGATCTTCCTCTTGGAACGGATTTCCTTCTTACTAAAGAAGTGGAGGATCACTTTGCGTGGTGTATGTGGGATGGTAAGAACTTCTTCAATAAACCAGCCGAGACAGTCAAAGATGGTGTAGCTCTCGTCGGTCTTTATAGTTTTAAAGATGGGCACGCAGCATATCATTCATTCTCACATACTTCAGAATACGATATCTCGTTTGCTCTTGAGATGTATTCTAAGCTGACTGTTAAATCATTCGAAAGAGTGAATACGAGCAAGTGGTACGACATCGGAGACATTGCCTCGTATCATCGTACCTGTGCTGAGTTCCTTACTTTTAAAGCAAGAGAGTTCAATTCGTTTAAGTACGATCCCGATCTTAACGTAGTAACGAAGATTCCAAACTATACGAACGACTTCGCCGTAAAGACTGTTATGAACGAAAAGAAGTGGTATGGTGGACTCAACTCTAAGCAGCGAATGTTCGTCCCGAAGGTGCTAGATGATGAATACGGCCTATCCTTGTCTTATGAGTCCGGTACTCTGCTGTCTGACTTGTTCATCCACGAGGACATCTCTAAGAGTACTATAGACTATCTAATTGAAAAGGTTATACTTTCTGTTCGTAACCACTTTCATAAAACTCCTGGCGCGGATTTTCTTGAGGACTTTAGTGCAAACGCTCGTAAGATGTGGATCACAAAGACGTCTGATAGACTTGTAAAGACGGACATTCACCATCCTCAAAAACAATTCTATATGGATGTTGCGATTAAATGCATGATTAAGGCGCTGCCCGTACAAGCTATGCATGGTGATTTACATTTTGGAAATGTGTTGTATAATCCATATAATGACAGCATCACTCTGCTGGATCCTCGTGGTGAATACGGTAATCATATCGGATGCAGTGGCGATCATCTATACGATCTATGCAAACTTTCTCACGATCTCTATCACGGCTATAACTCGCTATTTCATAATAAGCCGTATCCTAAGTATGTTCGTGAAAGCTTTAGTAAGATCATTCGTAAGTACTATCCTAATGAGTACGAAGAGATCATTGACGGTGGTGCACTTCTGATTGCGACAGCAATCCCTCTACACTATGACAGCCCTAATCGGCAACAACAAATGAAGGACTATGTGCATGAGTATGCCTACACTAGTAATAGATATTGATCACACTATTTGTATACCTAACGATGCGGAGAAGGATACGTTCGAGAAGTATGGAAAGGCGAAACCGATCAAAGAAATGATCGATGCCATCAGAAAGGCGAAACAGTCCGGATACCGCATCGTTCTTTTTACTGCTAGGCGAATGGCGACACATAACGGTGATATAAATAAAGTCATAGAAGATGTCGGCGAGCTTACGATTAACTGGCTCAAGGAACACGACGTTCCATACGACGAACTTCAGTTTGGCAAACCAAATGCAGTATACTATGTGGATGACAAGGCACTCTTGCCGAATCAATTTATTGAATGGATTATGAGGGATAAATGATGAAGATTGGTTTTTGCAAAGTTGGCAAATCCGTAAAGTTTAGAAATACTAAGTACTCGCCAATCGGCGGTGATAACGAAGCATCATGTACTCTGCGTGCAGTTGCTAATAACAACCCAGATAAAACTTTCTTTATCATCGGCAGATCTGACTTTGCGACTCTTTCTGAGATCGAAAAAGCAGATCTGTTTCCATATGATAATGTTGTAGACGTATGGGAAGGTGTTGGTCTTGATATTTCTCAGAAGTATTTTGATCATATTGTTAATTACTTCAAAGAAAAGCAGATCACTCTAGACTTTACCATTA
>Ga0315899_10003739_pt1 | contig 16539 bp, 4 predicted proteins | sample LakEriMetagenome_2_FD_203518 | JGI IMG/M metagenome (GOLD analysis project Ga0315899, IMG submission 203518) | Freshwater fungal communities from buoy surface, Lake Erie, Ohio, United States - Buoy 4 MA112 | ecosystem: Environmental > Aquatic > Freshwater > Lake | place: USA: Lake Erie, Ohio... | reverse complement strand
TCTACGTGCTGCGCCAGGTGGGCTTGTTTCTGGTCGGCGCGTTCGGCTGGGCGGTCACATGACGCCTCAATCGTAGGAGTCGATTGAGTCCGCTGTCAGCGGGCAGCAGCCGCGATGATGTATGCACATATTACTGAATACTGAATACTGAATACTGAATGTAGCATGCTCTGCGTATACCCAGCCGGGAGAGTAAAAATGCTTACGAATCCGATCTACCACAAGAGAGAGTGGTTGTTTACTAGCACAGCCACTGTGATATGTTGTGACTTTGCAATGATGCGAACTTCAGAGCACAGCAGACTCCCAGATAAACCCTAAACTAAGACCTAAACCCATAAACCGACATGCAGAGCAAAGCAGAGCTTCAGCTGTTGCGGGGGGTGGGCATCGCGCTGCAGGTGCGAGGCGCAAATTAAAAGTCGTATGAAGTTCGTGGGTGCGGTGTTGTGTTCATACATGTACGTTGTATGTGTGTGTTTGTGTGTATATATGTATGTATACATGCATGCATGTGTGTATACATATATGTATATATATATGTGTATAATACATACATGTTACGTCCTAACTAATCCGTCCTCGCGCTGAAAATGCTTTGTGGTTTTGCAAACGTATATATATACGCTTTCATGCTGTAAATGCTTTGTGGTTTTGCAGACGTATATATACGCTTTCATGCAAAACATTTGTATCAACAGGGCACGCCAGCGGCTCCCCAGACCAAGGACTTTCGCATGGGGTTCACGGGAACATACGGGCAAGATAATACGCCGCTGGCCCCGGGCGACGTTGTTTCCATCAGCAAGTTGTCTTGCGAGTCTGCACCTTACAGTGAGGGTAGGTTCCGCCCCGGTGTTTGCGCAAGCCTAAACCCTAAGCCCTTAACCCTAAACTCTAAACGTTACTGTGAGAGTAGGTGTATTTGTGCAAGTAATATGCGCTCAATATTTTGTGCATAGATGCGTTTGAATAACAAGGCTAGGAGTCTAGGTTTTGGGGTTTAGTCTGCACTTGGTATTTTGTGTGCAGATTCTTTTGAATGACAGAACCGCACACCCTAATAAAGCCTAGACCCTAAACTCTAAACCTAAACTTTGTGTGTCAATGTATTTGAATGACATAATCGTATAGGGTAATTCGATGTACGAGAGGGAGGGAGGGAGGGAGAGAGAGAGAGAGAGAGAGAGAGCTTTATCAGCAACTATCCATAAGAGACCTACTACAGAGTTCTCTACGCCTCCTCTCATTAATGTGTTCTCATAGAGAGAGAGAGAGCTTTATCAGCAACTATCCATAAGAGACCTACTACAGAGTTCTCTACGCCTCCTCTCATTAATGTGTTCTCATAGAGAGAGAGAGAGCTTTATTAGCAACTATCCATGACAGGGCAAACAAATTGACACTTTGATTACATGGACACATTGCCGTACCGCTAAACCCTAAACCCTAAACCCTAAACCCCAATCAACAATTCTGCCGATCTGACAACAGCGCGGACTGGTCATATATACATCATACACACACACACACACACACACACACACACATGCACCGATGCACCTAGACTCTAAATCTCTAAATCCTGAACCCTGAACTATGAACTACCATAACCCTCTAACCTTTAACCCCAAACAATCTGAAACGTTGATGACATGAACACATGTCCATGCCGCGGATGCACACCGGTGTGTCGTTGATGTGTCGTTGGTGTTTCGTTGGTGTTCCGTTGACAATCACCCCGCCTACAGTCACACCGACCGTCGCGATTTTGGATGCCAACAACTTGGGGGACTTTGACTTATCTCGCACCACACCCTCCGACTCAAACAGGTGCGTAGGGGGGGGGGGACGAGAAAGAGAAAGAGAGAGAGAGGGACTTTGGCACATCTCCTGCCACCATCCGACACCAACAGGGCGTAGGCCTTGACACGTCTGAACCCTAAACCACCCCCCCCCCCTCTTGGTGTTAGAGAGAGAGAGAGAGTCTGCCGTTTTCCTGCATGCATCATGCACACTGGGTGTTCTCTATTGATAGAATGTGTTCTCTATTGATAGAATGTGTTCTGTATGAATAGAAAAGCTCTCTACAGATCCCTCCCTCCCTCCCTCCCTCCCTCCCTCCCTCCACGCGCATGAATAAATTAAACCACGATATGCGTCTGCGCAAAGGTCAAACCAAACCCCAAACCCGAAACCCTAAACCCTAAACCCTAAACCCTAAACCTAAACCCTAAACCCTAAACCAGGATATGCATCTGCGCAAAGGGCGTGTACACGGGCTCTGTTTCCTGTGACTCGCCCATTTTTGCGGGCTACATGACAATACAGGACGAAATGACACACTTGGTTATCAATGGCATACCAGGCAACAGACTCAACTTCCCGCAGGGATGGTGCGAGGGGGGAGCAGCCACGTGTGCAGGGCCCGCAATTTTCCTGGCATACGCACGCGCTGTTGGCACGCTGGGATACCTGTCGGTGATTGGCATCGACCAGAGCTGCAAGACGCCGGCGGGGAATCCTACCGCAGCAACGGCCACCGCCTCGGGGCGCCTGAGCTTAGATATGCAGAAACAGATCACCTCAAGTGAGCCCCTTCGTCATATGAAAACGGGATGGTACAAGGTATGCTTGAAGCCAGACCTCAGTAATCTCTTCAACTGGAAGGAGACGGGAATAGTCGTGGGGCTCCGAGCAGATATCTCAGGCCTCGAAGTGAATGGGTTAGTGAGTGTTGCTGCATTTGTTCCGCAGACGATGGGAGTGAGGATGCGAGTCTGCCAGCAGGCCAACTGTGCGGTACCAGCACCAGCGGGCAGCGTAATCTCACTAATTGCGGAGGCGCAAGAATGTGGTGATCCTGCCTCAAACCCTGCCAGTCCTAGAGCCGGTGTATCAGGTCACGTGGCGATAGGCCCGCAGGGGCTTTTAGATCAGAGCAAAATTGATGACCTGCTCAACATGAATAGCCGGCTGGGATTGGATCGGCGGCAGGTGTGCTTCAAAGCAAATGGCGCCAGTTACTTTGTGCCGACGGGCCTCACCCTGACGGTTCAAGATGCGGTGCTCGGGCTGCAGATCAATGGCGTGCGAAACAAGCGAGGCCTGATGCCTGTCATTCCGCGGGCAAGGGATGTGGACATGATTTACTTCCGGCGAGACGGCAAAGAAATGATACCCGGCGAGTCCTTTGCCCTGCTGCCCCCGGGCGGCCTCTGCAAACTTCTCTGTCAGACGCAGGCAACTCCGCTCTGTGATGCGGCCGTTCCTTCGCACTATGCACCTTCAGGATTCCTGAGTGCACACAAGGGAGATGGCAGCATAGGAACCACATCCTGCTTGATCAAAGCCTCTCCGGCGTACCAAACGGCCAGTCGAGGAGCAGGAGACATTAATTGTGACCCTGCTGTGAGCAGCAAGCCTGACTTTTCAGCAATGGCCCCCGGAAGCTACCAGCTGTGCTACAGAGGAGCGTCGACGTGTGCCTACTTCTCTTGCTGGCCTACGTGGGAAGCAACTGGAATCCATGTTCGAGTGCAGGAGCAAGTTGTCGCCCTCGAGTTGCACCCTGGCCGGGGGAATGAATCTGGCTATGGGCTTGTGATGCGAGGACTGCAGATCACGACGGTGCCCAACGACTGGAATTCTATTGGCTTCGTCAACGGCATCAATTTAGACATGCAAGTTGCATTCATGTTGATGCCCTTCGATTCCGACTGCAGTGATTTGGACCCAGAAGGAGCAGAAAGGGGCGAGCAGATTGGTCCTTTGGCTTCAGCTGGGCGAGTTGCCAATCCGGTTCAGTTTGCTGCTGCACTGAGAGCTCGGGGGATTGGCATCCACAATATGTGCATGAGGATTGGAGACGGGCAATACATGAGCAGCGGTTTGTCTGTGCGAGTGCAAGGCGAGGTTGCTTCCATATTAGTGAATGGCGTACAGCCGAATCGCGGAGTGTTAGTCCCTGTGCCTGCAGTGAGAACCTCCAGAATCAAATTTGCGGGCTCTCGCACCCTGAAGATTGGAGACATGATGTCCTTTATTGGGGCTGAGAGATCATGCGCCAATCCGCTTGAGAATAGCAAGACGATATTGATATCAGCAGACGGCAGAGATTCTGTCTCAGGATTTATCGGATTCGAAGCCCGGATGCTGGTCATGGGCAAGAGTGAGATTATTTTGCAGCTGAGCTCCATGATGATAATACTCGAGTCCATGCCCGTGGACGTAGTGTACAAAGTGTGCTTCAGGCCACAGGAAGCAGTCATTCATGCCAAGGAAACCGGCTTCTTGGAGACTGGGCTAGCCTTTGTGCTGCAAAGCGAGCTGGTTTCACTCCAAATCAATAAGATTGGCTCGTACATCGTGGCGTCAAGTTTGGGCTCAAATCGAGGAGTGCGAACAGCATTGAGCAACACCAATGGCAACTTTATTCAGCTCAGTCGCCCTGGCATGCTATCATTGATTGTGCATGACGGTGACTGCACATCGACCTTCTCCGGGGGAGATAATCAGCTTTTTTCGGAGAGACTTCAGCTGCAGCATCTCCTGACCACGGGCCCAAGCAACATAATATCGGGGCCTGGCCTTGATGGCGTTGTCGGAGTGGGGGGAGCTAAAACTCCGGGGCTGTACCAGGTTTGTTTCAAAAATAACTCAGCGGATGCCATGTTTGCAGGGACTGGCCTCGCAGTTCTGATCCAGGCTGATTTTGTATCGCTTATCGTCAATGACGCCGATCCAAACAGAGGGTTGCGAACGTCGCTGCCTCTGAACGACGCGAATCGCATTCGATATACCAGCCGAAGGAAGGCAGCTCAAGGCCATCCTGATGATATGTTGTCCCTGATTTCAATAGGAGGCGACTGCATGGATCCCAAGGACAATCCGATGAATTCGACTCGTGCAAACGATGTCATTCCAGGGGGATTTGCCGAAGCTGACTCATCTGGACACATACGCTCTGGCGCCGGCGACATGAGCTTCCTGAACATGAAAAGAGTGGTGCACATGAGAGCAGGTGTATTTTCTGTTTGCTTTAGACCAGGTTTCCAGTCTGCTTTCCTTGCGACAGGGATTGTGGCGGAGATTCAGGACGTGATTAATGCCTTGATTGTCAATTCCGTGTCGTCTGTTTCGGCGAGCGTACCCAAAGTACCCGGAAATCAAATCGGCTATTGTGTCGATAGTGAGTGCCGGAAAGACGGCTTAGCTGCCGACCGCCTGTCCTTTATCAGCGCCGATCTTTCGTGTGAGGACATTTTGGAAAACCCCGTTGTGGGCAGGGTAGACAAGAGCGGACATTTGTCGCCCGTTGGATCGACCCGCTTGCTCACTGTTGCGGCCACTGATGTGCTGTTGAATGAAGAGGCCGGCCTTCTTGGTGTCCGGGTGTTTCAGGTGTGTTTCAGTCGCAATGGAGGCCCGTTCTTCACCACGGGCGTGACAATGAGAGTGCATGTGGAGATTCTAGGTCTGATCATTAACGGGGTGATGCCAAATAATGGACTCCGAACGTCGCTGCCCAAAGGGCCAGGAGCAAGAATTGTCTATTACCGAACGACGCAGGGTATTGCTGGCGAGGCAATTTCCTTGATCTGGGACCAGACAGAAAACAGAAAATGTGAGGTCATTGCCGATTCGGACAACCCTGTCGTGGGGAATTCCAGAGCCTCTGGACACTGGGCTGTGAACGGTCCTGATCGCAGTGTGCAAGGTGCCGACTGGGCAGCGCAACTGGAGACAGGCATTTTCCAGGTGGAAATTCAATATGGATTCTCATGCCTGCTTGCGTGAGCTCTGACACTTGCTCACGTTGCTCATATACGTTCTTCCGCCTGTTCGCATGCGCTCTATCGATGGGTTTAGTGTGACTTGAAGAGTAGCTAAGGTGGCGCGTACTGGGCTCCACGCCTCTGTTTTCCCCGTGCATGCACGAGGGCACTGACGTGTCAGAGATTATACCCGAAATATCAGGTGTGCTTTCGGAGTGCGGATGGCGCATGGAAGTCGACAGGTTTATCTGTCAAGCTGCAGAGCGCCGTGATTGCCATTGAAATCAATGAGGATGGCAAAACGCAGCAGGCTACATTGCTCAAGGAGACCGGCAACGCCATCACCTTCACTGGCGATCATCAGGTATGATAACGGATACACGTATGCACATACGTGTAGGTATGCAGGTGTGCTTGTGCGTATATGTGTCGCATATACGAAGCGCGTGCATCATCAATGAAATGCGAAGATTATGTCCATCGATGACAATCATACCGCCCCTGAATATGCGAATGCAGCAAGAGAGGTGATACCCGTACAAGCACGCGCAATCTCTCACACTGTCTGCATGCTCCAGCTGGACGGGGCTCTGAAAGGAACTTTAATTATGTCAAGAGGCCAATGCGCCGACACTGAGAAATGGAACACAGCAGTAGCCTCCAAAAGCGCGTCAGGTTGGCGCGGAGGGCTGTTCATCATGTCTCCTGGCTACAATTCAGTAGTGCCGATGCGGGACCACCTGCTGTCAAGCCCGAAGACATTATTGCCCCTCAAATATCAGTTCTGCGTGTATGTGGGCCCCCCGGCACCGGGTGAAAATGATGTCGGCTGGATAGAAACGGGAATCGCTGTCACCATTTCGTGGACGTGCGAGACTGAAGCGCTCGCAACGTCCTTTGACCTTGTCTATGCTCACGAAACAACGTCGTTCGCATCTCACACGACTGTGGTGAGCATTTTGCTCAAGTCCTCATTGCCTTCTCTGCCCAGAGGTGGAGTGCTGGTCATCACCGGATTGCAGGGCTCATTGACTGCAGACAACGACTCCATGGAAGTCCAGGGCAGCGCGGTGCGAGCTGAACAGCACCTTTTGCCCTGCCTTGGCGCACACCGCTGTTCTGTGAGATTCAAGGACTACCTCGCAAACGGACGCATGCTGATATCAGCGAGCGTGAGTGTCAGGATCCACTGCTCAGACCTCGACTCGACGAACGAACGTATCACGTCCCTCAACCTCAACGGTCAGAGCATTCTGGCAAGTGCCGCCACAGGGCCTTGGAACAAGTGCGCCAACGACTGCAGTGCCATGAGGCAGGTCGTGCAAGGCTTGCCGGTGAGCGCGCAGACTGGGCCGTCGGGAGCAGCAATCGACGTCGAGATGACTCTTTCAGATCAAGTGCAGGTGTACATGTGCAACAACTTCACCCTGAGCGCAGAGGTGATGCTGGATCTGGTAACGAGCCAGCTCTCCACCCACTCGCTCTCCGGCACCTGGGACCAGCTTGCCGGCCAACTAAACCTTGCCGACACTCCGTACATGGAAGGGCCCTGGATGCATCTCTCGTTTGTGCTTCGCAATCCCGCCGCTAGCTCCCCACCCCGCATTCCTATTGTCAGCATGTGCGCCCTGTCCGGCGTGGCACCCTCCATCCCCGGAACTGAAGCGCAAATCATTCACGGCAGCTCTGGATTGCTGACTGCAAAAACCCAGCCCGCCCTGATTTCGTTTCATGTGTCTGAATCCAGCATTACCGAGCAGGCTGTCAACACACTCTCTTTTGTCCTCCGATCGAATCTCCCAAAGCTCTTACCGGAAAACCTTGTCGTCATGATTTCTGGTCTTACGTCCAGCCTCACTCCAGCAAGCTCCTCTTTCCCTCTCTTGACGGAATCCAGTCGCAGGAAGAGTACTAGTGAGTGTGTCGGTGGGCTGGCATGCAGCAAGAAGGTGTCACTTGCTTGTGCTGACTGCGGCCCTCTGCATACAGCTTCGCTGAGCGTGCAGATTTTCTGTACCGATTTCGATGCGGTCGACGGAAGCAAGTTCATTCAGTACATCCGACTGTGCCAAGTGCCGAAGACTGGCGAAGACAAGTGTGCAGGGGATCAATTCATTGACATTCCGGCAGAAATGTACAGCCGAGGGCCATGGCAAGGATGCGGAGGATGCAGCCGATCTTTCCAAACCGTCCTGCTCAATTACGACTTGGGTTCCCTGGTCAACGCCTGGGGGGATAACTTCATTGTTGAGATTGGTGCATCGCCGGGCGTGAGCAGCCTGTATTGCTATGATTCGTATCCCGAGCATCGCAGCATCCGTGCGACCCTCGACATCACTCGCATCTACGCCATGCAGGTGCGAGAATGCACAATCAGTCAACATGGTTTGTTTAGGCATGCAAAGAGTAGAGATCGGTCCGTGTCTGCATGGCTACTCCAGCGCTCCTCGCTTCAAAGCCTGTGGCTGGCGTTGAATTTTTTTTGGCGAAAGCTCTCCTCGCTTCAAAGCCAGTGGCTTTCGCCAAAAATCTTCAACGCCAGAAAAAAATCTTCAACAAATCTGCAACTGGCGTTGAAGATTTGTTGGTCCGTGTCCGTGGCAGAGGATCGCACAGGATCGCACTTTGTCCGTGGCCGAGGATCGCACATAAGCTCACATATGAGTACTGATTGTATTTGATGCCACTAATACTGATTGTCTTGACCTTTCCTGATGGCTGCCCATTTCTCCCGATCACAGACGGCGGTATTCACTGGCTTCAAAGGAGAGCTCATCTTCAACCCGAACATGGCCATTATGAAGTGCGGCTACTCAGACCCCAGCCAAAATGCCCCTTGCCTGCCAGAGCTGAGGTTTGACATCGAACTTAAAAACCCTAAACCGTCCGGCACTAATGCAGGCACCATGTTGCAAGCCAAGGCAGTCGGCAGTGGCCTAGACCTTGCTCCCATTTCTTTTGGACCTGTAATGGGCACGGTTCCGATTGGTGCCATCACTGTCAAAGAGGCGACGCTGCAAGAAGTTACACAAATCAGGGGCGATGCTCCCAAATCGCGAGGCCTGAATCGTCTCCGCTTGCAAGTGCGTTTCAGTGAGCCAATTCCAGCAGGCACCATTATCACGCTCTCCGGGCTCACCGGCTCCCTGACACCCTCGTCAAGCTGCAAGCCGGTGCCAGCCCCTACATGTACAAATGCAGCCCACTGCATATTCAGTTCAGCAGATGCCACGTGCCAACGGGGTCTGCCGCTTGTGGATCACCGTCTTGCCTCTGCATTATCGGGCTCGTGGGACCAGGCGAAAGGGGCACTCATCTTTGCTGTGCAACCAGCGTTCAACTTCAAGCAGGACTTGCATTTATCGTTTCTTCTCCTCAACCCTGGCCCTCGACAGGCCGCACCGGCAGTGTTTGTATCAGCGAGCGGCCCGAGGGGCGCCGTGGTTCCACACCAAGTCTCGTCCTCCGTCTTGCGGGGCGGCGAGGCGTATATAGAGCCTGTCTCACAGACGCCGCGTATCACGTCGGCGAGCTCGCAGGAGTCGAACAAGATTGAGACGCAGCCAAACATCATCACCATTCGCATCACCTCCAACATCCAGCTAGAGCAGGGAACCATTGTCACGCTGACCGGGCTTCAGAATATGGAAATGCGCCCAGACGCCGACGGAAACGCTCAGTACTTTGTATGGTACGGAGACAACCTCGAGCACGTACAAAGTGTGCTCATCACAGGCAATGCGGTGGTGCCGGTTGCGCAATGGCAAGGCGTGATACCAGCTCAACAGCCCGGGGCGTGGTTTTGCAGCGCCAAAGATCGTGGGTGGATTGAGTCAGGTCAACCAGCAACGGTGAAGCAGCAGGGCTGGTGCCAAATGCAGTCAGAGCACAGCATGCTCCTGCGGCTCGCGAGATGTTTCGAGGCCGGTGCTGAAATCAGCTTCACCATGACGCTTCCCAACGGGATGGTGCCGACAGCAGAAGCCAATGGCGTTCCTCTTATTGCGCTGTCAGGCTTGAGCGTCGTTACAGATTCAGCCCCGGTGCTTCCAGTGTCATTGAACAAAGAGTATGCGGTCAAGTGCCAAGGGTTGCAGGCGTGCACGGTTTCGGTAGAGCAGGATGAGAACTGCTACGATGCCGAGTGCAGGTATCTCAGTGCCTCCGCCGTGATGACCCAGGCTCTCTTGTCCGTCGATATTGCATGCACAGATTTCGGCCAAATAGGAAAGTTCGTGGAAAGAATTGGAGTTTGCCTCGCACCCACCTGCGCTCCCCCATTCACGTGGAGCCGAGAAGAAAACAATTGCTGCAACGATATGGGCTTGTGCCTGGACGACTTCCTTTGCTCTGAATCATTACCAGCCGGGGCCTTTGATAGAGGTCCTTGGGACGCGTGCACACGTGACTGCCAGGCTTCTCGCCGTGCTCTCCACAAGCTTGATATCATGCCCATTATCTGCGCTGAGCAGACGCCCTGTGTAGCGCCCAAGACCTTTGTGGTGGTCATCAGCGCATCGACGTTTGTTGAGGACGACTCTTGTGGCACCAGCCCTCTCGACGCGACTGTGCAGCTGGATTACACTTACACCTATAAAAAAGCTCTGCAGGCGGCCGAAAAGGGCCGCATCACATCTTTCAAGGTGCAAGAGGACACGAGTACAGCGCGGTCCTTGTCTACCATCGCCGCATCCTTCGTGGTCAGCTCCAGAATGGTGGCAGGCACCAACGTTAGCTTAAGCTTTCTACAAGGTTCGAGCATGCCAGACGACGCGCGGATGCAAATCGAAAACGTGGAATGCAGCCAGCTCGACATAGAGTACCTGATCTGCAACCCAAGCCTTCCATCCGAACACTTTTTTGCGTCCACTGGTGTATGGGATCAAGAGAAGGGGACGCTGGTATTGCTGACTGTTGCATCGGTACCCCCAACTCGGCGCGTATCGTTTCGATTTGTGCTGCAGAATGCGGCGGCAAAGCAAAAGCCCAGCTACCCCCGCTTGGTGCTGGATGATGGCACTTACGTCATGGGGCCGCGTACCTCTTGGTTCCCCCTCCTTCTTTCCAACACAGCGCCGAAGGTAAACGCAGGAGGGTTGACCTTGGAGTCGTCAGACGTGCAGGCGGCGCTCAACACCATCACAGTTGCCTTTAGCTGCAATTTTGCGTTGTCTCGGAACTCCGCGATTGAAATCGCGGGTCTGACAGGATCTGGCACTGCTGATACGAAGACGATGCAAGTGGACACGGATGTCGAAATCTTGAACGCGGTGTGGACACAAGAGACGGGCACACTTCGAATAACCACGGCACAGATCGTCATCAGTAACTTCGTTCTGCAATTTGCTTTCACACTCGTAAATCCGATTTTCTCCCAGGAACCACGAGTGGTGCAAGTAAACGTCGACGAGCCTGCGCTGCCAGGTGCGACTGCTGCGCGACTTTCCTCCCCACTGGAGAATAGGGTGCTTGGAGGAGGAACCCGTCCGGGACTCGAATTTGCGGTCTTGCATCAGTCGGACACCATGGCTGGCCAATGGAACAGCATACGTGCATCGTTTGGTGCCAACAGCCCTCTGCCATTTGGCTCGCGCATTGCCATCACCGGGCTGCAGGGGGCCCAAAACCCCGATGAGCTCTTCTTGCCGGTCACAATCGAGAGCTCTGCATGCAAACCGAACAGGACCGTTCACGCCTTTGCAGAGTGGTATGCAGAGCCGGGAACTCTTCGGTTCATCCTGCAGTGCCATTTGCCCGTCGGCACAAAAGTATGTGTGAACTTTATGCTGCTCAATCCCAACACCACTGCCCCGGAGAAGAGCGCATTTATTGCAGCTTCTGGCTCCAATGTTCATTTTTCGTGGACCCCGATGGTGAACTCGGTGTTGGGGCCTACCCAAATGCCCGCCTTCAGCATTGCCGCGGTTACTGAGAGCACACAGCAGCCTGTTTCAGAAGCTGATATCTTGATAGTTCTGCAGGCCAACATTGATATTCCCAAGGGGTCAGTGCTGGAGATCAGCCGTTTGATCGGTTCTTCATCGTCGGTTCTGTCCAGCGACGGTGCTGTGGTGCTTGATAGCTCGGCCGAGCTGAATGGTGCCGAGCTTGGATCTGAGTGGGAATCGAAGTGGGATGTGGCCCGGGGAGAACTGGAGTTGGTGGCGGGGTCAGTCGTCGCCCAGGGCAAGTACATTAGATTGCTCATTCACTTGCAGAATCCGATTCTCGATAAAAACGGGGTGATACCTGTTGTACGGGTCAAGAGCCAGCCTGGAGAAAGCCAGCGCGTGCTTATCCCGTCACACCTCATGTCTGGAAGCGCGCTGTCGGCACGAGTCACGGGTCGCGTCCTGACAGCGACCCTGTACGAGAGAGCGTTTGTGCAGGGATCCGAAAATCCGATCAAACTGGAATTTACACTCGATTTCAACGTGGGACCGGGCGCGCAGATTTTGTTGACGGGGCTGCTGGGGTCCCTGACGCCGGATGGCTTCTTGAAACTCGGAGGTCAGGACGGACCTCTTTTCGGAAACAACGCCACTTGGCGCCAAGAGCCTGGGCAGCTCATCCTCTCAGTGCCCAAGAAGACTTTTTGCTGGAAGGCAGCGGGGCAGAAGATGTCGGTAGAGTTCACGGTCCGGAACCCTCCCGGCAGGCAGCCGACGGGCATTCAGCCATCCATCCAATCGCCATGGCTTATTTCTGAGCCCTTTTCGTTTCCCACTGACATCTTCCGTGCTCAGAGCGCCAGCTCCTGGATCAAGCACACGATTTCTGAGTCATGTGCTGCTCGAGGCTGCTTGAACACAATCACTATTACTGTTGCTGTGGACGCGTCCCTGCCGCCGGGAACGCAGATCACAATCAGCAGCATCACTGGCGCAAGGAATAATTTAGGTCCGATCCCCGTCTTCGGACCCGACTCCGGCTACATCAAGAACAAGGAGGCGATGTGGTCGCAGGAGGTCTTGTCTGGGTGGGATGTCATCGGCGTGGTTTTCAAAGAGGCAACTCTGGTCATGACCTTGCAGGACACCTTTCAACCCTACACTGACTTTTCAATTTCCTTCCAAGTCATCAACCTAGATGTCATTAGCGGCAACGCTCAGATCTATGTATCTGCATCGGGAAATCAAACGTCCGAGGACAGCTTTACCCTGGACAAGAAGCAATTGACGGGCGCAGTTCTCGTGGGCTCGCAGTCTGCAAAATTCTTGAGCTCAATCATTTCCGAGAGCTCACAATTTCCAGCGGTGAGTAACACGATCACCATTTCGTTATCTGCAAGCATTACCATGTTTCAAGGTACAGCGATTACAATCTCTGATCTCAAGGGCAGCGCATCGGCAGATGATAATGCCCTTTTGATCCGCAGCGTGGACAATGTCATGCGGACTTCAGGCGCATGGCGGCAAAAGGACGGCTTTCTCGTGGTAGAGTTGGCAGCAGATGTCGCAGCATACCAGCCATTTGCTTTCTCCTTTGAAATCAGAAACCCAGCACAGACACAGGAAGAGGTTTCACCTCAAATATGGACAAATGAATTCAAACGTGCCACACTTGCTCGAGATTCACTCAAATGGCACATGGGCTTCCAACGATGGAGAGGCTGGTTAGATCCCACGGAGTCTCCCGGCGTGGCTCGGTCAGTGTTGGGTGCTTCAGACGGGCTCCAGTGGACCCTTCTGCAGATCACAGAGCAGTCCAACGTGCTGTCAGTTCGGAATCAACTGCAGCTATCGTTGATGACGTCTGGCATCATCCCTGCCGGCGTGATCATCACAGTGTCAGAGCTTACCGGGAGCGCGTCCGAGGATTCCGCCACTATGCCGGTCTCGTTGAGGCTTCGTGAGGGTCCAGAGGCCTTCGTGAATGCAAGATTCATCCGCATCCTCGGCACTCTCACTTTCGAGATTCCTGCAGAAGTTCCAGCTGGGACTCTGTATTTCATCAGCTTCTCGTTGATGAATCCGGCCGCACCCCAAATCCCGGTCCGTCCCAAGGTATCGATGAAGCTGATCCAAGCGACCATCGACATGGCTGCAACCCAGGCGTCGGCAGTCGTGCCGTGCTGCCTCGGCGCTGGTGGCACCTATTACGTCGAAAGTGCGACCATCCGCGAGAGCACCGACGTGGTAAACCAGCAGAATGTGCTGTATCTGACTTTCTCGACCAGCTTTCCCCTGCTGCTGGGTACCGTGTTTTCGGTTACGGGGCTGGCAGGAAGTCAAACGCCGTCAAATGCTGCGATGATCCTGAATGGCATCCCATCGCTCACAGCTAAATGGACGCAAGCAGGATCGCTGGAGTTCCAGGTGTCGAGCGAGCTGTATGACTGTCCGACGTGCGATGACACGCCAGAAGCGCCGTGTCAATCGCGACGCAAGATTTCGATAAGCTTTCAGTTACAAAACGCTCAGGCGGAGCAGGAAGCCCCTCGGATACAGATTGTTGCTCAGGACGCGGGTGCGAACAGGCTTTTTGAACCGACCCATGTAGCAGGAGGGCAGAACGTGTTACGAGCTCGTGGGGCTAGCAGAATAATCGCGCAAATATCTGAGAGCAGCCGAACTGCAGGTGCCGTAAATCTCATCACAGTGACTATACGGGCTAACACGGCGCTTGACGCCTGTCACACATCCCTCTTCATTCCTGGTCTCGATGTTCAGAAAGCATGGGTAAGCGATTCTCGTTCCCTTTCGGATTGTCCGTGGCGCGGCGGGCTTCCTTGCTTCGACCCGTCCAATCTGTTCGACGGCCTCAAAGTCAAGGGCGTGCAGATAGCTATGTACGATCCTGGCAAGCCGGGATCCGGGTACGTAGGGTTTGACCTAGGGGCGTCACACCGTATCGATGCATTCCAGGTGATGGGGACCAAAGACACGAGCACAATCAACATCAAAACAGCGCAGGCAAAGAGTGTGAGGCTCATGTGGGCTGAATTGCCATCCCCAGACCCTGCTGCATGGCGTGTCGCGAAGGCAATCGAGCTGCCGTTCGATAGCGGTACGGTAGAGTCGGGGAAGTTTCCAGCAGTGTCAGCGAGATATTGGCGTTTGGAGGCACTGTCCAATCACGAAGCGCCCTCCTTCAATCTGTACAAGTATAGCAACGTGCAGGAGCTGCAATTTTTTGCATGTCTCGATGCTGATTCCACTCGCATTTTCTTCAAAAACCTGACCGGAACTCTGACGCCGGACGATCCGAAGATGACCCTAGTTAATCTTGCCACCGAAAGCCCCGGCAGCTTGAAGGCCACGGGCATCTGGACTCAAAGCACAGGACAGCTCGAGGTCAAGCTGGACTACTTGGCGAAGGCCTATGACGAAATGACGTTTGGCATCAATCTGCAATACCCGCCTATCAGTGCGCCGCAGGCGCCGCGAACCGTCATCATCTCCGTCTCAGGCAACGTTGGTTACCCGTTGCGAATTGCTGATACGCCGGTATTTGGCAACGTTTTGGGAATTGGTAGCACTACACAAACATCTGCCGCCGTACAACCCGCAGCAAGTCAAACGGCTCCGCAGTTGGGATCACAGGCAAGCGCGAGTCCTGTGTCCGCGCAAGACGTTCGCGCATTTGCCATTGCCATCATCCGTGGTTCCAGCAAGTTGGCAAGAGCTGACAACACGATTTCTGTCACCCTTGAACCGCAAGTCGATCTGCCGGCCGGCACTAAAATCACCATCATCGGTCTGGTCGGCACCCGTCCGGCACTAACCGCAAAAGAGTTTCGATCTTTCAAATCCGTGCAGCCTTCTGCAGTTCTGGTCGCAACCTATTCGTGGGAGAACAGTGCATGCGCGTCGTCGGGCGTGACGTGCGGGCGCTTGGTAGCGACGACGTTGGCCAAAATGTGGACCAGAGGGCAGAAGCTTGTAGCTTCCTTCTCTGTAGAAAACAATGAGGCAATCTACACTCGCCAGACACCCGTGAGAATCAAGGCGACGTGGTTGACGCATTCTGGAGAGCAGGATATGTGCCAAACAATGACGATTGGGGGTATCTGCAAGATGTTTCCGGACGTGCTCAATGTGCAGCATTTGCCAGGCCTCTTGTCTGCGGTCGCACTCGATACCACCTCAACGCAAAGTCAGGAAAACCTTATCCGCGTCATGATTTTACCAAACGTTGAGGTCCTGAGTGGCACTCGATTCACAGTTGCGGGGCTCCTGGGAAGCAGCACGTGGAGCACTGACGCTCTCAAACTGCATGGCTCGTCAAGCTTCCTCTTTGGTTTCCAAGCCGCCTTCAACCAGCAGGCGGGCACTCTGGTTGTGACAGCAGCGAGGGATCTCGGAAACTCTGAAACCTCACCGGCCTTTGAGATTTCCTTTTCTTTGACGAACGCAGCAACTCCTCAGCCGGCGCAGACCGTGTCCGTCACCATGCAGTTTCCCTCCGGTGTGGTGGGCACTTGTGCACGAGAAATATGCGATGTGCTGCCGCAGATAGGCACCCAACCTGGTACGCTTTACTCGCTTGGAACTTACACAGACGAGACCACGGCCGAATTGCTGGGTCAAGTGCAACTTGCCTCTGGAAACGTGGTGCCTGTTGTGCAGACCAACCCTTCGCGCAGCGTTCTGATCAACACCACCACGTTCCTGAGGGCCGGTGATGCCACAGGCTTCATTACGAAGATCATCTCTGAGAGCACTAATGTAGCCGACCATGACACAGTGATTCGCGTGACGCTGAGCCCAAACTTCCTGGTCCGAGACGGCTCCATCGTGACGATCAAAGGGTTGACAGG
>Ga0315899_10003738_pt1 | contig 16542 bp, 10 predicted proteins | sample LakEriMetagenome_2_FD_203518 | JGI IMG/M metagenome (GOLD analysis project Ga0315899, IMG submission 203518) | Freshwater fungal communities from buoy surface, Lake Erie, Ohio, United States - Buoy 4 MA112 | ecosystem: Environmental > Aquatic > Freshwater > Lake | place: USA: Lake Erie, Ohio... | reverse complement strand
ATCGGAATCCAAACATGGTACATCGAGGCATCGACAAGTCATTGACCATATGATTCTAAGTGTTCGAAATGGAGAGTCGCTATCCAGTGCAATGACCTTGCAAGGCAACTACTTTCCTGTTTTGCTCACACGAATGCTGAGAGCCGGCGAACACTCCGGTCGAGTTGAGCATTGTTTTCAAGAAATGGCAGACCATTACAGAAACTTGAAGAGAGCTCGTTCCACATTTATTGGCCAAGTCTCGTTCCCCCTTATTTCGCTTGGAATCGGTCTGGGAGTGATCACTTTGGTCATTTTCATCAATGGATTTCTGAAGTCGGGATCTCCAAGCGAACCCGCATTCGATTTAACTGGCATCGGACTAAGAGGCGGAACGGGAGTTCTGATCTTTTGGTTTTTTATCGCAATGATTGGTAGCGTAGTGGGGGTGACGGCTTTCGGCATTTGGAAAAATTGGTTCGGGTGCCATCACAAACTGGTTCCGCTGGTTAGAAATGTTCCAGTGATAGGCCCTGTCTTCACAACGTCTGCATTGTCACGGTTGTCCATGACTCTTTCCATGATGCTAGGAGCAGGAGTGGATGCCAGACGCAGCGTCCGCGAGGCACTCATGGCAACGGGTAACTTTTATTACATTTCGGGAATCGGGCAGGTCGAAGAGTCGATACGACAAGGAAAGACGTTTTCCGAAGCACTCGATGCGCCGAAGCTATTGCCTTCGGAGTTCATACAAACTGTTGAGGTTGGCGAACTGAGTGGATCGGATAGCGAGTCGCTTGAACGCTTGGCTGTTGTCTACCGCGAACAAGCAGAATCTGCATTAACAAGATTGGCGGTCGTTTCTGGCGTAGTCGTTTGGATGATGATTGCGGGGCTCATCATTTTCGCGATCTTTACGATCTTCTTTCAGATCATGAAAGTCTACTCCGACGCAATGAATTTTTGAAAAACGATTCTTGCTTCTATTAACAGGTCACTGTTTAACGGAATAGAATCACGATGCGTTTTCGAGGGCAACAAATGAGCGCGGTTGCATCCAAGGTCTTGTTGCGAGAAAGGCGATAAGGGTGATGGAGACACCTATGCTAAGAGTACTCCAGATTTCGGTATAGCTCCAGGCACCGGAATCGTACGTGATGGCCCAATTGACCCAATCAGGTGGCTGATTCCCACGCCGGCCATTGATTGATAGTCCGAGGGATAGGGAATTGTGGAAGAGATGAAACAACATCGCAGTCAGAACACTTCCGCTTCGAGCTGCAATCCATCCGAGCAACAAGCCCATCAATCCCGCGGCTATGGATTGTTGCAAAACGCCGTGAGACAACCCAAACAGGATTGAAGTCGCTAAGATCGCTCGCAGATGGCCATTGCTACGTTCCAATCCCGAGAAAAGAAATCCCCGGAAAACAAGCTCTTCGGTTATGGCAGGTAAAGCCGCGAGGCAGAATAAAACGCTCCAAAATGGTGCGGACGAGATGATCGTATCAACCTGCTTGAGCATGGCTATCGTCTCATCACCAAGTTTGTATTCACTGTTGATCGCATTCGCTATCGTGACGTATGAGGGGTGTATCGAGATCGCTAAAAGCCCGACAGCAGCTAACTCTGGTAAGGAGACTTTGTTAACGCGAAATGCCGTTGGCAACGATTTTGTTAGCATCACTGCCATTATTAGGGCCGGTCCCAACATCAAGCCCAGTTGCAACGAAAGCGTATTTACCGCTAGGTTTACCCATGTAACGTCGGACAGACCTAGGCTCAGACGACCGAAAAACAGCATTGCCAGAATCAGGAGGCCGCAAACTACGGCTTCATTCACGGTTGGAGTTGATTCACGCTTTCGCCATGCGTCTCGAAGCCAGTTTTTAAAGGAATATCTACCACCATCTTTAAGCATCGCGGTCTCGTTTTCGAATTGCCGCACCGCCCAACGCACCGCTAACAGCGTGCAAACAATGGTAATCGTAGCGACGGTCGGTATATGTAAAACCGCACTCAAATACTCGCCATCCATCAACGATCTTGAGAGAAGCACAGCCCCAGTTACTGGTATGATGCTGGTTCCCGGTGACAGTGTAACGCCGGGTAACATGGGAAGGGATACCAGTGGCATACCGACTAAGAGCAAGGGCATGAGATAGTACTGCCCCTCTTTCGTGCTTTTCGCGAGACTCGCAACCGCAAGGGCCAGGGCGCTAAACATTATAGAGATGGGGACGACCAATAGAACTAACCAACCAAGTGATTGAATTGGTAAAGGAGCCAGGACCGAGGAAATCGCCGCGTTAGGGAGCGAGGTCATTCTTCCTATGACCATGGACGCAGTCACATACATGCTCATCAAGTTAAGGAGTGCCGTTCCTAAGCTAAAACAGATAATCGTCAGGAGTTTTCCCCATACAATTTCTAGTCGCCTAGCTGGACTGCAAAGCAATGTTTCCAATGTGCCCCGCTCTTTTTCACCAGCGCATAAATCGATCGCAGGATAAAAGGCACCTGTCAAAGCCCAGATCAGAACAACAAACGGCAGGAGTTTGGACCATAAGAACACCCCCTTTTGATTTGGGGGCGAGGCATCCAGGGTTTCAAGCACAGGCGGTTCAATAATCGACGAGCCAAGATCTGTTTTGTCCAACTGTCCTCGCAACCAATTCTTATGCTCAGACTGCACGATCTTATCAAAAAGGCTGTTCGCTATCGTCGAGCGTTCCCAGCCTAAATTGCTGATCACACGTACAGGGACATTCCATTGATTGAGTCGAAAATCAGGTGGAATACAAACGATGCTGTCGCACGCAAATTCTCTTAAACAGTCTTCTAGCCCTCGCTTTTTCAGTTTTAGGTCGGACTGAGGCGGGGATTCATTCTGATCCGCCGCAACGTCGGAATTTCGGTTTAAAAATGTCGCGACGCATTGCTGCAGGCGAGCCGATTCATTGATAACTTTCCATTGAACGGCAGGGTCTGCATCATCATCAAGAATTGCCGATGACTCAGGTAAATTTTCAGCCCCAACGACCCCGATGACAACTTTATGTTCGCGATGAAACTGAGCTACTTCGAACATCACTGAACCCATCAACGGGTAAAGCAACAGTGGAAGGAATAGCACGGTGAACATAGTGCGTCGATCGCGCAGTTGATCACGTACCTCTCGAGTGAAAATCAGTTTAATGTGGCTCCATCTCACGCTAAGAGCTCCTCGCGAGACAGAGTTTGGTCGTCTCCCTTTAAAAGTAGCCGATAGAATATTTCTTCAAAATCTGTTTCTTGATGGCGGTCTGCGAGCTCTTCGAGTGTACCGGTATCGATGATTTTGCCGCGCCACATAATAGCGACCCGATCGCACACCCTTTCAATTTCTCTCATGATGTGTGACGAGTAGATTATGCATTTGCCTTCGTTTTTTAGCTCTTTAACAATATCCTGTAGAGCACGGGCTGCTAACACGTCGAGCCCCAACGATGCTTCGTCAAGAATCATAACGGGAGGATCGTGGATCAACGCACGAGCAATGGAAACCTTTTGTTTCATGCCGGTAGACATTTTCGCTCCAGGTAAATCTCTGAAGCTTTTCATCTGAAGTCGATCGAACAGTTGATCTATTCTTTGTTGAAGTACATCTTCTGGAATGGTGTAGAGCCGACCAAAATACTCCACCATCTCCCACGCCGACATTCTGTCGTAGATGTTAGTGTTGTTGGAGACATATCCTATAGAGTGGCGGACGTAATCAGACTGTTTGACAACGTCGAAATGGCAGACCTTGGCGGCCCCTGAGGAAGGTTTCAGAATGGTAGCGAGTATTCGCAAAGCCGTCGTTTTGCCGGCTCCGTTGGGCCCGAGTAATCCGAATACTTCTCCAGCTTTGGCGGTAAACGAAACCGAATCCAATGCAGGTTGGTCGCTGACGTCTGCGTCAGGATACAGTTTGGTTAAGTTGGTAACTTGTACCAGTTCCATAGACGCCCAGCGGGATTGCGGTTTGATAACGTCCTGATCTTTAGATCAAGCTTCGTAATGCTTACCACTTGGCAGCTTGGCAGGCGGGGGCGAGCTGTGAAAAATCCTCATCCGCCTGTTTTTGGGGTCGTTACAACCGAAAGAGGCTGCCTGATCCCTATGGATTGTCACGAGAAAAGCATGCCGGCGCACTTCAATATCGGATAACCGAAACAAATTCGCACCGTGGGCTTACGATTTATTTGCCTTTGACCATTCAGATACTACGTTTCCCTCTGAGCGCTCAATGTACATGTACGACGTACATTCACCCAGCCTCGCCCAAGTCTTCAACGCCGAACAAACGGACTTACCAATGCCTGTGACCAAATCAGTCGCCAGCCTCGACGAAATTCTTTCCCAAACACAACTACCTGCACTTCCAAGTAGTGCTCTCAAGCTGATGGAGCTTTCGAACGATCCGAATAGTGGTCCGAGCGAGTATGCGAAGCCTATCGAAGCTGACGCAGGATTGATGGGGCAAATTCTTCGGTTCGTGAATTCATCTTACTTCGGCTTTAGCCGCGAGATTGCGTCTATTCCGCAAGCGATTCAATTAGTTGGAGCACGAACGATCAAAAATTTTGCTCTTTGGAGTGCTGTGTTTTCGTTAGTACCCAATCCAAAGTTCGGACCATTTGACCTGAAGAGCCTATGGCAAGACTCTCTTCGGAGAGCGGTATTTGCTAGAGAACTCGGTCGATCTCTAAAGCTCACAAATGCCGAAGATTTGTTTGCAGCTGCATTGCTTCAGGACATGGCAATACCACTCCTACTCAAGGCCCTTCCAGAACAATACGAAACGCTCATTGAGCGAAGAACATCCGAACGGGTTCGCCTGTCGTGCCTCGAACAAGAGCTATTTGGCTGGGATCATGCGCAAGCGGCCGCAGCTCTTTGCCGTAATTGGAGGCTGCCTGAAGAGTTTTCGGTTTTGATTGAAAGACATCCTAATGTTGATGAGTTGCTAGATGGCAATCCACGTCAACGTGATGCAGCCTGCGTTGCCGTTGCATCGCTCCTACCAGCCTGCAAAGATTCAGCGTGGGACGAACAAGAAGAGTTTGAGCAAGCGTTCGATCGTATCGTAGGCGACCGCCCAGTTGAGCTTGAAGATATGATCACCAAAGTGGATTCGTCCTTTGCCGAGTTCGCGCCAATCCTGAAGCTAGCCGTACCCAACCAAACACTGCAAGACTGGCTAAATACCAATTCTGACAACTGATCGATTGCATCCGATACGAATTTTAGATACGTTTGACAACAATTGTCAGCCACCGGGTCCCAGCCCACGGTTCTCGACTGTACACCTAGCGAGATAGGCGGAACGACCTAGATCGATTTGTTCTAGAGCCGAGCGAGGCATGCATATCGCGTAGCAACTCGTCGCAAAATCGTTGCTACATCTGGAAAATACCAATCGAACTCCTATCGATTTCTCTGAGCCTTAACCGCTTCCTGGTGTGGAATACATTATGATCTATCGACATCTCGCGTAGGCTAATCGTGCCTAAAGGAGATCCGGTTTCACGCTTCGGCCCCCATCCTACCCTGTTGAAGAACCCACCCATGAAGCGACTTTCCCAAAATGTGATTCGACATGTCATGTGCTTTTACACTCGATGGCATTGTGTTCTGAACACGCTAGCAGTTCTTTTGATTTACCTCGTCTTAATTCTGCCGTTTGCACATTGTCAATCGCCATCTGATTCGCCCATGGTGATTCCTCAAGTTGTGTCGAGCACGCCTTCGCAAAACTACGAGACCAGGTGGTGGAAAGGAAATTTGCATACGCACTCATTCTGGAGCGATGGAAATGACTTCCCCGAGATGGTAGCAGCTTGGTATGCCGATCGAAATTACAACTTTCTTGCGCTGACGGACCATAACGTTTTAAGTCGAAACATGCGTTGGATGGGCCTGGAGCAAATCGAAGGTCGAGCAGGCAAAGGGGTATTGGATCGATATCTATCTCGATTTGGAAATCAGTGGGTCGAAACTCGAGAAATTGCCAACGGTGTCGAGGTCAGGCTAAAACCTCTAGAGGAGGTTCGTGGTTTAATCGAACGAAGTGGCGAATTCATCATGATTGAGGGGGAAGAGATCAGTGACAAGGCCGAGGGCAAGCCCATTCATATCAATGCGACGAACCTTGGTCAATTAATTCAGCCCGCCGGTGGTGCTACTGTTTCCGAAACGATTCGAAATAATTTGCGAACCATCATTGAGCAAGAAAAAGAGCTAGGACGCCAGATCTTGCCTCATTTAAATCACCCCAACTTTGGCTACGCCGTAAGCGCAGCGGATCTCGCTGCGGTGATCGAGGAAAAATTCTTTGAGGTCTACAATGGCCATCCAGGAGTGAACCATTTAGGTGACGACAATCACATCGGTATCGAGACTATGTGGGATGTTATCAATGTTATGCGATTGATCTATTTAAAGTCGCAGCCGATCTTCGGAATAGCGACCGATGATAGTCATGAATATCACGGTCGACCGGGCTCACGTCCAGGTCGAGGCTGGGTCATGGTTCGCAGCAATTATCTTTCGCCTGAGCATCTTATCTTAGCCATGAAGCGTGGTGATTTTTATGCATCCAGTGGCGTTACAATAGATTCGATCCAGTTCGATCCCAAAACGAATGAACTAAAGCTTGCGATTCAACGAATGGATGGCGTTGAATACGAAACCCATTTCATCGTTGTTGATCGGCCTTCCGAAGGATCGATTGATGATTCGATTGCACTTCAAGATTTAAAAATTGAATCGATCCCAAAAGCCTACGTTAAAGCTAAATTCAAAGGAGTAGATCCGTCTTACAAGCTTGATGGCTCTGAACTCTACGTTCGCGCTGTCGTCTACAGTAATCGAGCCCCTGTCGATCCCGTTTGGAAGGAACAATTAGAGCAAGCCTGGACGCAACCAATAGGCTGGAAAATAGAAGATTAGTTGTATCTCGGCAGGCACTACCAAAAAATCCATTTCGATTGACATTCCGAAGTTAGGATTCTGCAGATCGTATTGTGCCGTTAACATAGGTCCGCTAATAGGCTACAAATGGCACGTTTGCCTGCAACTGTCGATTTCGTAGGCAGATTTTGTTGTCGTCCTCCAATCTACTAGGAATGTCATAGATTGAACGCAGAGAGAAATGAATCGCGAGTTTTCTCGGATGACATGGATGGAGATGATATTGTCAGGCCGTGGGAAGACCTAAGACAAGCCATTGCAGAAAAAGACTCCACCGCCCTAAAGCTCTATGTAGAAACACTCCTCGAAAATGGAGAAATTGGTCGCGCTATCAGTCGGTTGGATTCCGATGATCGAAAATCCCTGTTAAGACTACTGCCGGCTGACGTCTGTGCAACATTACTTGAATCGGTTGCGGAGACACAAGCAGTCGAGCTTATCAAGCTTCTTCCCACCAGTGATGCGGCCGCTATTTTTAATGAGCTCCTGAGCGACGATCAAGCGGATTTGCTTGCTGAGTTAAGCGATAAGAATGCTGAAGCGATTCTGGATGCCATGGATCCAAGGGAGGCAGCGCAAGCTCGTCAACTGACAAGTTACGATCCCGAGTCGAGCGGTGGTTTGATGATCACCGAACTTTTGCAGTATCGCGAAGGACAAACGGTTCGAGATGTTCTTGATGATTTGCGAGCTAATGCCAATGACTATACAGACTATGACGTGCAATATGCCTACGTGGTAAAAGCGGAAAGCGATGAGTTGGTGGGTGTGTTGCGGTTACGCGATCTATTGTTGTCGCGTGATCCCACTCCGATCACGGATGTAATGATCCGCGATCCGCATTTTGTCTTGCTAGATACTCCTCTTGAAAAGCTCGCAGAGTTTTTTGATCGTCACCATTTTTTTGGTGTTCCGGTTGTCGATGACAATGGGTGTCTCAAAGGGGTGGTGAGAAAGATCGATGTTGAAGAAGCGTTAACCGGTCGGGCCGATGTCTTCTCCATGCAGATCCAGGGGATCATCGGTGGTGAAGAACTGCGTTCCATGCCGCTTCGAACGAGAGCCACTAGACGACTTATATGGCTAGTCGCGAACATCTTTTTGAATTTGATTGCAGTTAGCGTTATCGCTGTTTATCAAGAAACCATTTCTGCAGTCATAGCCCTAGCCGTCTTTCTTCCGCTAATTTCGAATATGGGCGGTAACGCTGGGATTCAAGCGATCGCAGTCAGCATTCGAGAAATGAGCCTTGGGCTGCTGAAGCCAAACGAATTACTCTGGGTCGCGGCAAAAGAAGTTACCGTCGGTGCAATCAACGGCTTGATCTTAGGCTGCTTAATTGGTGTTGCCGGTTGGATTTGGAAGCAGAATCCATGGCTTGGAGTTGTTGTGGGAGTGTCAATGACGATCAATACTGTGATTGCCGTCGTGGCTGGCGGATTGATGCCACTGATACTGAAGCGTTTCAAACTAGATCCAGCCTTGGCGGCAGGACCAATTCTAACGACACTTACCGACATGACGGGATTCTTGCTGGTTTTAAGTTTTGCAAATGCAGTCTTGAAGTACTTGGTTCCATGATGGGCTGAAAATGGAAGCAAGTCTTGTGTTACTTCGGTGGTTGAGTCGGCGGGGTTTTTGGAGATTGTGAGTGTTTGTGCCCATGGACAGATGAATCGTGCTCGTCCCTAGGTTCGCGCACTCGATTCGATTGAGCATTTTCCCATTTCAAGCACGCATATCGGCCGCTTGCCAATCCCCGGCTCGAGCTTTGGTGATAATCATTTGAAAATGCGTCCACTCTGGCTCACTTAGTTCCCCCTGGGCTTTCAACGATTTCAAGGCCTCGTCGACCTTGTTCACATAGTCCATCCGTTGACTTGATACGGCGGTGCGAAGCGACTGGATGTATCTGAGATTGGTGATGGCAACCACAGGTGGCTGAAGCCAATACGAGAGAAACACAAACAATCCGACCACTGCTGCACAAAGGCATGTGCCGGCAATTATCCAGCCTGTCGGGATTGAGTTTGTCTTCGTATTTCTGCCCACCATCATTCTCCAATCATGTCGTTCGCGATTAAGAAACGTTCCGTATCACAGATCGTGCAATTTGGTATTCCGTGACAATTCCAGAAAGCTCGTACGAGAGAGAATACGCTCGACCACTTCCTTGCGTTTAAAGCGAGTCGTCGGCAACAACTTCCCCTTTGTTGCGACTGCTAACGGCAGCCCATGTGGGCTGGTGGATGCTTTCGCTGATGAATCGAATACTGCCATCACCAAACGCGACGTTTGCTCCTCCAGGGTGTTCCGCATACATTTGGCAGACGTGAGCGAGTCGGCTGTTAGGTGGGTGAATCGGAGCAAAGCCAGTCAGCGGATCGATTTCGTCAGCGGCTGGTCCGCTGTGTACGTTTACGAGCGTAGCGGCCGTGTCACAATCGGTCAGAGGAAAACGTTGAGGATTATTTCCACACACAATGGCGCCTGCCGTGACAGTTCCCCATGTTTTGTCGCTGACGATAGGGGAGTGTTCGCCCAAGAAAACCGTGTTGCTCAAGCCATCAGGGACGTCGCCATGTTTAATTCGCGAGTTTCGAAACATGGGACCGTCAGCAATGGAACTGTAATCCTCGATAGAATAAGCCCAGGGTTCATCTTGTCCCGCGTTAACCACGTAAGTGGAGCGAGCCGCTTCGGCGAGAACTGTACCAGATTGATCTCGTATAATTACATTGCCCTCCACCCGTGAAGCAGATGGGCAAATGAAAACCGGTAGTCGAGTTTGGACTAACGATTGGTTCGGAATCGTCCAACTGGGCAAAGAGAAGTTCATCTGTTGATGAAGGGGTGTTTGCTCCAATTGTGGCAGGATAAGAGCTCCCCAAGCGAATCCGTTGGGACCGTCAAAGGTAATCGGATCTCGATTTGGATGTCGGGTCTGAGCGATGTATGCTGGGGGGAATACTCGAAACGCAGACTCATAATTCATGATCGCGAGCGACTGCTGTTTCATGTTGTTTTGGCAAGACATTCTTCGGGCAGCCTCTCTGGCGGCCTGCACCGCAGGGAGTAGTAGTCCCACCAAGATTCCAATAATGGCTATGACGACCAGCAATTCTACGAGAGTGAAAGCAAACCGCTTTCTCGTACCGCGATTCCTCGGTCGCGATAGCTCCGAGGGTATCCAATAAAGATCGCGCTGTCCTTTGATTTCATCGCAATCAAATTTGAAGCGTAACATTTCCGAGTTGGTCGCAAACATGCCTACTATCCACAAATGATTCATCATGACATGGAACCCATCATTAAAGCATCACGAACTGCGGTTTTACAATTTGTAGCATTGGCTACACTACAGAAGTGTAGTCATGGCTACAATTTCGTCAAGCGAATTTGGAAGGACTTAACTCTTTCATGATGGTTCGCGTGGCCATTCCGCGGTGCCCCCGATCATGCTCGGGGTACAACAACCCGAACCCAAGCTCCCGCGACGATCCTGATATTGCGGCTATAATCGATCGATAACGATTATTCGGCACTTCACTGAGACAAATGGAGCATTCAACAAGCCATTGGTCTGTTAGTTTGTAAAGGTTGCGACTATCCTGAGATAAACCGCGACAGGAAATTAGCTATGAGGAAAAATCAATTTGAAAGCGTCAGGGAGGCGCATGCAAGCGAAAAGGCCCAGGATTATGTTGAGGCTATTTCGGAGATTATCGCCCAAAGCGGTGAATGTAGGCTCATAGATATAGCTCGCCGATTTGCCGTAACTCACGTAACTGCCAATCGCACCGTAGCTCGACTAAAACGCGACGGGTACGCTACAAGCGAACCTTACGGGCCTATCGAGCTAACTGAGGATGGCAAGCGGTTGGCCGAGTTTTCACACAAAAGACACCGCATTGTCGCCGAATTTCTTCTTTCGATAGGGGTTCCAGAGGCGGTCGCAGAAAATGATGCCGAGGGAATTGAGCATCACGTCAGTCCGGAAACCCTGCGAGCGATGGCAAAATTCACCAAACGCAAGCGAGAATAGTAGTTTCCAAGTGCTTGGTTTGCCTGATCTCGCTATTCGAAGTTGAATTCTTAAATAAATTCTCCATTTCCGTACACTCTCTGCTCGGAACTTTTGCGTTTGGTACGGGTTTTAGGAACAGGTGGCGGGAAGGTAGCGTTGAGGACCTTTACCAATAAGTCCGAGTTGTTTTCGAACAATTTTGATCGCTGCCTAGGTTACCGCTAGATAACAGTTCCCTGGTAACTAGAGTCGAACAGAGTGCAGTCTTTGTCCTTCGTTAATCGATCCTTACATGAATATCGCGAAAAAACTACGTCGACAATTTTTCTCCCTGGTGTTAGCCAATACTTTCCTGGCCACCACTTGGGGGGGAGCGGCATGGGCCGATGGAAATCCTGACTTGGTCGGCGTGTTAGCTAGCATCACTGATCCAGCAAATGCCGCGGAACTCCGGCTCACGGAAGACCAAGTTTCCAGGTTGATAGCAATTATCAAGCAGCACGAGGGCAAGGCTTTAGATTTTGCTGCAGAGATTCGGCAGTTGCCGTCCACAGACCGTCGGCTCAAGGAAATGGAGAACGTTCGGTCTGTAGAAAAGCTGGGATTCGCACTGCTCTCCGATGAGCAGCGAAAAACGGCAGAGAAATGGCGGTTGGCCAGATTGGGGCCGATGGCAATGCTGGATCCAGATATTGCATCCCAATTTGGAGTTGATGGGGGGCAGTCGGCAAAATTTGTCAATATTTTAGAAGGTCGCGGGGCTCTAATTCGATCTATGGGAGCTGAGGCTGCGGCGGCTGAAATTAACAAGCGGCTTCTTGAGGTGTTGACCGACGCACAAAAGACGCAATGGTACGCTCAGTCTGGCACGACCCCTCCCGTTTCGAGCAACATTGCGGCCGTTGAAAGCAAGCCAAAAGACCCCCAAGAGTCAGGCACGCCATTAGGTTCTCGAACCGTGTCGACGCAGGATGCACCGGTCAGCACCGCCGCTGCGGATCAGGGGACTTTTACGCCAGCTGGTCCAGAGGATGGTCTTTTGATTAACTTTAACGCGGCACCTTGGAAAGACGTTCTCGGGTGGCTCGCCAAAGAAGCAGAATTAAGCCTTCAATTGGACCAAATTCCACAGGGGTCGTTCACTTACAGAGACCCTTACAAAAGATACACCTTGGCAGAAGCCATGGACGTTATGAATGGCCTGCTTCTCAGTAAGGGGTTTACCTTGATGAAGAAGCAGCGAGTTCTGACTGTGCTCGATTTGGAGCTTGCACCTGGTGAAACTGCTGATATCAAGAAGGCTCTAATTCGAGACGTAGCAGATCTGGTCGAACTTCAGGATTTGGATGCGCGAGGTGTTAACGAAATCGTCAAATGCGTATTCACTTTCGAGCGTTTAAAGGTTGAAGACATCGAGCGTGAAATCAAGCTCTTGATCGGCCCGCACGGCTCCGTTGTACCACTGACAACTTCTGGGCAGCTTCTGGTTACGGAGACAGGTGGAAAGCTGCGTATTATCCGAGACATGATCGAGAAGGCAGAAAATCCTCAGGGAAGTCGTTCTGGTTCCATCGTCAGCATTCCACTCGAGTATGTTGCTGCCGACGAGATTCTTGGTATCGCAAGAAATCTATTAGGCATCAAGGAAAACGAATTCCGCGCTGAAGATATCAGCATCTCGATGGATTCGCTGGGTACTGTATTGTTTGCGACCGGCTCTGTTGACAAACTTCAAAAGCTTCGTGATTTGGTTTCAACGCTTGATAAGAAACCCGAAGAATCTTCCGCGAGCACGACAACTGCCGAGAAGCCAACAGTAGAGAGTCACTCACTATTGGGTTCTGATCCAACCACGACCTTAGAAGTCCTGCAAACCACGTTTGCAGGGCAACCTGGCATTAATATGGCTCTCGATCCTAAGTCGAACAACATCATTATGCTTGCGACTGAGGAAAGCCACAAAAAGGTGGACGAGATCATCAGAAAACTCGCTGGTCAGTCGAGCGATTTTGAAGTCATTACGCTTGATGGTATTGATCCGCAAGCAGCAGTTACTACCCTTGAGAAGTTTTACGGAAAACCCGCGAAAGATGCGGACCCAACCAAAGCAAAGGGGCCGGTCTTTTTCGCCGATGGTCCAAGCCGGCGGTTGATGGTTCGGGGAACCCAACAAGAAGTCGACCAGATTAAAACTTTGCTCACCAAGATTAGCGACAATGGACCCATGTCGGAAACCGATGATGGTACCAAGTTCATTCCGTTGCGAGGAAAAGCAGCTCAACGCTTGTTAGAACAAATCGATATCATCAATCGAGCAAGCAAAAAGAACATCAAGATCAAGTACCCGAAGGAGTTTGAATTAGGGGCTCCTAAACTGAACTCGGTTCAGCCGATAAGTGAAGAAGAAAATAGCGATAGTCCGTTTTCTCTAAAGAGAGAGGAGCGAGCGGGAGTAGAACCCGCAACCTTTCTGACATCCGTGACAGCACCCCAAGAGGGAAGCCAAAAAGAGTCGGGCTTGCCAACCGATGATCTGCAATCCGGTGAAGTTATCACGACAGAAACAGGCGACCAAGTTTTCATTCTCCAAGGTCCGACGGGGTTGGTAGCTTACAGCGATAACCCAGAGGTTATGGCTGACTTCAATAGGCTTCTAAGTCGGGTAGAACGAGAAATGACTTTGGCTCCAACCGAGCCTACCATTCGTTTCCTAAAGTACATACCTGCTGCTGCGGCGACCGAATTGGTCAAGAGTATCATCGCGGGCGAGCAAGCATCCGGAGGCGGTGGGGGTGGATTGCTAGGTGACGTCGCTTCGGGTTTACTCGGTGGTGGCGGATTGTTCGGTGGATTGTTTGGTGGCGGAGGAGGCGGTGGCTCCAGCGCCGCGAGTGGAGTTTCAGGCTCTTCAACCAGTGGAGAAGTTTACATTACGCCTGACCCACGATTGAATGCGGTCTGGATACAAGCAGCCCCGATGGACGCTTTGTTTGTTGAAGATATCCTTGAAGTAATCGACGTTGAAAATAGCGAAGTCGAAATCTTGACCAAGGGCACACCACGACTCATTTTTGTTGAGAACACAGACGTCGCTGAAGTAGAAGCGTTGGTGAAATCGGCGTTCGCTGAGCAAATTGGCGGACAGCAAAACAACGCTGCCGCAGGCGGTCAGAGGCAACCATCTCCACAGGAGTTTATTGAGCTCCTTCGAGGTGCTGGTGGCGGTCGTGGAGGCCGAGGGGGGGCCGGCGGTACGCAAAGCCAGTTAAAAGAACAGACCATGACGGTCAGTTCCGATAAGAAAAATAACGCTCTTCTTGTGGTTGCTCCCCAAGCTCTCCACAACCGAGTCGTGGCACTTGTGAAAGAGATCGATCAATTTGCCGCTGAAGATGAAGAAGTTGTGGTGCCGATTGCGCTCGGTGGGGACGTAAACCCACAGCTTTTGCAGAGTGCCATTTCCTCTGTGTTCGGTTCCGCAGCTCGCACATCGACTGCCTCTGCCAGTGGAAACACACCGGCTGCAGGAGCTGGTGGCAATAATACTCCGCGTTTCAATCCTGCCATGTTCCAACAGTTCCAGGGCGGCAATCGAGGTGGTGGATTCGGCGGTGGCGGCTTTGGCGGTGGCGGCTTCGGTGGTGGTGGATTCGGTGGTGGTGGATTCGGTGGTGGTGGATTCGGAAACCAAGGTGGGTTTAATCGTGGCGGCCAAGGTGGTCAATTCAACCAAGGTAACCGAACCAATCAAGGCAATCGCAATAACCAAGGTAACCGAACCAATCGAGGCGGTCGATGATAACGGAAGCGGGAGAGCTACTTTTGCGAAGAGGGCTGATTACACAAGATCAGCTTATTCAATCCCGTTCCACCTCTGGTGCCACCGGGATTTTGGATAGCATCATCAGTTCTGGATTTGCAAAGGAAGAGGAAGCACTTAAAGCGATTGCAGAGGAGTTTGGCCTCGATTTTATTGACTTGCGAGAAGCAAACGTCGATCTAGCGTTGCTTCAGACCTTTCCGCAGAAACTGATTTATCGGCATTCGCTATTCCCCATAAAGCGTGAGGGAAACACGCTCTTTGTTGCGACTCACAATCCGTTGGATCTTTATCCAATCGACGAAGCTTCGGCTGCAACGGGACTCCAAGTTGTGCCGCTGGTTGCTGAACGCACCGAGATTGCAAAACTTGTTAAGAAGCATCTCGGTGTCGGTAGTGAGACCATCGAAGGGCTAATGGCGGCCAAGTCGGATGAAGACAATGAGATCGAACTCTTGGAAAAGATTGAGGCCGACGGTAGTGAGTTAAGCGAGCAAGCTCAAGAGGCTTCGGTGGTTCGACTTGTTAATGAGCTGCTGGTCGAGGCTGTTGACTCCCGCACATCTGACGTTCACATCGAATCTCAAGGTAGCGGATTAGTTGTTCGTTATCGTATTGACGGGATTCTACATACTCAGCCAGTACCACCGGAAATCAATCGTTTTCAAGCTGCGATTATTTCTCGTTTGAAAATCATGGCTCGGCTTAACATCGCAGAAAAGCGATTGCCTCAAGACGGGCGGATTAAGCTGAGGGTTCACGGGCGTGAGATCGACATCCGGGTGTCGGTTATTCCGATGATCCATGGCGAGAGTTTGGTTATGCGGATTCTCGATAAAGGGTCGATGAAGTTTGACTTGAGAAGTCTCGGCATGGGCGAGGCGACCTATAAACTCTTTAGCGAGTTGATTCGATTGCCGCACGGGATCATTCTCGTCACAGGCCCAACTGGTTCTGGTAAAACGACGACGCTCTATAGTTCATTGCTCGAAATACAATCGCCGGAAGTGAAGATTATCACGACCGAAGATCCAGTTGAATATCAACTCGAGGGGATCAATCAGATCCAGGTGCATCCAAAAATCGGTCTTACATTTGCGGCCTCGCTTAGAAGCATTCTTCGTCATGATCCGGACGTTGTACTAGTCGGGGAAATTCGGGACGCAGAAACAGCGGAAAACGCAATCCAGGCGTCTCTAACTGGTCACACAGTATTTAGTACACTTCACACCAACGATGCCGCCGGAGCCTTTACGCGTATCGTTGACATGGGAATTGAACCGTTCCTAGTGGCTAGTACCGTCGAAGGTATCATGGCGCAGCGACTTGTTCGACGCTTATGCGTATCTTGCAAGGAAGCGTATACGCCAACTCCGGAAGATGTTCCTCGCGACTTTCCATGGGATAAGCTCGAAGGCAGGCCGCTATACCGACCCAAGGGCTGTCGAGCATGTCGAAACCTTGGTTACTCAGGCCGATTCGGCATCTACGAATTGTTAGCCACGACGGAAAATGTCCGCCAGCTAGCACACGATCGTAGAAGCTCGTTCGAGATCAAACAAGCGGCCATTAACAGTGGTATGTTAACGCTTCGTGACGATGCCTTTAGAAAGGCCATGGAAGGGACGACAAGTCTCGATGAAGTTCTTCGTGCCACAAAGGGTGATCACCTCGGTTAAGAACTATGCCTGACTTTGCTTATCTAGCCCGTGACTTG